>OHQN01000018.1_pt1 | contig 62026 bp, 64 predicted proteins | sample 1578161 | NCBI WGS metagenome assembly OHQN01 (sample SAMEA3879554, study PRJEB24766) | human gut metagenome | biome: human-associated habitat; feature: feces | place: USA | collected 1985/1987
GGGCTACCGCCCCTAGACCCTGTCGGGGGCTACGCCCCTGCGACCCCATTTTTAATAATTATATATGTTTTTCGACAGCCTGAACTGCCCGGTTTTTACACCGGACAGCAATTCAATCTTTACTTCACACTGTCAATAAACCTTAAAAATGCGGCTTTGCCCTCGTCATTGCGTTTATAAACGCCTGCATCAAGCAGTACCTGCTCAAATACTGCGCCAATCTCACGCTTAATGATATTTTCCGCATCATCGGCATTCACAGCAGGGTACTTTGCGTACAGCTCGTTCATCCACTGTGCGTGACCCGACAGCTTTTCATCGTCCGAAAGATCAGTCTTGTTTACAAGCGCATCACCGAGTGCTTTTATCTCGTTTGCCAGCCTTGCAGGAAGCACTGCAAGACCCATAACCTCGATAAGACCGATATTTTCTTTCTTTATGTGATGGAGCGAAGGATTCGGATGGAATATGCCAAGCGGCCGTTCCTCACTCGTTATATTGTTTCTGAGTACAAGGTCGCATTCATATTCATCGCCGTGCCGCCTTGCGATAGGAGTGATAGTATTATGCGGAACGCCGTCGGTAAATGCGTATATACCTACGCTTTCATCGCTGTATGCCCTCCACGCAACAAGTATCTTGTCGCAAGCACTTTCAAGCTCTGCCCTGTCCTTGCCGCTGAGCCTTATAACTGACATCGGCCACTTTACAATACCTGCCTTTACACTGTCAAAGCCACTCATAGCAAACTCATATTCTATCGGTGCATTCTCCATTGCAAACGTATAATGACCGCCCTGAAAATGCTCGTGTGAAAGAATAGAGCCTCCGACTATGGGCAGATCGGCATTAGAGCCGACAAAATAGTGCGGTAACATATCCGTTATATCAAACAGCTTGCCGAAAACCTCTGCGTCAATCTTCATCGGTATATGCTCGCTGTTAAAGACTATGCAATGCTCGTTGTAATATCCGTAAGGCGAATACTGGAATCCCCATTTATCGCCGTGTATCGTCATAGGTATCGGTCGCAGATTCTGCCTTGCGGGATGTGTAAGCGTACCTGCAAATCCCGTATTTTCCATACAAAGCATACAAGCCGGATAAGAAACCTTCGCAGCATTTCTTGCCGCCGCAATATCTCTCGGATCTTTTTCGGGCTTTGAGCGGTTTATCGTAATATCAAGCTGTCCGTATTCACTGTCGTACTTCCAGCGTATATCCTTTGCTATTCTTCCTTTTCTTACATAATTGGTATCCTCGCTGTAAGCATAATACCAATCGGTAGCCGCCTTCGGACTCTTTGCATACTTCTCCTTGAACTTTGCGTTCACCTCGTGAGGCATTCCTGTGAACACGCCCATTATGCGTGTGTCAAAAAGATCCCTCCACGCATTCGATTGCGGAATAATCTCCTTTTCCACAGCAAAATCCACTATCTCGTCAAGTATCTCGTCAACCGAGCCGTACTCCTTCACAGACGGTTTTTCCCATTTTTCCAGCTTCAGCATATCCATCAGATAATTTCTGACGCATATCTCATCGTCTTCCGTAATGAGCGACTTTGCCACAGCATAATCAATAAGTGCCTGAACCGCCGTTTCTATCGTAGTTTCCGCCATATTTTCTTCTCCGTTCTCCACATTCTGAATATCAGAATTTAATACAGATTAAGTATACCACAAACAGCTCGGAATTTCAACAAACGTTTCAGCACAAAAAACGGCTGACATTCCGAACCTGTCAGCCGTTTTGATACATTACCGTAATCGTGACCTGTTGCCGCTGTTAATGCAACGCAGACAACTCCTGTCAACGATATTACAAAAGACACTCGCCACGGCTTTTACCCCGTGGCTGTGCCTTGTTTTTCAGATTATTTTGCAGGTCTCAGTACACAACAAGGGTTTTGGATATTTCCTGCTTGATATATGATTCAAACTTTTTGTCAAGAACATCGTCACTGATATCTTTTTCTTTTGCAAACTCTTCTTTTGCTTTTTGCTTATTAACATATGAGATATAGCTGTCTGCGGCTAAATCTAAATATTCTTCTTTTGTGATTCCCATTCGTTTGATATACTCGTTCATAATTTTACCGTTTGCGGCTACCTGAGAATATTCATCGGCATAAGCGTCAAGGTTTGACATTTGCTTTTCTATTTCACTTTTTGCCTGCTCATGCGTAATAGAATCATATTTAGAATCAATAAAAGCGGTTTCTATCATACTGTTTATTATTGTTTCTTTATCTGTTGAGCACTTTTCTTTTATCTCCGTTATCTTGGCATTTTTTTCTTCGCTTGTGAAATCAGAATTATTTATGTCTTCAGTCATAAGTTCCGACATAACTTCATTGCTTTTAAGCCGCATTTCATAATCGGATCTCTTTATGTCAATTCCGTTTACAGATGCCATAACATCATTGTTTTGAGCGCAAGAGCAAAATATTATCACGGAAAACACAGTAACAATAATCATTAAATTTAACTTTTTCATATTTTTTTCTTTCTTTACACACACCCTGCTAACGGAACTATCAAAGGAACTTCGCCCGTTGCCGGTGCTAATACCACACATAACTCCTGCCATAACTGCCGTCACAATCTTGCTTTTTTTCTTCATACTAATCCCTTACTTTTCCGTTTTCCGTTTTCTTCTGTCCGCTCTTGCAAGCAGCACCGTCACGATCGCAACACCCGCGATTATTGCCGCAAAGCTGACTATAGTCATGATCTGCGAGCCCGAGCTTATTCTTATCGGAGAATTATCAACCTTTCTGCTGAAAAACGTCGGATAAACATTAGCGAATGTTTCCATACAGTCCTCACTGTCCGAAAACGACAGTTTAAAATCCTTCATATAGAATTCTATCGTTTTTGTATCGGAAACCCCGTACGCTTTTATAACCATACTTTTTGCGTCTTCCGGGATAGGTGCAGGTTTGTCATCGCCCAGATAAGCCTCGATGAAATTCTCCGCATTATATATGTAAAAAGTTGAATAATCTCCTACCGTCTTTACACCGTTTGTGTCATAAAATTCAACGTCTATACGTCCGCCGTTGTTATCAAACAGCGGCGAGCTGTTTCCTACCGTCACCGAAAAATAAAATCCATGACTGCCGTCAGGTATTTCAAACGTCCGCACTGCCGCAACATCATAGTCTTCGTTTACATCGGACAACTTTTCCGTAACCTTTGTCTTGTCAAAATACAGCACATGGTTTTTTTCATCGTATTGCAGTGAGCCGTCAGTCGTCCAACTTGCCGTATCATTCCAGTTTTCAAATAAATTATTCAATTTTCGACACCTCTATCGCATTATATGCACTTTTAATTTTCGATACATCGGTAATACCGAAAGAACTGAAACTGAATCCGTTCAGTTTGAGCAAAGTCCTGCACGCACCCCAGTCAGTCCATCCGACTCTCGAAACACCGGAATATCCGGCAGAGGTTTCACTTGTACCCTTGCCGTCCTTGCCTTTGAATACCTGAAGATCCTGTATTTTTGCACTTGCATTTATTGTTTTTAAATCCGGATCAATTTTCCTTAGGATAAGTTTGAAATATATGATGATATTATTACATTCTTGTATTTAGCTATCCGTATTGCTTTGCGAAAAGAAATACTTGTTAATTATTTCATTTACCGAGAAATCATCAGCCGTGCTGTTGTTACGTTCTTTTTCAATATCAATAAATCCCTGCTCGGGAGTTACTAAAAAAGCCTCTTTGTTATCACGGATGCGCAATAAGAATAAATATGATTTACCGATTTCAATCTCAGGTCTGTTATAAACGGTTATAGTTCTGCTGCCGCCGAGTACCTTTAGCTGTTCGTCAATGTATTTATCCTCAAAACCGCCGTTAACATAAATGTCTATACTGTCTGATTCGTTACCGACTGTATTTTTATATTCAGATTTCTTCTCGACCGTATAAACCGTACAGATTTCCTTGTCGCTTTCAGACGTATTCCCGGTAACCTCGTCATTCGTTCTGCCGTCTCTTACCGTGAATGATATTCCCGTAACCTTGCCCGACATTACTATATCGCACGCTTTCATCAATTCATCGGCTGTGTTGTAATATATGTACTGAGCACAGACATAAGTATACTTAACATCGTCTTCGGACGCACTGCTGTCACTATATATAACGCTGTTTTCAGACGAGCCGTCAGAAAGCGATTTATTGCCGGCACTGCAACCGCCGATCAGCATTATAAGCAGAGCAATCATAATTACCGCATATTTTTTCATAATGTTTCTTCCTTTCTGCAATGAATTTTTAACTTGTCAAAACCTTAAGAGTGCTTATTGAGTTTGTTGCTATACCTATAATCAATACACTTCAAAAAGACAAATTGTCCATGCAAAATTTAAAATCATTACAACACCATATATCAGGAAGTCATCTGACATCATACGAAAAGTATATCATTATATAGGAATAATGTCAATATAATTTATATTTAAAAACAAATCCTGCTTGTTAATTAAAGCATAAGCAAAATACACCGACTCTGCAACAGTCGGTGCATTCAGTTTGTAGAAAAAGTCTGTTTTTTCAAAAAAGTGCTTGTTCTCTATCCCTTTAAGAACGCTTTGTGGGCTTTGCGTCCTTGCAAAGCCTTTGAGCGTTCTATCTCGGCATCCTTGCCGAATCCCCAAGCCCCTTTCCCCGTGGTGAAAGGCTGTGTATGCTTGGTTGGCTCTGCATCGTGCAGAGCCTTTGGGCATACACGCCCGGCGTCCGTGCTGGGGCTGAGTGTGGGGCTGCCGCCCTCACCCCGCTTGGGGCTACGCCCCAAACCCCATTTTCAAAAATTATATAGGTTTATCGGCAATCTGAATGCACCGACTCTGCAACAGTCGGTGCATTTTTCTAAATTGAAATTTTGGCTTTACAATGCAATTTTACAGGTTTATGCATCAATTCACAAATATCGTTGCTACGTTAAGATAAGTCGCAAATGCCGCCCACAGAAAATACGGTATGTTTATATCGCCTGCAATGCGATTTACTTTACCGAATCCGAGTATCATTATCCCTATCAGAACAAGCAGAAGCACTATATCCGCCACAGCAAGCCACAATAGTTCAAACCGCACGAATATTATGCTCCACAGGAAATTCACTATCAGCTGAACCCAGTATATCGTCAGCAATTTTCTTTTCATACTCACCGCCGCATTGCTATAGTGTATCAGGTGCGCCGATACCCCCATAACCGCATACAGTATCACCCACACCACCGGGAACACCCACGACGGCGGCATCAACGGCGGTTTGTTATACTTTTGGAAGAATTCATTAAAACTGCCTGCAAGCAGTCCCGATGACATTCCGATGACCTCTGCCGACAGTATATAAAGTACAAGATCAAGCCATTTATTATTACGCTTCATATTATCACCTTTCGCAATGCTAAGCCGTTTAACAACGTATTTCACAATAATTGTATGCCCTTTACGTCCGTTTATTACCACTTGCATTTTGCCCGTAAACAGTGTAAAATATACTTTAAACAATATGAAAGGATTAATATTATGTTTGAAGGTTTTGACAGATCGGCTATAGATTTCCTGTGGGGAATAAGGCTGAATAATGATAAAAACTGGTACGAAAGTCATAAAGAAGAATACAGACAAAATCTTGCAAAGCCTATGAAATCGCTCTGCGATGAGCTTTTCTGCGATTTTTACAGTGAGATAGGCTATGAAACCGTAAGCTCTGTTTCAAGAATAGTAAAGGACGCACGTTTCCCTCACGCTTACCCCTACCGTGATAACTACTGGTTTACTTTCAAGGAAACACGCAAGGACTGGTGGGTCGCACCTGCGTTCTACTTTGAACTTTCCTGCGAGGGCTGGGGCTACGGAATGGGTATGTGGAGCGCCTCGGCAGGCTCAATGCAAAGGCTCAGAAATGCGATAGATTCAGACCCCGACACGTTTTCCGGGCTTGTCCGTGCATTTGACAAGCAGAAAATTTTCACCCTTGAGGGCGACTTCTACAAGCGGAAAAAAGGCGAGGTTTCTCCCCTGCTTGACGGCTGGTACAACCGAAAATCCATAAGCTGTACTGCGAGTTTTACATACGAAAATGAAACGGTTTTCAAGAATGAACTGCAGCCGCTCATTCTTGAAGGCTTCCGCTCTCTGTACCCTATATGCAGGTTTATCCACAACGCAATAAACGAGGAATAATGTACCCCGACATACGAAAATGCCCTGTGACGCAACCGCATCACAGGGCATTCTTAACGGCTTCACGCCGATTTATCCGTCTGTAATCACTTTCTGTAATATGAGTTGAACACCGGTCTTAACACCTTATAAAGCGGCATACACAGCACCGACGCAACAAGCCCCTTTATCAGCGTGAACGGGCAGTTGAACACGACAAGGCATTCAAGAAGGCCGTTTACATTCGGGTTTATCTCCTTGTACATATTGATGATTGCCTCGATAGGCATAATATTCTCGTATATCGGATACACAAGGAAATAGTTAGATACTATGCTGAGCAGAGCCATTACAACGCTTCCGACAACACAGCCGATTACAGCGCCTTTATAAGTATTTATCTTTCTGCCTATAATGCCTGCCGGTATGACAAGGCAACAGCTAAGAATAAAGTTTGAAAGCTCTCCTACACCGCCTGTCATACTTGAAAACAGGTTGATGATATTCTTTACAAGGCATACGAAAACGCCTGCTATGGGTCCCATTGTGAGCGAAGCCATTACCGCCGGGAAATCCGAAAAATCAAACGAGATAAAGCTCGGCATCAGCGGTACCTTGATACTGAACAGCATCAGCACCGAAGAAATAGCCGCAAGGAGCGCCGTGAAAACGAGCTTTCTCACATCGAATACGATATGCGCCTTGTTTCCGCTTGGATTTGTTGTTTGTGTCTGCATAAAAATCATCCTTTCTATATCTGCTCCAAAGGTGACTTTCAGCTGTTCGCCAAAAAATAAAAGCCCCGTATTTTCGGGGCTTTACCTTATCTCAAAAGTGTCGTACCGCTTAAATAAAAGATTTGCGGTCAAGCATTTCTGATTCTTTCATCCGGACTATACCGTCGGTTTCGGAATTTCACCGAATCGGCACAAATACTTTGCGCTCGTGGACTTTACCACCGGTGGAGAATTTCACTCCGCCCTGAAACAGATTACATTTATATTATATGCCTGTTTCTGCGTTTTGTCAAGTGGTTATTTGAAACTTGCTTCGCCGTCCTTGTTTTTGGTAACAAGGAAGCTCTGAAGATTTGCCGCCTTATCGACAAGTGACACAAAACGTATTCTTGCGTTTCTTATCTCGATTGCCTTTTCGATATTGTTCATATCGGTGTCCTCCTTTCTAATTTTGGGTATAAAAACACCGCTCCTTTCGGAACGGTAAAATTATTAAGTTCGGCTCTGCCTGTTTTTCTTATTATCAAGTCTTTCGTCTTCAAATTTAAAGCCATTGCCACACTCATTCAATTCGTGAGGCTTAATTACGTTATGCACAATTTCATCAGGAAATCCCTTAGGATAAGCCCCGCAAACTAAACCATACTTATCATCTCGATAAGTGTTCTTGCAAAAAATGCAGTCAAACACAAATACAGGTATCATAATCAACCTCCTCCTGTTGTATATGTATTATAAATATTCATTATTTCATCGGATAGTTTTTCTCTGCGGCTTAAAAGCACCTCACATTCGGCTATACCTTCTAAGCCATCACTACTTGCTAATTTAGATACATCAATATCATGACAAACTCAAGTTCTTCTGCTATTCGCTCGTAATTAGCATAGGTACGAGAATAAATTGTTTTTGCATGACCTATTTCATGAATTACTGCATCTTCTAAAGAGTTACATACTGTGTTTTCCGCATTGATAAACATACAATCTATCGATTGTTTATCTGCATCAGCAAAAACATTTTTATTGATTTCTAATACTACTTTTGGATAACCTCCGCTATCAATTGCATTTGTGCGTAGGACATCTTGACCGCCGTTTTTATTTTGGGGAATATTCACCATTCTTACTGCGTCAAAGTTAAATTCATGCCCATCTTTTTGGAATTTTTCAATAGTGCTTGCAATAACTTCTTTGCATTCATCGGATATTGTTCCGTCCTTGTCAACTGCGGCAATATCATCTACTGTTATTGGTTTAATTATACCACTTTCTGCTGTATTGTCAACCGGCAAGCCTGCAATCTGCTTGTGTTTTCCGCTCCTTTCAGCATAATTCTCGTTAAGCATACGAATATTGTCACGTTGCATTTGTGCCTTTTGCTCAGGCGGCAGGGATTTCAAATCTTTGTCTATAACCGCTTCAAGTATACAGTGACAGTTGAGATAAAACGCATCTTACCTATTGAAAAAAAGCGTGAAATGTATTATAATAATAAAGATTAAAGGAAATAAAGAAGTTAAGAACAGCGGTAACGAAAAACCGCACTGAGAAAGGAAAACATTTTGAATTTAGAAGCACTTATTATCGCCACATTGTTTGAAAACGGCGGGGGAATGACATTAAAGCAGATAGCAAACAAGAACGAGTTGCCGAAAAAATATCTTGATAAGCTGAAAAACACGACAAAGTCAATGATACGTCAGAGGACTATATTCAAAGCCAAAAGCGACCTGTATTATATAAGCGACATACGCACAGTATTCACAGGAAAGGTTGCGACGCTGTCACGCACATTCGGCTTTGTTACAAATCTTACAACAGGTGAGGACTGCTTTGTAAGCGGCGGAAAGCTGAAGGGTGCTGTTCCCGGCGATACGGTCATTGCCCGTGAGATAGCCGCTAAGACAGAACAAAGAAGTGCGACTGCCGAGGTGCTTGCGGTGCTTGACGTATCGGAGGAGCTGTTCGGCGGAGTTATCGTAAAAGAGGGAATGATGCTTAAAGTTCTGCCCGATTCGCTCGGCTGTCCTCCCCTCACCATTCTTAAAGTCAAGGAGCAGATAAAAGAGGGCGACAAGGTGCTTTTCTCCATAAGAAAGCGTGGCGAGCATCACTCCGAGCATATCGTTGATATAGTCAGGGTGCTTGGCTCAAGCGAATACGCAAAATCCGCCACCGAGGCTTATCTTATCCAGAACAATATACCGGTCGATTTCTCCGAGGAAGCACTCAATCAGGCAAAGCAGTATGTAAATGCCGTTATTGACGAAAAGCAGACGGCTAAAAGGCTTGACCTGCGTGACCTGCCCATTTTCACCATAGACGGCGCAGATACGAAGGATATTGACGATGCGATAAGCATTGAACGGACAGAAGGCGGTTATAAGCTTGGCGTTCATATCGCCGATGTCAGCCACTATGTTACCGAAGGCTCGCCTCTTGACAATGACGCTTTTGAAAGAGGCACAAGCGTTTATATTGCCGACAAGGTAATACCTATGCTCCCGAAGGAACTCAGCAACGGTATATGTTCTCTTAATCCCGGAGTGGACAGGCTCGCATTCTCCTGCCTTATGGAAATTTCGGACAAGGGTACGGTGAAGAAATACAAGTTTGCAAAAACGGTCATCCGTTCCCGTGTGCAAGGCGTTTACAGCGAGGTAAACTCTATACTTGACGGCACCGCAAACGCACAGATAAAGAGAAAATACAAGGATGTCATCGACTGCATACCCGTTATGAACGAGCTTGCACAGATACTTATAAAGAAACGTAAGGACAGAGGCGCTCCCGATATAAAGTCAAGCGAAAGCAAGGTCATCTGTGACGAAAACGGCATCTGTATTGACATTAAGCCGAGAATACAGGGCGTTTCGGAGGGCATAATCGAGGAATTCATGCTGATGGCGAATAATTCGGCCGCTAAGGTAGGTATGAAAAAGGAAATTCCCTTTGTTTACCGTGTGCATGAAAATCCGCCCGCAGAAAAGATTGAATCGCTGAAAACAACTCTCGAAGCACTCGGCATAAATCCGCTCGGAATAAACGAAAAGGCCGAAGCGAAAAACTTTGCTAAGCTGCTTGAAGAAACTGCAGACGATCCTAAGAATATAATCATCAACAGAATCGTACTGCGTACTATGGCTAAGGCGAAGTATTCCGAACAGCCCATCGGTCACTTCGGACTTGTAATGAAGGAATACGCACACTTCACTTCCCCGATAAGACGTTACGCCGACCTTTCTATCCACCGTATCCTGACCGACTATGTTTCAAGAAAAGGTGCGGACAAGCTGAAAAAGAAATACGGCGAATTCTCTGTCAAAGCGGCGGCTCAGGCAACAAAGACAGAGCTTTCCGCAGTAGCGGCGGAAAGAAGCTGTGAAGACTTCTATGCGGCTGAATATATGAAAAAACACATAGGAGAGGAATTTGACGGCATTATTTCGGGCGTTATCGGCAGCGGACTTTTCGTTGAGCTTCCGAACACGGTAGAGGGCAAAATAGATGTACGCTCACTGTCGGAAAACTACTTCGAGGTAAGGAACGGCATCGCTCTTTATGACGGTGTAGCAGGCACTATGTATACTATAGGCGATAAGGTGCGTGTAAAGTGCATCAACGCAAACGTTAACTTAGGACAGATTGACTTTGAGCTTATCAAGGTTTACGAGGACACATCAAACGGCGATAAAGCCGAATAATAAAGGAGAAATATCGAAATGTCAACAGAAAAGAAAACACAGCACAAGGACATTCGTGATGCAAAGGCATTCAAGGCGGTAGGTCAGGGTGTTGAAAAGGTCGGAAAAATCAAGTTCATAAGCGAATTCAAGGACTTCATATCCAAGGGCAACGTAATGGATATGGCAGTAGGTATGATTGTCGGTGCGGCATTCACAGCAATCGTTACCTCGCTTGTAAACAACATTCTTATGCCTGCGCTCGGTATGATTACAGGTCAGATAGACTTCTCCGATCTTAAAATCGTACTCAAGGCGGCTGTGAAAGAGGGTACGGAGATTATCGAGCCTGAGGTCGCTATAGGCTACGGCGCATTCATCAATTCCGTTATCAGCTTTTTACTCATCGCACTGTCGGTATTCATACTGATAAAGGTACTCGGCGCATTCAAGAGAAAGAAAGCAGAAGAACCTAAAGAAGAGCCGAAGCCCGATCCTCAGATAGAGCTTCTTACCGAGATCCGTGACCTTCTTAAAGGTGAATCTGCAGTGAAAGCAGAATGCGAGGAAGAAGAAAAAGAGCCTGAAACAGTTACCGAATAAGATACATACATTTCTACGGAGGGCAAATTGAAAAAGCAGGATATAATCATTTCCGATGATGCGCTCACAAAAGAGCAGAAAGAAAAGCTGGAACAGGAATTTTTCGAGCGTCAGCAGAAAGAACTGCATAAGGGCAAGTTGTTTCTGACAGCAAGCGTAATCGCACTGTATGCTAATGCGGTTATCACTGCGGCTTTGTATCCGCTGTACCTGAGAAATCTTCTGCGTTCTATATTCTTTATAACAAACCCTAAAAAGCCTGATGATTTTGCTCTGCCCGAATCGGCAATAATGTTTATCACAGCGCTGATAATTTTAATCATACTGTGCATAAATATCGGTATGGCGATAGCCACCAACGTCTGTGCCGCAAAGAAAAAAGGTGCAAGACCTGCGGCGGCTGTATCGTTTATACTTGCAGAGGTCATAAATCTGCTGATAACTGTAATGCAGTTAAGCTCGGCTCTGACCTACAGCGATACAGCGGCAGAAATTGCAATGTTCGTAAACATTCTGTTCTGCTGTGTGTGCGCAGCCGGCATATACATAACGATATTCAAGTCGAATATCTCGGATTATACCTATGCGGCGGTATCGAAAACGTCAGAAAAAGCCGAAAACGAATAATTTACCTAAAATCGAAATGTCTTTAAGTAAATTTAAGAAAAAGTATTGCATTTTCCGTGTGGCTGTTGTATAATCATATCAAAGGCTATTTCCGCTAGCTAACACAACTAAACCGAAAGGAAAAGTACTTAATTAATGAGCTTATTTGAAGATAACAAGAAGAGAGTGATAGACGATTACGAGCGTCTTATCAACAGAAAGAACGCCGTTGCCGACTGCTATAACGGCATATATGACAGATATGTGAATCCTGTTCTGACAGCCGATCATGCGCCTTACTTCTGGAAGTATGATATGGACCCCAAGACAAACCCTTACTTTATGGAGCGTCTTGGCATCAATGCCGTACTGAACTCGGGTGCGCTTTATATGAACGGCAAGTATTATCTTGTAGCAAGAGTTGAAGGTAACGACAGAAAGTCGTTCTTTGCCGTTGCCGAGAGCGACAAGCCTACAGAGGGCTTCCGTTTCCACGATTACCCTGTTTTACTTCCTGATACGGAAAAAGAAGAAACAAACGTATATGATATGCGTCTTACTAAGCACGAGGACGGTTGGATCTACGGTGTGTTCTGCTCAGAGAGCAAGGACAAGGACAGCAACGACCTTTCCGCCGCTGTAGCTCAGGCAGGTATTGTTCGTACCAAGGACTTAAAGACGTGGGAGCGTTTACCTAACTTAAAGTCAAAATCGCCCCAGCAGAGAAACGTAGTTCTTCACCCCGAATTTGTTGACGGAAAATATGCTTTCTATACACGTCCTCAGGACGATTTCATTCAGACAGGCTCCGGCGGCGGTGTATGCTTCGGTCTGTGCGAGGATATCAACAATCCTGTTATCTGCACAGAGGAAGTTGTAATTTCGCCCAGACAGTACCACACTATCACAGAGGTCAAGAACGGTGCAGGCGCTGTTCCGATCAAGACGCCTAAGGGCTGGATACACATTGCTCACGGTGTCCGTAACACTGCGGCAGGTCTGAGATATGTAATTTATGTATTCGCTACCGATTTAAACGATCCGTCAAAGCTGATTGCGTCACCCTCGGGTCTGTTCATCGCTCCGCATAAATCAGAGCGTGTAGGCGATGTATCGAACGTGTGCTTTACAAACGGTGCGATTGTTACCGAAAACAACGATGTATATATCTACTACGCTTCTTCCGATACAAGACTTCACGTTGCGGCTACAACAATTGACAAGCTGATGGATTATACATTCAACACACCGTCCGATCCGCTCCGCTCGGTTGACTGCGTAAAGCAGAGATGCGAGCTTATAAAAAAGAATCTTGAAATAATGAACAAGTAATCATACTGCCCCCGATGGAATATTCGGGGGCAATTTTACAAAGGCACCTTATCATGCACATTGAGGCGATGATAAGGATAGCCGGTAAAATCGGGATTGAAATATAACAACACAAAAAAGCCGATGATTTCTCATCGGCTTTACTTGTGTTGTATCGTTAGTCGTAATCGTGTTAATTAAACACCGTACTTAGCTGTGCTTACCTTAACGCCGGGGCCCATTGTTGAAGAAACCGTGCAGCTCTTCAGATATGCACCCTTTGCAGCGGCGGGCTTAGCCTTAACTATAGCGTCCATCAGTGTATTGAAGTTCTGCTCGAGCTTCTCCTTACCGAATGATGCCTTGCCTATGGGGCAGTGGATTATGTTGGACTTGTCAAGACGGTATTCGATCTTACCTGCCTTAGCTTCTGAAATTGCCTTAGCAACATCAGGAGTAACTGTACCTGCCTTGGGGTTAGGCATAAGACCACGGGGTCCGAGAACCTTACCTAAACGTCCTACAACACCCATCATATCGGGAGTTGCGATTACAACGTCGAAGTCCATCCAACCGTCGTTAATCTTCTTAACTGTATCATCGTCAGCAACGAAATCAGAACCTGCGTCGATAGCAGCCTGGATCTTTTCGCCCTTAGCGAAAACCAGTGTACGAACAGTCTTACCTGTACCGTTGGGCAGTACAACTGCGCCTCTTACCTGCTGATCAGCGTGACGTGAGTCAACACCGAGTCTAACGTGAAGCTCAACTGTTTCATCGAACTTAGCCTTTGCAGTCTGGCAAACTAAGTCGAGAGCTTCGCTTGAATCGTATGCTTTAGTGCTGTCGATCAGCTTTACGCTGTCAACGTATTTCTTACCTTGTTTCATTCATTATCCTCCTTGTGGTATAACGGAAATTATCCTCCCACCGTCTTAATTAGTCAACTACTTCAATACCCATTGAACGAGCTGTGCCGGCGATCATAGACATAGCAGCTTCGATAGAACCTGCGTTTAAGTCACGCATCTTGGTTTCAGCAATCTGCTGAACCTGAGCCTTAGTGATCTTGGCAACCTTGTTCTTGTTGGGAACACCTGATGCTGTTTCAATTCCGCAAGCCTTCTTGATAAGAACGGCAGCAGGCGGAGTCTTTGTAATAAATGAAAAGCTTCTGTCGGCGTAAACTGTGATAACAACAGGGATAATAAGACCTGCGTCATTCTTTGTACGCTCGTTGAATTCCTTTGTAAACGCCATAATGTTTACACCGTGCTGACCTAATGCAGGACCAACCGGGGGAGCCGGCGTTGCTTTACCGGCAGGAATTTGTAATTTTATAAATCCTGTAACCTTCTGAGCCATTTTACTCAACCTCCAAAATAACAATTAGAACTTAAATTTCTACTTTCTGGACAGCGGATATTTCTACCGTTGCCGGTGTAGGTCTTCCGAACATGGAAACCGTAACCTGTGCAGTACCATTCTCCTCGTCGATGGAATCAACCGTTCCTTCGAAACCTTCAAGAGAACCGGACACAATCTTTATCGTATCGCCTACTGCAAATGAAATCTCTGCGACCTTTGTCGTAACGCCGAGGTTCTTTACCTCTTCGTCTGTCAGCGGTATGGGCTTTGATCCGGGGCCTACGAAACCTGTGCAGCCTCTCGTGTTACGGCAGATGTACCACGACTCATCGGTCAGTATCATCTTAACGTAAACGTAACTCGGGAAGAGCTTGCTTTCATAAGTCTTCGTCTTGCCGTCGTGTTCCTCAACCACTGTTTCGGTAGGAACCATAACTTCTTCGATTAAATGGTGCAGGTTGTTGTTTTCAACGACCTTCATAATGTTGCCGGCAACCTTGTTTTCGTAACCGGAATAGGTATGGAGAATATACCATTTTGCCTCAGACATTCTTTAGTCCCTCCTACTTGAAAATACTTAGCCTGCTGAACTCATGTTGAGCGCTAATCTTAACAGAGTAGCGAACAGAGTATCAAGGCCCCAAACACAGATACCCGATACTACCAGGGTAACCAGTACAACAACCGTGTTGTTGAATACTGTCTTCTTGCTTGGCCACACAACCTTTTTGAACTCGGATCTTAAATCCTTGAAGTACTTTACGATGGATTTCTTGGGCTTTTTGGAAAGAGCGGCCTTCTTGCTGTTCTTTTCGTTAGCCTTTTTCGCTTTCGCTGCTTCTTTAGTCAAGCTTGCATCTTTAGCCATCATAAACCTCCTTACTTAGTTTCCTTGTGTGGAGTATGCTTCTTGCAGAACCTGCAGTACTTGTTCATTTCAATTCTGTCAGGATCGTTCTTCTTGTTCTTCTTGGTGTTGTAGTTGCGCTGTTTGCACTCAGTACACGCAAGGGTAATTTTAACTCTCACTTTCGGCACCTCCTATTTTTTTGCCCTTCTGGGCTTTAGCCTCCCTCTTTGCCTCAGACTTTTTCTTCGGCAGGGTTTATTGTGAATTAAAAAAATGCACAAAAAAATAAACCCCTAATGAGGTACTATAATCATAACACATTATGATAGGTTTGTCAATAGGAGTTTATTAAATTTTTATGTTTTTTGGGGCTGACAGCGCAATTTCACTTCAACTTGAAATAAAGCACCACCTGGAATGCGGCGAGTGCCGCAAACAGTACAAGAACTATCACCTGTGCAATGCCCCACGTCTGCATTCTGAATATAACAAGCAGACAGCCTGCGGCAAGAATTGCGGCATTTATAAGAAAACGCTTGTTTCCGCCCTGCCCTGCTTTCTTAAACGGATTTTTTACCTGCTTATTCATACTTTTGACTGTATACGCTTAGCCATAAGCGTATTCTTCATCAGCATTGCTATCGTCATAGGACCTACTCCGCCGGGAACAGGTGTTATGTATGAGCATTTCGGTGCAACTTCATCGAACTTAACATCGCCGCAGAGCTTGTTGTCTGCATTTCTGTTCATACCGACATCAATAACCACTGCGCCGTCCTTTACCATATCGGCTGTAACAAAGTCCGCTCTGCCTACTGCGCTGACTAATATATCTGCTCTGCGGCAAACCTCTGCGAGATCCTTTGTTCTTGAATGGCATACGGTTACGGTTGCGTTCTCATGAAGTAAAAGCATAGCCATAGGCTTACCTACTATATTCGATCTGCCGATAACAACGCACTCCTTGCCCTCGACCGATACGCCCGTGCTGTGAATAAGCTCCATAACGCCTGCGGGGGTACAGGGAAGGAACGAGTAATTTCCTATCATTATCTTTCCGACATTAACGGCATTGAATGCGTCAACATCCTTGAGCGGTGAAATAGCCTCGATGACCTTTTCTTCGTCAAGGTGCTTCGGAAGGGGCAACTGACAGAGTATGCCGTTTACCTTATCGTCCTTGTTCAGCGTGTCGATAAGCTCCATAAGCTCGTCCTGCGTTGTATCTTCGGGCAGTGCGTATTCGTATGACTTTATTCCGCATACCTCGCAGGCCTTTTTCTTGTTGTTCACATAAACACGGCTTGCCTGATTGTTTCCTACTATTATTACGGCAAGACCTATATCAAGCTTGTCACGCTCTATCTCGGCACGGATCTGCTCTTTAACGCTTGCAGATACTGCTTTTCCGTCTATAAGATTCATTATTCTTCCTCCGTTTTATCAGGGGTGTTTTCTTCGTTGCTTTCGGATTTCTCCGTCTTTTCTTCTTTCTTTTCGGTATCAGCCGATGTTTCCTCGTTATCGGAAGCTTCGTCATCGACTATTATGCTCGGTGCTTCTTCGCCTGCCTGCTTCATAGCCTTTTTAGCCTTAGCCTTTTCTTCAAGCATCTTCTGACGGGCATAATACGCTTCGTTCTTTTCCTTGCACGCTTCGCTGTCCTTATACATTACATAGCCACGTTTCTTCGTCTTGAAAATCTTGCCGAGTATGAACAATGCAAGTCCGACTATAACACAACCGCCGGCTACTATCTGGGATACCTTGAAAGGTCCGATGAACAGGCTGTCTGTACGCAGTGCCTCTATCCAGAAGCGACCTAAGCCGTACCATGTTATATACAGCAGGAAAATCTCACCGTCAAAGGTTTTCAGCTTCTTTGAGTAGAAATGAAGTGCGATAAACCCAATAAGGCACCACAGGCTCTCGTAAAGGAAGCACGGGTGAACAAGCGCATACAGTCCGTTTCCTGCCGCATCAAGCTCTGCCTGTTTTGCAATAACCACAGGATCGTTTATAATAGTTGTGCCTGTCATGCCCCACGGGAGCGAGCCTGCCGTAGGAGCGCCGTAAGCCTCCTGATTTACAAAGTTTCCCCATCTGCCTATGCACTGACCTATAAGAAGTCCGAGACCGCCGACATCAAACATTGCGGGAAGGTTTACCTTATGGATAACGCAGGTGATTGCCGCCGCAATCGCCGCCGCAATAATACCGCCGTATATCGCAAGTCCTCCGTGACGCAGATCAAAGAAATTTATATCGGTATCAATAAAAATACAGTAGTAGGCTCTTGCACCGATAAAGCCGAAAATTATGGCTACAAAGGCTACGTCAAAAACGTGGTCGGGAATAAGCCCAAACTGCTTGCACTTGTGCATAGCGTAAATAAACGCAAGAATCACGCCTACCGCAATAATAACTCCGTACCAGTAGATGTCAACACCGAACAGATTGAACGCTACCCTGTTTACGATAATAGACTTATCGAACAGGTTTGGAAATTCAATTCTCGGCACTTCATTAACCGATTCGGTCAGAATGTTTAATAAACCGCTCATGTTAAAAATCCTCACTTAATTCTCATCGGCAGGCTCGATTATCGAAATTGAATTATTTTCAATGTCGAAATCGTCAAGAGCCGATTTTATATCGGCAAATGTGGTATTTGCCGTAATTTCTATACCGTCATAAATTCCCACGTCATTTATTTCCTGGGAAATCATCGCATTTGCGACAGATTCGACATTATTGAAGCCTGCCACAAGCTCGCCGTAAGTCTTGTTACGGATAGTGATGAACTCGTCTTCGTCAAGACCTTCTTTTCTCAGACGGAAAAGCTCCTTTTCTATCTCGGAAAGCACCTTATCGGGATCTGTAGATTCGCCGTCTGCGATTACGCTGAAAAATCCTCTGCCGCAGAATACACCGACATTGAACGCATCGTTGAGCAATCCGTCTTCGTACATTCTGTTATAGAAGTCTGAGGTCTTGCCGAGGCAAAGCTCCATAAGGATATTATAGACGATATATTTTTCAAGCTGTTCCTTTCCCGAATATGCAGGGAATTTCCAGCCGATATTGAACAGCGGGATAGCGCAGGACAGCTTCTGCACGTTTCTCTTTTCGTGAACCGTAAGCGGTTCATCGGGAACGATAACCTGAAGTCCGTGATCCTTTGACGGCTTCAGCAGCTCATCGCATATCTCAAGCGTTTTGTCAACATCAAAATTGCCTGCAACGGCGATGACCATATTATTGAGGTTATAGAACGTGTTGTAGCAACGGTAAAGCAGATCCTTATCTATCTTTGCTATGCTTTCGATAGTGCCGGCAATATCAATTCTTACGGGGTTCTTTTCATACATTGCCTGCAAGCAGTTGAAAAATACTCTCCAGCCGGTATCGTCCTCGTACATTCTGATTTCCTGTCCGATGATTCCCTGCTCCTTTGCAACGGTAGCGTCGGTAAAATAAGGCTCCTGGACAAAGCCGAGCAGTATACGCAGATTCTCCTCGAATTTCTGTGAACAGCTGAACAGGTATGCCGTCTTATCAAAGCTGGTATATGCGTTTGCGTTTGCACCCGTCTTTGCGTACAGATCAAATGCGTCGCACTCGTCATTCTCAAACAGCTTGTGTTCAAGGTAATGAGCAATGCCTTCGGGAACTGTTACAAAATCGGGGTCCTCGTTTGTCTTGAATGTTGTATCCACCGAGCCGTACTTGGTAGCAAACAGTGCATAAGCGGTCGAATAGCCCTTCATGGGATACAAAAGGATAGTAGCGCCGCTCTTATGCTTTATTCTGAGATATTCTTCCTTGATTCGTGCGTTAGTGATTTTCTCCATTATGACAGCTCCTTTTCTCAATTTTCGTTGCCTGTAAGTACATAGACGCTGTCAAGTACCATAGATTTTGCGGCGGCGATTATACGTTCCTTTGATACGCCGAGGTAACGTCCGAGTTTTTCTTCGGGAGTTACTATATCGTTCTTTCTGATGCAATCAAAGTACCAGTTGCTGACATTTCCCGCACTGTCGGCTACGCTCTTGAAATCGTTCTTTATAGCCATTTCCGCAAAGTTTATATCCTCGTTTGTGAAATTGCCGTTTTTGATTTCTTCAAGCTGGTCGATAACGGCTTCTTTTGTCTTTTCGATATTTTCGTTTTCAACACCGCTGTTTACAAGCATAATGCCCTTAAGGTCGTTCCTTGCAGCCGAGCAATAGTAGCACAGCGACATTTTTTCTCTGACATTGCGGAACAGCTTTGATGACGTTGTACCGCCGAAGATTTTCTGTAAAAGTACAAGTGCGGCATCGTCATCTGAATGCGACTTGAAGCCGAGAACGAGCTTGCTCTGATTTACCGTCAGCCTTTCGGTAACCTCCTCCGTCTGAGTTTTTACGGGGCTTAAAGCTATCGTCGTGTTCTCAATATCGTGTCTGCCGACCTTTTCGAATGCGGCGGCGAACTTCTCCGCTACTCCCTCAAAGTCACTGCAACCTGTACAAATTATCTCACAGGGCATTGTTTCAAGCATACGGCGATATGCTTTATATGCGCTGTCGGGGGTTATCAGCTTTGCCTTTTCTACCGTGCCGTATGAGCATACGCTTGCAGGCTCGCCCTTACAGATGGTTTTCATCGCACGTTCTATTGCGTAGGAACGCTTATCATTGATAGCCGTTTCGATGTTATCTATGACGGTTTTCTTTTCAAGCTCAACGAATTTTTCTGAGAATACGCCGTTTTCCGTTACGGGCGATGTAAGGCAATCTACAAGGATATCCGTCATTATCCCGGTCATTTTTTCTCCCGAAAGAGCGTAAATGTCGTCAAGATAATAAGCACCGAACGAAATTGTCTGCAGATCGTACTGTCTGCCTGCCGTTCCGCCTATGCCCGATGCATACAGCCTTGACATTTTATTGTTGAACGCTTTATATGTCGGGAGCTTTGAATTGCACTTTGTCAGCAAAACGGGGACAATTACGTTTTCTGTAGCTGTATCCTCGCTGAGCTGAGTAGAGAAAGCCACCGATATAAGATTCTTCTTATAGCGTTTATCGGTAATACTGCTGAAGTATACGCCGTCGGCTATTTTCCTGCGGTTTATTATATTGTTCATCTGTTCATTCCTTTCTCGATTTTAAACACTGTTTTATAGTATACCATATTTTAATCTCAAATTCCACACTTTTCACAAAATATTCATACGGCGCCGATGCGGCGCTTCAAATTCCGCCTACGATAACTTTACTTCTTTGCTGCGGATAGCGAAACGGCGGGATTGGACGTCAGACAAGATTCACTGTTTTTTATCAAGCCGATGCGGCGCTCCAAATTCCGCCTACGCCGATGCGGCGTTCCAAATTCCGCCTACGATAACGATACTTCTACGCTGTGGTTAGCGAAACGGCGGGATTGAACGTTAAATATAACTGAACCCGTTATCAGCTATATATCTCATATTTGACGATAACACAGTAATATTTCCGCAATATAAATAAAAAGACAAAAAAATTGAGCGTGACAAACTCACGCTCTCAAATCAAATAATGTATAATGTGTAGAACAAAAGAAAGGAGACAACTAAAAAACTAAAACCTCGTAAGCACTTAATCATGTGTCTTACGATGGTTTTATTATATCGCAAATTTACCAATTTGTCAATCGTTCGCAAGCTGTTTTTTGTGTAGAAACGCAAAAATTGTGAGAAATTTATAAGATATTCGCTTTAAATTGTGCATATTGTACAATATTTTAGCTATTTTCAACAGTTAAGCGACATTTTACTGCAATAATTTTACTGTAAATTAAAACATAGCTTAGTAAACGTTTACTCAAAATATAAAGAGAAAATCCCGAAATAGCGATTTCGGGATTTTGCCGTCAAATATCACTTTGAAACGCACATTTCTTTGAACAGCACTTTTATTTTTTCAAGTTTTTCCGGATCCATAGATTTCGGGGAAACGTACGTCCTCAGAAATTCGAGAAGCTCTTTTTCGCTGGAGCAGACATTGTCGCTGTCGCTGAGATCGAGATAAAGATGAACGGTCGGAGCGGAAAAATAAAGCACCGTATCGACCCACTGATCAAGGTCGTTTGCACGGAGTATGGATTTAATGATGTCACGCTGACGGCGCATCTGACGTATCGGACTTGTCATAACGGTTTCGGTGGTTTTACCGTCACGGTAGATTTTTCTCTGCGTCCACGTTTCGTCCTTGTGATTACCGTAAATATAGCCGGAATGGTTTTTAACTTCTATTATAATAATGTACCTGTCGCACATTACAAGCAAATCTATCTCGCTTCTGTTTTTCTTGTACCGCACAGGTACGTTTGCAAATACGGTATACTCACCTCCAAGCTTCTTCACGGTTTTCATAAGCGATTTTTCGCCCTTAAAACCGGAAAGCAGTACGTTATAGCGTTTTGTTATAGTGAAATTCAGTGCCGCCGCTATAGCCATTATAACTATGAACGTATAGCCAAGTACAGCATTTGAATACAGTGAAAATCCTATATAGATCACCAGAAGTACGACCGGCAGCACGCCGAGTATTATCTGAAGAATAAACAAAACCGTAATTTTTTTGAAATTGTCGTAGCCGTGCTTATATATATCGGGCAAAAGACCACCTCCTTGAAACTGCTTATATTATACAGGACTTTTACCTTCAAGTCAACAAATTATCGTTTACTACTTGAAAAAAATCTTATTTAGTGTTATACTGTATTGGATTATGACAGCGGTTACCGCTTAAAGAAAGGTTGACACATAAATGAAACTTGGAATGGTCGGTCTGCCGAATGTAGGCAAAAGTACCTTATTCAATGCACTTACAAATGCAGGAGCAGAATCTGCAAACTACCCTTTCTGCACAATTGAACCGAATGTGGGAATAGTATCCGTTCCCGATGAACGTCTTGACGCACTCGCTAAGATGTACAACCCCGAAAAATTCACACCCGCAACTCTCGAATTCGTTGACATTGCAGGTCTTGTGAAGGGCGCATCCAAGGGCGAAGGACTCGGCAACAAGTTCTTGTCGAACATCCGTGAGGTTGATGCCATCGTTCACGTTGTACGTTGCTTCGAAGATGACAATATCATTCACGTCGACGGCAAAATAGGTGCCGCAAGAGATATAGAAACAATTAACCTGGAGCTTATCTTCTCGGATATTGAAATAATCCAGCGCAGAATTGACAGAGAAAAGAAGCAGATGAAGGGCGACAAGAGCCTTGCTTCCGAGGTTGAATTCCTCGAAAAGCTGCTGGCTCACCTTGAAGAAGGTAAATCGGCAAGATCGTATCCTTATACCGAATCTGAACTTGAAATGGTAAAGGCTTCTCCCCTGCTGTCGAACAAGCCTGTAATATATGCCGCAAATCTTTCAGAATCCGATTTCACGGGCGACATTGAAAAGAACGAGCAGTACAGAGCGGTTTGCGAGATAGCTAAGGCAGAAAACAGCGTTGTACTTCCTATCTGCGCACAGATTGAAGCTGAGATTGCGGATATGTCGGCCGAGGATAAGGAAATGTTCCTGTCCGAACTCGGTCTTAAAGAATCCGGCCTTAACCGTATAATAAAGCAGGGCTACAGTTTGCTCGGTCTTATATCTTATCTTACCGCAGGCGTTCAGGAGGTCCGTGCATGGACTATAACAAACGGCACTAAAGCTCCTCAGGCGGCAGGAAAGATTCACACCGACTTTGAAAAGGGATTTATCAGAGCGGAAATCGTATCGTTTGACGATCTTATGGCTTGCGGCAGTATGGCGGCGGCAAAGGAAAAGGGCCTTGTCCGTCTTGAAGGCAAGGACTACGTTATGCGTGACGGTGACGTTGTACTGTTCAGATTCAACGTATAATAAGTTAAATCGAAGCACAAATCTGCTGTGCTTCGGCTCAGTTTATAAAAATCGGAAGAAAACGCTTGACAAAGCGGTTTCTTTTTGATATAATAATATCGCCGCATGTGCAGGGTATTTAAGAAAACGGCTCAACCGAGCGGTTTCACCTCAAGCAGCGAGAATTTTACAAGATGCCTAAGGGCAAGAAAGGTTTGAAAAAATGTACGCAATAATTGAAACAGGCGGAAAGCAGTATCAGGTTAAAGAAGGCGATGAGATCTTCGTTGAAAAGCTCGACGTTGAAGGCGAGTTCACAATCGATAAGGTTATCATGGTTGGTAAGGACGACGGCGCAGTAGTTGGCGCTCCTTATGTTGACGGTGCAAGCGTAAAGGCTTCTCTCATCAAGAACGGCAAGGCTAAGAAGGTTACAGTATTTACTTACAAGCCTAAGAAGAGCAGCAAGCGCAAGATGGGTCACAGACAGCCCTACAGCAAGATCAAGATCGAAGCTATCAACGCTTAAGTCTTATGATTAAGGCTGTATTCGCCGTAAAGGGTGAAAAATTTATCGGATTTACCGTAAAAGGTCATTCGGGTTATGCAAAGAGCGGAAACGATATAATCTGTGCAGGCGTATCAAGTGCGCTTATGCTGACGGTAAATACGATTACGGATTTTTTCAGTGTGGCCGCAGATATGGACATTCGTCCGGATAATGAAGGCTACGCAAAGTTCAGGCTTAAGGCTCCTTATGTGGACGATGCCTGCACAATGATAAAATCCTTTTACACGCATCTTACAATTCTTGAAGAAGAATACGGGCATATAGATGTCCGCACCGAACAGTGTTGATTACACACGATGAAAGGAAAACAGATATGATTAAAATCAGCTTACAGCACTTTGCTCATAAAAAAGGTATGGGTTCTACAAAGAACGGTCGTGACAGCGAATCCAAGAGACTCGGTGTTAAGCGTGCAGACGGTCAGTACGTTCTCGCAGGCAACATTCTCGTTCGTCAGAGAGGCACACACATTCACGCAGGTAACAACGTAGGTCGTGGTTCTGACGATACATTATTCGCTCTTACAAGCGGCAAGGTAAAGTTTGAACGCCTCGGCAAAGATCGCAAGCAGGTTAGCGTTTACGCTGACTAATCTCAAATCAATCAAGGCGGGTATATTTCCCGCCTTTTTTGTGTATTAAACGGATTTGCATTTTCTGTGCGATTCGGTGCAGAATATATGCAGATAAGACTACCCTGTCGGCAAAAGTGAGGTAAAAATGTTTGTTGATATTGTAAAGATTTATATAAAAGCCGGCAACGGCGGCAACGGCGCCGTATCGTTTCACAGAGAAAAATATGTGAATGCGGGCGGTCCGGACGGCGGCGACGGAGGTAAAGGCTCGGATATAGTTTTTGTAGCCGATGATAACCTGTCAACGCTTATCGACTTCAGATACAAGAAAAAATATATTGCGCCAAACGGCGAAAACGGCGGTGCGAGACGCTGTACAGGCAAAAGTGCAGAGCCTACCGTTATCCGTGTACCGAGAGGTACGCTTGTCAAGGACAGTGACACGGGAAGGATACTTGCGGATATTTCCGACAATGAGCCTGTAGTAGTTGCAAAGGGCGGCAGAGGCGGCAAGGGCAATATGAACTTTGCTACTCCCACACGTCAGATACCCAGATTTGCAAAGCCCGGTTATCCCGGCGAAGAATTCAACGTAACGCTTGAATTAAAGTTGCTTGCGGATGTGGGACTTGTCGGTTTTCCGAATGTCGGCAAATCGACATTCATAAGCGTTGTGAGCGCCGCAAAGCCGAAGATTGCAAACTACCACTTTACTACTATAACACCCGTGCTTGGCGTTGTTACAGTCGGAGAAAAGTCATTCGTAATGGCTGATATTCCCGGACTTATCGAAGGTGCAAGCGAGGGAATCGGTCTTGGACATTCGTTCTTAAGACACGTTGAAAGATGCAGACTTATAGTTCACGTTGTAGATGTTTCGGGCATTGAGGGCAGAGATCCCGAAGATGACTTTGAGAAGATAAACTATGAGCTTAAGAATTTCTCGGAAGAGATTTCCGAGCGGCCTCAGATAGTAGTTATGAACAAATGCGACCTTGCAAGCGAGGAGCAGATAGCAAAATTCAGAAAGTACATTGAGGACAAGGGTCTTCCCTGCTTTGAGTGCAGTGCGGCAACCACAAAGGGCACTGCGCAGGTTATCGAGTATATTGCAGGCGAGCTTGACAAGCTGCCGCCGCCGATAAGATTCGAGGCGCAACCGCTTACAGCAAGAGAGCTTGACGAGCAGGAACTCAAAAAGAAAGAGTTTACCATTACAAAGCAGGACGGCATATATATTGTCGATGCGCCGTTTATGGTTCCGGTGCTTTCGATGGTGAATATGGAGGACTACGAGAGCCTTCAGTATTTCCAGAGAGTTCTGCGTTTCAGCGGAATTATTGATAAACTTGAGGAAATGGGCGTGCAGGAAGACGATACCGTTTCTATCTACGACTTTGAATTCAGGTATCTGAGATGATGTATGAAATTATGACACCTGCCGAGGCGAAAGCTCTCGGAGGGCTTACACTTGCTTTCTTCGGTGACAGCGTTTACGAGGTATATGTCCGTGAGCAGATAGTAAAGCTCGGCACAATGCCTGTTGACAAGCTCCACAAAAAAGCTGTGCAATATGTAAATGCAGGATTTCAGTCCTATGCGTATGACATAATCGCCGAACAGCTTACCGAAGAAGAAACAGAGATATTCAAGCGTGGCAGAAACGCCACAGGAAACAACGTTCCACGCTCATCCAATCCTAAGGATTACCGCAGAGCAACAGGAATGGAGGCTCTTTTCGGATATTTGTACCTTACGGGACAGAACGACAGAATCAAAGAGCTTTTTGAAAAGATATATACAAGCGAGCGTACATAACTCACGAGAGAAGGATTACAATGAAGGCAACAACAAAACGCACGCTGATTGATATAGCGGTCATTATTATTTCAGGCTTTATATTTTCATGCGGTCTTAAGACTTTTACCGCTCCAAACGATATAGCGCCGGGCGGCGCATCGGGAATATGCGTTGCCGTGGCTCATCTCACGGGACTGAGTGAGGGTGTTCTGTACTTCATTGTAAACGTTCCGCTTATTGTTATAGGCTTTATATTTCTCGGCAGAAGGCTGATGTTCAAGACGCTGCTTTCGATTATAACCATTACTGTTGCAACAGACTATGTGTTTGCTTATCTTCCTCACTATGAGGGCGATGAAATGCTTGCCGCCATATTCGGCGGACTGCTTATCGGCGCAGGACTCGGTCTTTGCTACTCCCGTGAGGGTACGGGCGGCGGCACGGATATCCTGAACCGTCTGATATATAAGCGTTTTCCGCAAATCAGCATAGGGGCTATAACATTTGCCACGGATTTTGCGGTTATTGTATTTGCGACCTGTGTTTTCGGAAAGATTGAATCTGCGCTGTATGCCATCATTGCAATCTTTGTTTCTTCCAAAATGATAGATATTATCGTATACGGAAGCTACGAGGGCAAGATGTTGCTTATATTCAGCGACAAATCCGAAGAGATTGCTCAGAAGATAATGACCGCAGGCAAAGGCGTTACATTCCTCAGCGGAAAGGGCGCATACAGCGGTGACGAAAAACAGGTAATATGCTGTGCGGTAAGAAAGAACGACTATGTTAAAGTCAAACGTTATGTAAAAGAAGTCGATGAATCGGCTTTTATGATAATCACAAGTGCCAAAGAGGTACTCGGAAAAGGTTTCAAAGAGATCAATTGATATAACAGAAAGGAAAAAGTGATATGTCAGGACACTCAAAATGGAGCACCATCAAGAGAAAAAAAGGCGAAAAGGACGGCGCAAGAGCTAAGGTATTTACCAAGATCAGCCGTGAGATAATCGTTGCCATCAAGGAAGGCGGCGGAGATCCCAACAACAACGCCAAGCTCGCTACACTTATACAGAAGGCAAAGTCAAACAATATCCCCAACGATAATATCGACAGACTTATAAAGAAGGCTGTAGGCGGCGGAGAAAAGAACGATTACGAAAACTGCGTATACGAGGGCTACGGTCCTAACGGTGTTGCCGTTATCGTTGATTGCCTTACCGACAACAGAAACAGAACAGCAGGAGAGATCCGTCACTACTTTGACAAGTTCGGCGGCAATATGGGTACAAGCGGCTGTGTATCGTTCATGTTCAGCTTAAAAGGCATTATCGTTCTTGATAACGAAGAAGGCACTATTGACGAAGATAAGGCTATGGAAGACATTCTTGAAGCAGGCGGAGATGACTTCAGCTTTGAGGACGGCTGTGTTGAGATTACAACCGATCCCAAGGAAGTTGAAAATGTGGCAAATGCGCTGAGAGATATGGGTTATACCGTAGTTTCCGCAGAAGCAGAGCAGGTTCCCTCTACATATACCACTCTTACTGATGAGGATCAGATAAAGAAGATGGGTCTTCTGCTTGAAACTCTCGAAGACAACGATGACGTACAGAACGTATGGCATAACTGGGATATGGACTGATAAGCTGTCCTGTCTAAACGGATATAAAAACACCGTATGGATTTTTACTTCCATACGGTGTTTCTTTTTACATTTTTACTATCAATAAAGCGGCATGAACACTCTCATTGCGTTCTCTCCCCTGTTGCCCCATGTATAATAAGGAACGGCTACGGCAAGAGTATCGGTCGTTTTAGGTTCATCAAAGCTGTAGGGCTTATTGTTGTCTTCAAACCTTACCGCCTCGACTTTAAGTCTTGTAATTCCGTCAGGATTATCCGTGCCCGGCTCGCATACCGTGATTTTACCGCCACGTTTAAGTGCTAAAGACAGCACATTGCCGTTATCCGCATCTTCAAAGCAATATACAAGCGGGCCTCTTCTTATTGCCGCCATACCGCTTACAGCAGGTATCTTTACGGAAGGATATACAAAGTGAGGAGTATCCGAAAGCGTAAGCTGTACCTCGTCCCCGTCCTTCACTGCAAGTATAACATAGCCGTTGATTTGCTTTATATCAAGTTTTTCGCCGTTCTGAACAAGGGTGAAGGTATCGCTCCAGCCGGGTATTCTTACAGCCAGCCTGCCTCCCTTTACAACCGAATAATTTACGGTCATATCATACGGATAATCTGTGCGACATATAAGCTCCATACCGTTTTTGAACTTAACCTCGCCGTCTGCATACAGATGGCAGAAGCTCATATCGCTGTTTTCTCCGTAAGCATAACAACCGAATGAGGTTATAAGCCTTGCTGCGTTGGGAGGACAGCAGGCGCAGGCGTACCACTTCGGTCTTACCGGCAGGTCATGGCGATGAGTTGGCGATACTCCGGATATTCCGGGTACAACTTCAAGAGGATTTACATAGAAAAAGCGCTTTCCGTCAAGCTGCATTCCGCCGAGAACAGTGTTATAGAATGCGGTTTCCATTACATCGGCATATTCGCCTATAAGCTCATTTTTAAGCATTGCGTTTGCAAAGAACATAAGACCGATAGAAGCACAGGTTTCTGCATAGGCGGTATCGGGCGGAAGGTCATAGTCAACGCTGAACGCTTCTCCAATGACGGTAGAGCCTATACCGCCTGTAACGTACATTCTTCTGCGTGTGATGCTTTCCCACAGCCTTTTGCAAGCGTCATACAGGGCGTTATCGCCGCATTTTGCGGAAAGCTGTGCCATACCGGTATAAAGATATACCGCTCTTACTGCGTGACCCGTAGCGTCGCTCTGTGCTCTTACAGGCTTGCCGCTCTGCTGATAGTCGTGCGACGTAGGATTGTTTCCCCACACTGACCAGTCACGCTTTGCCGCTTCCTTTTCATAGAAGTGAGGGTCTTCTCCACGCTTATTTATAAAATGCTCGGCTAACAGAAGCCACTTCTTGTTGCCTGTTGTGCGATACATTTTCATAAGAGCAAGTTCGATCTCAGGGTGACCGGGTACACCCCCGTTATGTTCGGTGATAAAGTGCTTATAAATATGCTCCGCATTCTTCTCCATAACATCAAGGAGTTTTTTCTTGCCGGTCGCTTCATAATAGGCACAGGCGGCCTCCATCATATGACCCGAGCAGTAAAGCTCGTGACCTTCGAGCAGGTTCTGCCAGCGCTTATCCCTGTCCTTTATCGTGAAATATGTATCGAGATAGCCGTCCTCGTCCTGTGCGGCGGCGATTTTGTCAATCAGTTCATCTACGGTAGCCGAAAGCTGTTCATCGGGATAGAGTGCGAGCGAATATGCCGCCGCTTCTATCCATTTTGCCGCATCGCTGTCCTGGAACACCATACCGTAAAAGCCATCACCGACATCTTCCCCATGAAGCGCCTTTGCGGCATTTTCAAAGTTCTTCACAACGTGGCTCTTTTCCGTATCAGGTGCTTCATCGCATAATACACTGTACTGGTAAGGAATTACCGTATCCCTTATCAGCTTCTGATATTTTCCGATAAAACCGTCCGACTTATAGGCTGTGACCTTTATATTCTCCTGTGTTATCATAACAATTCTCCATTCTCCGAGCTTGCGCTTGACTTACTCTCTGATATGTATTATAATCTTATCAGCAAGCTATTAAAATAGATAAAACGGATAAAAACATGGAGAATGTTCATGAACGAGATAATTATCGCTAATAATTCTCTGCCACAGCTGTGCGGATGCGGTCTGTTTGCCGCCTCAGAGAGCTTTATTCACACTGACAGAGTGCCGGATTTCTGCGTACTTATATATGTAATTGACGGGTGTATCTACGTTACCGAAGGTGATACGGACTATGAGGTAAATGCCGGCGAACTGCTGATACTCAAAAACGGCATACACCACTTCGGCAAGAAAAAAATACAGAAGGGTACAAAGTGGATATTTGTGCATTTCAGAATAAGTGCGGATTGTAATGCTTCGCCGTTTTATCCGGACGCTTCTCCGCTCGGTGCTTATGACGCTACAGCCGAAAGCATTCTTACCCTGCCGAAATTTCTTGACAGTGTTTCCGCCCGCTTTGAAAAGGAACTGAAAACATTTATCGAATATGCTCAATCGGACGATGCGTACAAGAAATGGTTTATCAATCAGCGGTTGTTTCTGCTGTTATCCTCGCTTGCCGTAAGCGCACAGGGATTTTCAAACAATCTTACGCTGAGCGACAGGATATGCCGTTATCTGTCGGACAATATCGGTGTGCCTTTCAGCTCTGAAAATATCGAAAAGCGGTTCTATCTGAGTTATAAGTATATGGCGCATCTGTTCAAGAAAGAAAAGGGTGTGACAATGCAGCAGTATCATAACTCGGTGAGAATGGACGAGGCTTGCAGACTGCTCTGCTCCACGCTAATGAGCATAGGTGAAATAGCGGATAAGCTGGGGTTTTCGGACGTGCTTTATTTCAGCAGATGCTTCCGCAACTACACAGGCAAAAGTCCTAGTGCTTACAGAAAAGACAGCGCAAGATATTTTTAATAACGCAAAAGCCTGAGAGAAAAATTCCTCTCAGGCTTTAATTATGCTTATGTATCCTTGTAATCACTCGCCGACATTACAGCTCATTATTCCGAGTGCAAAAGGCAGATATGCCGCCCTATGTATCTCTTTTTGCTTGAAGCCGTTCTTCTCGTACCAGTTACGCACTCTTACACTCTGATGTATCGCACCGGCATTAAGTACCGTACCGCCCATCGAGAATACCTCGTTTTTGGCAAATTCAAGGCACTTTGCTCCGACACCGCCATATCGCTTGTCGGGAAGCACCGAGAACAAGTGCAGTTCATAAACGCTGTCGTCTTTATTCTCAATAGCAAAACAGGCTATCAGCTCATCATCCTCAAATGCTCCGTAGAAAACATAACCCCACTCCGCTGACATCTGTAAACGGTCAAGCGTAATAAAGGCGGCGTGTTGTGGGCAATTCATTTCTGTAATGCCGAATGCGACAGCCTCCGTTTCATAGCTTTTGCGAATGACATCAACGCACTGTGAAAGTTCCTCGTTTGCCATTTTTCTGATAGTCATACTGTTCACCCTTTCAATTTTCTGTATCAGCATTATAAAGAACAAATATTAACCTTATTTTAACAAAAATCACATCAGAAAAACGATAACTGTTCATTCTTTTCGGGAAACTCACGAAGATATGCAAACACTTTATCGGGTTCATACATAACGCCGTGCTTTTCGCACTCATTACAGAATATGCTCATAAGTCTGCCGTTGTTAACGCTGTTGCAGATATACTCATTGCCGTACTGCGATATATACCGCTGTTTCATACCGGGGAAATGCCTGTCAAGCGCAGAATAGAAATATTCCCTGTCGCCGTCACGCAAAGTAGTGCCTATCCCCATACAGATAATGCCCTTCACCCCTGCGTCAAAGCAGTATGACAGAATACCACGCAGATTTTCTTCCGTATCATTGATAAACGGCAGAACGGGGGTGAACCATACAACAGTGGGTATACCGTTTTTCCGCATTGCTTCAAGCACCTCATACCGCCGTTTTGTTGTGCATACATTCGGCTCTAAAATTCGGCATAAATCCTCATCGTATGTTGTCAGCGTCATCTGTACAACTGCCTTTGCCTTGCTGTTAATACTGCAAAGCAGATCGGCATCACGCAAAATCATATCCGACTTTGTCAGCACAGTAACACCAAAGCCGTACCTGTCGATGACCTCAAGACATCGCCTTGTAAGCCTTAGCTTTTCCTCGCAATGCATATACGGGTCGCTCATCGCACCTGTGCCTATCATACACAGCCTGCGCTTTGAAGCAAGTGCTTTTTCGAGAAGCTCCGGAGCATTCTGCTTTACTTCAATATCTTCAAAATCATGCCGCATATTATAGCAGTCAGAACGTGAATCACAATAAATACAGCCGTGAGTACAGCCCCGATAGATATTCATTCCGTTTTTGGCCGATAGTATTGATTTTGCGTCTACAAAGTGCATAGCAAACTCCTTAATAGCATATACCGCACAGCAGAAACTGTGCGGTACGCTTTATATTACGTCTTTATACCGGCGAACTGGGTATTGTAAAGTCTTGCATAAGCACCGTTCTCGCTGAGCAGCTTTTCGTGGTTTCCTGCCTCAACTACCTTGCCGCCGTCTATTACGACAATCTTATCTGCGTCACGGATAGTAGACAGTCTGTGCGCTATGATAAGGCTTGTCCTGCCTTTCATAAGTGCAAGCATTGCCTCCTGTATATGTACTTCCGTTCGGGTATCGATGCTCGATGTCGCCTCGTCAAGAATAAGTATATTCGGGTCGGCAAGCACCGCTCTTGCGATAGCGATAAGCTGTCGCTGTCCCTGACTTAAGTTGCCGCCGCCTTCGGTCAGCATAGTATCGTAGCCGTCAGCCATCTTTTCCGCAAAGTCGGCTACCTTTGCTGTCTTTGCCGCCGCAATTACCTCTTCATCTGTAGCGTCAAGCCTTCCGTAACGGATATTCTGCATTATCGTATCGTTAAAAATAACCGTATCCTGAAGTACGATGCCTATAGAGCCACGCAGTTTCTTTTTCGGAATATCATATATGCTTTCACTGTCAAGAGTTATGCTTCCGCCGTCTATATCATAAAACCTTGTTAGCAGATTGACGACTGTGGTTTTACCCGAGCCGGTAGCGCCGACAATAGCCAGCTTCTGACCGCTTTTTATCCACAGGTCGAAGTCGTGCAGTACCTTTTCACCCTGAACATAAGAGAAGTCGATATTCTTGAACATAAGGTCGCCCCTTACGTTATCTATCGAGAAATCCTTATCCGAGCCTTCGTCGCTTTCGGGCTCTGTATCCATTATCTCAAATACACGCTCCGCACCTGCAATAGCCGTCTGTATTGAAGAATACTGCTGTGCTATTTCGTTTATGGGACGTGTGAAGTTCTTGGTGTACTGTAAGAACGCCTGAATTGTGCCGACCGTCATAACGCCCTTGAGGGCAAGTGGGTTGAAGTCGATTATAAGGAAATATGCGCCGAAGCCTGCAACAAGCAAAAAGCTGATATTCGATATGACATTCATACACGGTCCCATTATGCCGCCGCATATCTGTGCCTTTATCGCCGCCTTCTGAAGCTCGTCGCTGATTTCACCGAATTCCTCGCAGGCTTTCTTTTCCTTTGAATATGCCGCTACCGTTCTGTAACCGGATACCATTTCTTCTATATGTCCGTTAAGTCTGCCTAAAAGCGTCTGCTGTAACGGGAAGTATTTTCTCATAAACTTTGTGAGATTCTTTGTAACAACAAGCGTCAGAACGACAGATGTAAGGCTGACAAGCGTCAGCATAGGCGAATAATAAAGCATAAACACAAGACAGCCGACAAGCGTCAGAACGCCTGAAAACAGTGAGGCTATCGACTGTGAAACGGTGTTTGAGATATTCTCTACATCGTTTGTCATACGGCTCATAATATCGCCGTGCTGATGAGTATCGGTATACTTTATCGGCAGATATGAGATCTTGTCAAACAGATCCTTACGCATAGCCTTGACGGTCGTCTGCGACAGCTTTGCCGCAAATATACCCTGAAAATATGTGAGCAGTGAATTTACAAGATACACACATCCGAGTGCTATAAGGCAGTATAGCATACCGCTTATATCTACGTTTAATCTCTGATTTGAAACAGTTATCTTATCAATAGCAAGACCCTGAAGATAGGGTGCGACAAGGTTCAGCACAGTGATTATCAGCATAACGGACAAAAGCAGTATCATAAGGTACCTGTTCTTTCCGATATAGCCGACAAGCCTTTTCAGCGTGCCTTTTGTGTTCTTGGGCTTTTCAGCCATAAGCATTCTTTCGTGGGGCGGAGGGCCTCCTCTGCCAATCATTCTCATAGGAGGACGTTCATTAGCCATTTACCGCTTCCTCCTCTCCCTGCTTCATCTGCGAATAGTAAATATCCCTGTAGACGCTGCTTGTTTCCATAAGCTCTTTATGAGTGCCGAAAGCGCATATTGAGCCGTTTTCAAGTACCGCTATCTTATCTGCTCTCATAACGCTCGCTATTCTCTGAGCTATCATAATAACGGTAACACCGCTTAAGTTTTCACGCAGAGCCTTGTGCAGCTTTGCCTCTGTGCTAAGATCGAGCGCAGATGTGCTGTCGTCAAATATCAGTATCTCAGGCTTTTTGATTATGGCTCTTGCTATCGCCATACGCTGTTTCTGACCGCCGGACAGCGACGCACCCTTTTCGCTTATCATAGTATCATATCCGTCATTGAAGCCGTCTATGAATTCCTCCGCCTGTGCTATTCTGGCGGCGGTCTTTACTTCTTCGTCCGTAGCCGTTTCACAGCCCCAGCGGATATTTTCCGCAACTGTTCCCGAAAAAAGCTCGCTCTTCTGTAACACTACGCCTATTTTGCTTCTCAATGTGTCAACATCGTAATCCTTAACGTTTACGCCGTCAACAAGCACATCACCATTAGTCGCATCGTAAAATCTCGGAACGAGGTTTACAAGAGAGGTCTTACCGCAGCCCGTAGAGCCGAGTATAGCTATCATCTGACCCTTACCGACTTTTAAATCAATGCCGGAAAGCACGGGCTTGCCCGATGAACCGGGATACGAAAAGCCGACGTTTCTGAATTCAACGGTACCGCTGTTGTCGCTGTCGGCACTTTTATTTCCGTCGCTGATAACAGGGTTTGTTGAAAGCACTTCGTTTACACGCTTCATTGATGCGGCAGAACGTGAAACCTGCTGAAACATCATACCTACCATCATAACCGACATAAGTATCTGAGTTATATAGGTTACTGCCGCCATTACTTCTCCGACCTGCATTGCCTTTGCTTCAACCTGAAAACCGCCTATCATAATAATAGCGATGACAGAAGCATTCATTATTATCATCAGTATCGGGTTCAGGGTGGCAAGTAATTTCTGCACCTTGAGGTTGGTCGTCATAAGGTCGGTGTTTGCGTTGTCGAACCTGTTTATCTCATATTCTTCACGGGTGAAAGCCTTTACTACTCTCGCACCCGAAACGTTTTCCTGTACCACGCTGTTCACCTTGTCAAGTCTTGACTGAACGATACTGAAAAGCGGCGAGGCTTTCTTCATAATTATTGCCACGGCAATAAGCTGAACAGGCAGTGAGATCACAAGCACAATTCCGAAATTTACGTTAAGAGTGAGAATTACCGCAATGCCGCCTATAAACTGCATTCCTGTCCTTACAAACATTCTCAGCGACATTGCCACAAACTCCTGTATCGCCGTTATATCGTTTGTAAGTCTTGTGACGAGCGAGCCTGTAGTAAACTTGTCCGTCTGCTGAAAAGACATATGCATTACCTTTGCAAAAGCGTCTTTTCTTAAATCGTTGCCCATTTTCTGAGCCGCCGCCGTGCCGAATGCCGCTGACGCTATACCGCCGAAGCAGCCGATAAGCGAGAACACCAGCATTTTAAGTCCCGTTATCAGAACATATCGCAGGTTTTCGTCGGCAGCCGCATCGCCCAATATACCGTTATCCACTATGTCTGACATAAGCGTAGGCTGTAACAGGTCCATACTTACCTCAAGTATCATAGCGAGCGGACAAAGCAAGGCAAAAAGCCAATAGGGCTTCAAGTACCTTAGTACCTTCATCTTTTCTTCTCCTTTGTTCTACTTATAATATCAGATAAATTATACACTTTTCATTTCCGTAATGTCAACAAACAGTTAGGAGAGGTCAACGCTTTTTCAGCAAATTTTCACATTCCGACTTGAAATTAAACGTGCGATAAGATATAATAGATTATATCAGTTTGTAGAAAAAATCTGCTTATAAAATGGGCTTCTAATTTATTATCCCTATCCCCAAACCCCTTTCCCTCGGTGAAAGGCTGTGTATGCCCAAAGGCTCTGCATCGTGCAGAGCCTTTGGGCATACACGCCCGGCGTCCGTGCCGGGCTGAATGTGGGGCTGCCGCCCTCACCCCGCTTGGGGCTACGCCCCAAACCCCATTTCTAATAAAAATTTACAGGTTTATCAACAGCCTGATATAATTGTTTAACGCACTGAAAGAAGGACACAAATGAAAATAGCAATAGTAGGTCTTGGTCTGATAGGCGGCTCTGTCTGCAAGGCACTGAAGAAAAATACATTTCATCATATAATGGGACTTGACGCTGACGGCGAGGTATGCAGAAAGGCTCTCGACAGCGGCGCAATAGATGAGATAATAACAGCGGACGGACTTAATGACGCTGATATGACTATGCTCTGCCTTTATCCCGAAACTATCGTTGAATTTGTAAGACAGCACAAGGACAAGTTCAAGCCCGGCTCTATCGTCACCGACTCCTGCGGTGTAAAGGAATATGTGGTTACACGCTGTACCGAGGTGCTTGAACCGCTCGGAGTTATATTTGTCGGTAGTCACCCTATGGCAGGCCGTGAATTCTCAGGTTTTGACTATTCTACCGACGATCTGTTCAAAGGCGCAAGCTATATAATCACGCCCTCAGAAAACACGCCTAAAATGGCTATCGACCTCTTATCAACGCTTGCCTGCTGTATGGGATTCGGCAAGGTCGTAACCGCAACACCTAAACAGCACGATATAAACATAGCCTTCACTTCACAGCTGGCGCACGTTGTTTCAAACGCTTATGTAAAAAGCCCGTCGCTTTTCAATGCAGACGGTTTTTCTGCAGGCAGTTTTATGGATCTTACCCGTGTCGCAAAGCTGAACGAATATATGTGGAGCAGTCTGTTCCTTTGCAATAAGGAAGCACTGCTGTTCGAGCTGAACACTATCATTGACAATCTGTGCGAGTACAGGGACGCTATCGGCAACGATGATATCGAAAGACTTCGTGACATACTCCGTGACGGCAGAGAGCGTAAAGAAAAGAGCAATGAGCTTTACGCAGAACACGCAAGGAGAAAAGTATAATATGCCTTCAACAAAAAAGACAAGAAGCTATGCCATTGCACTGAGCGGAATACTGAGCGCTATATGTATCGTGCTTATGTTCTGCACAGGCTTTATCCCGATAGGCGTATATATACTGCCTGCGGTGGCAGGTCTTGTCGTATGGATAATATACCGTGAAATAAGCAGGAAATGGGCGCTTCTTTGCTATGCGGCTGTGGCTTTACTTGCACTGCTTCTGACACCGGATATAGAGTCAAAGCTGCTGTTCACGGGATTCTTCGGATATTATCCCGTTATCCGTGACCTGCTCACCAAAGTGAAGCCTGCTGTGCTGTCATTCCTTCTGCGTTTTATTTGTTTCAATATCCCTGTTGTTGCGATATATGCACTGCTTCTGAACGTGCTTGGTATGGGACAGCTTATTGAAGATTTCGCAGGATTCGGACAGTTTGCGGTGCTTGCTTTCTGGCTTATCGGAAACTTTACATTTGTCTGCTATGACGTATGTCTGAGCCAGCTTTCCTACGTTTACGAAAAATGGCTGAGGAGAAAAGTACACAGACTTATACGGTAGAAATACAGTTATCCCACGTCAAGAGTGGGATAATTTGTAAAGAAAGGATAAACGCATGAAAGTAGCTTTTATATATCAAGCAAAAGAGCCACCGGTAATAAACGGCATCAAAAAGCCGATGAAGCCCGGCGGATACAGTGACGGCTGTGCCGATATGGCATACTGCCTTAAAAACGGCGGCGTTGATGTGATAACACCTGTTGATGATCCCGACGTATATAAAGACACAGACTGGTGCTTTCCCGATACCCACGAGGGAATACAGCAGGCAATTGACAAGGGAGCGGACACGCTGTGGCTCAATACCGTGCTTTATAACGGGCATCCGATAGATGATTTCAGCGGAATATATGTTGTCGGACACAGAACAAAAGACGTTGAAATGTACGATGACAAATTCAGCACTAACACTCTGCTTTTACAAAACGAACTGCCTGCAGTGACAGACTGTCTTGTCACTGCCGATACAGTCTACAACGGGGAATATCCTTGTGTACTAAAGCCGATAAGGGGCAGAGGGAGCGAAGGTGTTGTAAAGTGCGATACCCCCGAAGAATTTATCAAAGCCCGTGATACCGCCTTTGCTTCGGACAGATACGGCGACACTATGATGGCGGAGGAATATCTCGGCGGTACGGAAGTTACTCTTACGGTTTTTCCCGACGGCACTTCCCTGCCGTTTATAGAACGGTTTGATCAGAAAAACGGCATAGCGCCGTATAACGGCGATGTTCCCGTAGTAAAAAACAGCCGTGTTATCGAAGATACGCCACAGCTTACCGCACTTAGAAAAAGCTGTGAGCTTGCGGTATGGCTGCTCGGACTGAAAGCTGTTGTCCGTATTGATTGCAGGGCTGATAAAAACGGAAATTTCAAGATGTTCGATTTTAATCCGAAGCCTAATCTTACAGGCGCTTCACGTCCGCACAGACAAGACCTCAACAGCCTTACGCTTATTGCGGCTGAGGCGGCCGGAATGGATTATTTCGGGCTTCTCACAAAAATGCTTGAAACAAGATATTTACTCGATTAACTCACACCGATTAGCAATGTGTTGTTGACATTCGTGTCCGGTTAAGGTATAATAGTAGTATTATAAACCGCATGGCTTCTGCCTATGCGGTTTTAAGCGTTAAAAACGCTTATAGAAAGGTATGAAATCTTATGCAAAACAAAATACTGTTTACAGCTCCCGGTGAATTTGACAAGTGGGAGCAGCAATGTCAGCCTATCGGAAACGGCTATATGGGAGCAAGTTTCTTCGGCGGCATTTCAAAGGAAAAAATAGTGCTGAATGAAAAAACGCTGTGGGCAGGCGGTCCTTCCGAAAGCCGTCCGGATTACAACAGCGGTATTATAGACGGCAGCTATGAGTATGTGAAGCAGGTACAGCAGCTTCTCTATGACGGAAAGTATGACGAGGCGGTTGCTCTTCTCCCCCATCTGACAGGCGCAACGGACGGATTCGGTGCTTATCAGCTTTTATGCGATATGATGCTCACCTTCTCCAATATAGACGAAACTCAGGCGACCGATTATACAAGAACGCTCGACCTTGACAATTCTGTATTCACAACACAGTTTACATATCAGGGTGCAGTTCATAAGAGAGAGGCTTTTGCAAATTATCCTTCAAATGTTATATGCCTTAAGTTAAGCTCTGACAAGCCTCGCAGGATATGCGTAAAGCTGTCACTTGACAATCTCCAGTGCGGAAGCGTTACAGCAAACGGTGATACGCTCACATACGAGGGTGCGTTATGGGATAACGGGCTTCGCTACTGCACCGTTTTCAAGGTGGTAAACAAGGGCGGAGAGCTTATTGACGCAAAAGACAGCATAATGGTCGAACACGCAGACGAGGTTTATATCTATCTCACAGCGTCAACCGACTATTCAAATAAATATCCGACGTTCAGAACAGGTGTAAACCCTTCAGCCGCAGTAAATCAGCGTATCGAAAATGCCGTAAGCAAGGGCTTTGACGCACTTTACGAGGAACACCTCGCAGACTACAAGGCACTTTTTGACAGAGTTACACTGAAAATAAACGAGGACACGGACGATATTATCCCCTGCGACAAGCTGATAAGCGAGTATAAGGAAAACGGCTCAAGGAGCATTGCGAACCGTCTTGAAACGCTGTACTTCCAGTTTGGCAGATATATGCTTATAAGCTCGTCAAGAGCAGGCTCGCTCCCTGCAAACCTTCAGGGCGTATGGAACGAGAGCAACTGTCCTCCGTGGTGCTGTGACTATCATATAAACGTAAACCTTCAGATGAACTACTGGGGAGCATATAACACGAACCTCAGCGAAACTGTTCCTCCCCTGGTTGATTTTCTTGACAGTATGCGTCCGTCCGGCAGAAAGTCCGCCGAGGCGTATTACGGCATAAAGTCGGACGAGGAACATCCCGAAAACGGCTGGTGCGCTCATACGCAAAGCACTCCGTTCGGCTGGACGGCTCCCGGCTGGGATTTCTACTGGGGCTGGTCTACAGCGGCTGTCGCATGGCTTATGCAGAATATCTACGAGTATTTTGAATTTACAGGCGACAAGGAATATTTTGCGGAGCATATCTATCCGATAATGCGTGAAAGCGTTCGTTTCTATACGCAGTGGCTTATATATGACGATAAGCAGAAGCGTCTTGTTTCATCGCCGACATACTCACCCGAACACGGACCTGTGACAATAGGCAATACCTATGAGCAGAGCCTTATAGAACAGCTTTATAAAGACTTTATTACGGCAAGCGAAGAACTCGGTACAGACGAAGAACTGCGTAATATCGTGAAAAATCAGGTGGTTCAGCTCAAGCCCTACAGCGTAAGCAAAAAAACAGGACTTCTCAAGGAATGGTTTGAGGAGGACGATGATAACTTCGACCACAGCAAGACGCAGAAGAATCACCGTCACATCTCGCACCTGCTCGGTCTTTATCCCGGCAAGGCGATAAACTCTAATACACCCGAGCTTATGACTGCGGCAATAAACACGCTCAACGACAGAGGCGATGAATCTACAGGCTGGGCAAGAGCATATAAGCTCAACCTCTGGGCAAGAGTAAAGGACGGCAACCGTGCCTACTCTATCTTACAGGGATTGCTGAGAGGCTGTACGTTCGATAATCTGTTTGATTTCCATCCTCCGTTCCAGCTTGACGGAAACTTCGGCGGAAGCGCAGGAATTGCGGAAATGCTGATACAGAGCCACGAGGGTTACATAGAGCTTCTTCCTGCGGCGCCTGACGCATGGAGGAACGGCGCATTCACGGGACTCTGCGCAAGACACGGATTTGTAATCGACGCAAAGTGGGAAAACTTCAATCCCACAGCGGTAACAATAAAGTCGACCGTAGGCGGTGTCTGCCGCATCAAGTCAAGCTGCGAGGCTATCCTCTGTGACGGAAAATCGGTACCTATGTTATCAAATGACGGCATAGTTTCCTTTGAAACACTGCCCGACAGCGTATATACTTTTGTGTTCTGATTGCACAAAAGCCACAGAAAACATCTGATATAATTGTACAAGTTGTTGATAAGTAAAATTTTTTCGAGAAATTATAAAAAAACACTTGCAATTTGTTGTGGTTTCTGTTAAAATATTAATGTTGTATCGCTATATGTTAAATAGTGAATGGCGGACTCGTTATCCGCCGCAAGATAAAAGCAAGTATTGAAGGAGGTGCAAACCCCATGGCAAAATGTGATATCTGCGGAAAGGGCGTATCTTTCGGCATCAAGGTTTCTCACTCACACAGACGTACAAACAGAGCTTTTAAGCCCAACGTTCAGAAGGTTAAGGCTATCGTAAACGGTACTCCTTGCAGAGTACACGCTTGCTCTCGTTGCCTTCGTTCAGGTAAGGTTGAGCGTGCTAACTGATTATAGCTAAAGCTGCAATAAAGATTGCTCCCTGTTATACGGGAGCATTTTTATTATCATTTTTTTGCTTGTCCGCTGTGCGTTTTCTATTGACACGAAAGCTAAAATATAGTAAAATTAGTTAGTAAGGTTTCACCTTATAATCACGCTAAAGCAATTTTGGAGGAAATATAATGGTAAGCGACGTACTATTACGTTTAAAACCCGAACTGGCGCTCACACTTGACGCAGACAACCACGCCTGCGGTACATATGTAGGCTACGGGTTTACACTTCTGGCACTCAATGATAAAAACTGCATTATTTTCAACTCGTGGGCAAGAAAAAGCGCCCTCACAACAAAAACTGCCGATGACTTTTTCAAGGAATATATGTCAAAGCCCGAGAACAGCTTTGTAAAGGCATACAAGGCAGGCGAGCCGAATATATCGGCTGTACTTTTCACAGGAAACGATGACGCTCAGGCAGTGCTTGACATAAAGCGTTTCATTACCGATATGGTAAAGTATTATTCTGCAAACTACTACAGCAACGCCTGTGCTAATTGCAATTCTTCGATTGGTCTTAGCTTTGCAAAGGCATCTGACGGCAATGTTAAACAGCTTTGTAAAATGTGCGTTCAAAGCGAAGAGGATGCCGCAGAAAAAGCGGCTATGACGCAGAGTGTAAGACCGCCTGTCGATTCTCAACCTGTACAGCAACCTATGCAACAGCCTGCTGTAAATCAGACACAGCAAACAGCGAACAATCCCGTAGGAATTTACGGAATACCCGTTCCTACGGCTCAGCCGACTGCCGATGATCAGGCTGTCGTTACGCCGACAACGGTTCTTCCCCCTGCGACAAGCAACAACTCTATGGACTCTGTCGACCCTGCAACAGCACCCGAAAGCACGGGATATTCAACCGCTCAGTCGCTGGCTGAACTCAAGCCTCCGTCAAACGGCAACCTTCCTCCTATCAGCGGAGGATTTTCACAGCCTGCATATTCACCGATGAACGCTAACGGCGGGTTTGTCCAACAGCCGATGAATAACGGAGGATTTGTTCAACGGCCGATGAACAGCTTCGGCAATGACGGACGCTTCGTTGCAGGAAGACCAACCGCTATATCACAGCCCGCTAACCCTGTTATGGGTATACTCGGCGCTCTTCTCTTCTCACTTATAGGCTGTGCCGTATGGATACTTATAGGTAAGCTCGGATATATTTCATATCTCGGCGGCATTGCAATGGCATTCTCGACAATATTCGGTTATCACCTGTTCGGAAAGAAGTTTGATACACTGGGACTTATAATCAGCATTGTAATAGTGCTTATTATGGTTCTTGTAAGCAATATGTTCATCTACGCATGGCAGATAGTCAGCGAACCGGGAATAGATGAAGCTCTTTCTATACTGGGTTATGAAGGTTTCTTCAGTGTGTTCTTCGGTCTGTTTGAACTTATGAAACAGGTCGACCTTCTGACGGGACTTGAAGGTATGGACTCAATGACAGGTACGTTTATCAGCGATCTGGTCATCGGATACATCGTTTCCGGCATAGCAACAGTTGCTATCGGCGTATCAATGCTCAAAAAAGACAGATAAAACCAACATAACGCAGCCCCCGCTCAACAGAGCGGGGGCTTAATTTGTGGTAAAAATCTAAAATGCCGCTCAAATAGGCGGCATAGATTCTATTATTTCTCGTTATTCGGCAGCTTTGCGTAATATCTTGCCAATGTCTTTGCGGAGTCCTCGCTGTGCTGTTCAAACCATATCTTATCAATGTCAAACAGGATACATCCACAGTGTCCCTTGAACGTTGGAAAGCATATTACCTTAAGATGCGTATCTATCTCGGGGCTGTAGTCCATAAGCTCGAGCGTTTCGCCGTAAAGCGTAGAACGCTCATATCCTTTCAGCCACTTTGCGTCCATATTGCTGAACAGCGTACCGAAAGATTGTCCGATCAGCTTTTCGAGCGGGAGCTTTTCCAGCCTTGCAAGCGCTTCGTTTGCATAGCGGAATATCCAGTCTACCGCTTTACAATCCTCGTTGAATACCATCTCAATATCGGTAAACGCAAACGGCATAGAATCAAAGGAGCGGTAATAATCGTGATACTGTTCTTCGGTATCCGGTACACCGTCATGATCAAAGCCTTTTATTATCCTCTTTCTGCTCATCTGCAGGCTTTCGATGATGGTATTCTTCCTGCGGCGTGCGTATTCGAGCTTTTCGCCGTTTACAAGATCTATCATATCGGATATTTCGTGAATAGCCATAGCCGATACGATACATCCTCTGTGCGCCTTGATAAAACCGTCACCCAGCATTTCTTCAAGAGCCGCAAAGGTCATTCTGGTATTATATATCTTTCCGTCCGACAGGTGTATCTCGGCTGATTTGCCTTCCATTACTATGTATAGTATAGAACTTACGGAAATCACTACTTTCTGCCGCTCGCTTATTATTGTGATATACTCAGATTTATTAAAATTAGTCAAGGTGACTCCACCATTCTTTCACATATTACTGCCACATAATTCACATTATACGACATTCCGTGATTAATTGCAATATCAATGTACCTTTTCACTTAATACGCACATTGCACGGCTGTAAAAGCATATCTCAGCTTACTGTTTCTTTATAAGCATATCCGCAAAGTATTCGCACAGCTGAGGGTTTCTTATCAGCACAGGACCGATAAGATGAGTGCCGTAGAAATTACCGTAATGAACGCCCTCTTTGTTATCATCCTTGCTGTTTCCGCTTCCCTGCTTTACATCAAACAGCGGTGAGGTAGCTCCTGTTGTAAGGCTCGCCTTATTCACAAAGCCTATTATATCTCCGCCGCACAGCGAAGTTGCGCAAAGGCTGTCGGTAACTATTCTCTCTTTTCCTTCAACCGTTTCGTAAGGAAAGAACGAAAGGCCTTCGTGCTTTATACCGTCACAGTCGGTAACACTCTGTCCGAACATCTCAAACGAATTGCCCGTTGCAAGAATTACCGTACCGTTATCAAGAGCAGTTTTTATATTATCCTTGTAGCTTTGCAGATAATCGAGTGCTACTTTCTGATTCCTTTCGGTAGCAGAACCGATAAACACAAAATCCGCACCCGAAACATCTATCTCATCATCTATCGACTGATATTCAACTTCAACATTCTGCCCTTTATTTTCAAGTGCTCTTTTCAAGCCGCATACATTGCCGTAATCGCCGTAAAGATTGCACAGATCCGCAAATAAATGAATTATCCTCATACGTCCTCCTCTGCCTGCGTAAGCTCTACCTTTGACAAGAACTTCTCCTTATCAGAAAAGCAGGTGACAGTATACAGCTTGCCGAGCGGTTTAGTTGCAATTTCATCAAGTGCCGCAGGAATATCCTCGTTCACGGTCACCTTAGCTATATCAATATCCGTATACGAAAGCCTTGTTTCAAGATCCTTTGCGTGTCTGCCGAGCAGATAAAGATGCTGTATGCAGTCGGCTTTAAGCACACCGTAGTCAATATCCCACAGCCAGCTTGTTTCACCCGTTGAATAACGACGGCTTACCGAATCTATTATTATGATTACCGAGCAGGGCTGATTTTTTCTTATGATATAATCATATACACGGTCGCTTGCAACGGAGTTTTCGTGCTTTGCAATAAGGAATGTGCCTTTGTTCACGCCGAGTTTGAACTGCAAAATACGTCCGCTCTTAAGGAAATAGTGTGACAGTTCGTCTGCTATGACATCACCGTCAATTCCGACAATAGAGCAAGCCGCAAAGCAGGCAAGAATGTTATATACGTTATAAACGCTCTTGAACAGCAGTTTTATCTTATATTTGCCGTTTATCGTAACAATGCCGCTGTCATAATCGACATTCGTTACAGTATACTGCGTATCGTGTTTTTTGTGTCCGCAGTTGTCGCAGTGATAGCTTCCGATATGTGCATAGTGATAGTAGTCATAGCTCATTCTGTGCTTGCACTCCGGGCAGAACGCACCGTCATTATATACACCTGTAGCGTGGTCTGTGCTGAAATCCTGCTTATCCATACCGAACCATATCACATTATCCCTGTCCCTGCCGTATCTCGAAACAAGCGGATCATCGGCATTGAGGATAAGCTGTGATTCGGGTCTGATGCTCTCCTTTACCGATTCATAGACCCATTCGGGATGACCGTTTCTTGTAAGCTGGTCACGGTAGAGATTTGTAATTATATAGTGCGTAGGCGCAAAGAATTTAAATGAATACTTTGCGTATCTTTCGTCCGACTCAAGTAAAAGCACATCGCCCTTTACCTTTCCGCCGAATGTGCAGTTGGATAATATTATCGCAGTAACTCCCGCTATCTGATTTGAGCCTTCTTTATTCCATATAACCTTTTTTCCCGATTTACGCATTACCTGTGCAATCATCTCAACGGTCGATGTCTTGCCGTTGCTTCCCGTAACCGCAATGACCTGTTCGGGCAGATGCACCCTTGACAGTACATCGGGACAGATTTTAAGCGCTATATCACCCGGCAGACTGCTGCCCCTGCCGATAAGTTTAAGTAAACATTTCGACACTTTACAAGCAAGTATCGCTAAGAACATTCTCATACTCTTTATCTCCTTAAAGAAACCAATTCTAAGATTCATAATTTAAATTATATCACAAAAGTGAGCTCTTTTAAAGCGATTTTATAAAATTTTAGTCTGCCTATCAAAAATGTTAATATCGTCATACAATTTCTGAGAATAAAACAAGACGAAAAGACAACAAAAGTGCTAAAATAAAGGCAATGGTGCAAAGCACCGAAAACGTTTTGTATTTTACAGAAAGGAAATATTTTATTATGAGCGAAAACAGACTTATAGGCGATTATCCCGTAATAGGCATACGTCCCACGATTGACGGCAGAAGAGGTGTTCTCAAGGTAAGAGAGTCTCTTGAAGAGCAGACTATGAATATGGCAAAATCAGCCGCAAAACTGTTCGAGGAAAATATCAGATATTCAAACGGCGAACCCGTAAAGGTTGTTATTGCCGACACTACTATAGGCAGAGTTGCCGAGGCGGCCGCCTGTGCGGACAAGTTCAAGAAGTGCGGCGTTGACATAACGCTCACAGTTACTCCCTGCTGGTGCTACGGCGCAGAAACAATGGATATGGATCCTATGACGATAAAGGGCGTATGGGGCTTCAACGGCACAGAGCGTCCCGGTGCTGTATACCTTGCATCTGTACTTGCAACACACGCACAGAAAGGTTTACCCGCATTCGGCATCTACGGTCACGATGTATGCGAGGCAGACGATACCTCTATCCCTGAGGACGTAAAGGAAAAGCTCCTGCGTTTCGGCAGAGCGGCTGTTGCCTGTGCTACAATGAGAGGCAAGTCATACTTACAGATAGGCTCTATCACAATGGGTATCGGCGGCTCTATCATCGACCCCGCATTTATTGAAGAATATCTCGGTATGCGTGTTGAGTCTGTCGATGAGGTAGAAATAATCCGCCGAATGACAGAGGGTATTTATGATGAAGCCGAATATCAGAAGGCTCTTAAATGGACCCGTGAAAAGTGCAAGGAAGGCTTTGACAAGAACCCCGAGCAGTTCCGCCGCACAGACGAGCAGAAGGAACAGGACTGGGAATTTGTCGTTAAGATGATGTGCATCATAAAGGATCTTATGAACGGCAACAAGAACCTTCCTGCAGGCTGTGAGGAAGAATCGGTAGGTCATAACGCTATCGCCGCAGGCTTCCAGGGTCAGCGTCAGTGGACAGACTTCTACCCCAACTGCGACTTCCCCGAGGCTATGCTGAACACATCATTTGACTGGAACGGTGCAAGAGAGCCTTACATTCTCGCTACCGAAAACGATGTTCTCAACGGTCTTGGAATGCTGTTTATGAAGCTGCTTACAAACCGTGCTCAGATATTTGCTGATGTGCGTACATACTGGAGCCCCGAAGCCGTAAAGAAAGCTACAGGCTATGAGCTTGAGGGCGTTGCAAAGCAGAGCGGCGGATTTATCCACCTTATAAACTCAGGTGCCGCCTGCCTTGATGCCTGCGGTAAGGCTACAGATGAAAACGGCAACGGTGTTATGAAGCCGTGGTATGATGTTACAGACAAGGATATCGACAATATTCTTGACGCTACTACATGGAACTATGCCGATCTCGGCTATTTCAGAGGCGGCGGATTCTCATCAAGATTTGTAACAGAAGCTGAAATGCCCTGCACAATGATAAGACTTAACCTTGTAAAAGGTCTTGGTCCTGTATTGCAGATAGCTGAAGGCTGGACGGTGCATCTTCCCGATGAAGTCAGCGACAAGCTGTGGAAGCGTACAGACTACACATGGCCTTGCACATGGTTTGCTCCGAGAACAACAGGCGAGGGCGCATTCAAGACAGCCTACGATGTAATGAACAACTGGGGCGCAAACCACGGCGCTATAAGCTACGGTCACATAGGCGCAGACCTTATCACACTCTGCTCTATGCTGAGAATACCCGTTGCTATGCACAACGTACCCGAAAAGGATATATTCCGTCCTGCCGCTTGGAACGCATTCGGTATGGATAAGGAAGGTCAGGACTTCAGAGCTTGCAACGCTTACGGTCCTATGTACCGCAACATAAGATAAGGCGGCAGTATGAAAAACGTACTTGCCATTGACTTTGGTGCGTCAAGCGGAAGAGCCGTTATCGGCTCTTTTGACGGCACTGTAATAAAACTCACAGAGATCCACCGCTTTTCAAACGATCCCGTGATACTCGGAAAGACAATGTACTGGGATTTTCTCCGCCTGTTCCACGAGATAAAGCAGTCACTTATAAAATCAAAGGAATACGGCGAGATAGACAGCATTGCGATAGATACATGGGGTGTTGACTTCGGCCTTATCGACAAATCGGGAAGACTGCTTGAAAACCCTGTGCATTACCGTGACAGCAGGACAGCAGGCACTTTGGACTACAGCAAGCGTTTTATTGACCATAACAGGCTGTACGAAAAGACAGGCATTCAGATAATGGAAATAAACACGGCATTCCAGCTTTTAAGCATAATAAGGGATCGCTCCGAACTGCTTGACAGAGCCGACAAGATGCTTATGATGCCCGATCTGTTCGCATATTATCTCGGTGCAAAGCCCGTTGCGGAAATGTCGATAGCGTCAACCACACAGCTTTTTGACGCAAATACAAAAACGTGGTCGGAAGAATGCTGTGAACGTCTTAAAATAAAGCATTCGCTTCTGCCCGAAATAGCAGCCGGCGGAACGGTAGTCGGCACACTGTCCGATGAAATCTGCAAGGAGCTTGATATAAAGCCCGCAAAGATAATCGCCGCCTGCGGTCACGATACACAAAGTGCAATGGTCGCAGTACCCGCAGTCGAAAAGGACTTCGCTTTCCTGTCGTGCGGAACGTGGTCGCTTCTCGGCACAGAGCTTGACGCTCCCGTAATAAACGAAAAATCCGCAAAGCTCAACGTTTCAAACGAAACCGGCTACGGTGCAAAGACATCGTTCTTAAAAAACATAATCGGTCTGTGGCTCATTCAGGAGAGCCGCCGTCAGTGGATAAGAGAGGGCAAGCAGTACAGCTTTGCCGAGCTTGAGGATATGGCGAGAAAAGCCGAGCCGTTCAGGTGCTTTATAGATGTTGACGCACCCGAATTTACCCCTGCGGGCAACATTCCCGAAAGAATAAAGGAATACTGCAAAAAAACAGGACAGTATGTTCCCGAAAATGACGGCGAAGTTATGCGCTGTATCTATGAGAGCCTTGCGATGAAGTACCGCACAGCCGTAAACGAGCTTGAGGACTGTACAAATAAAAAGTTTTCAAAGCTCTATATGGTCGGCGGCGGAACAAAGGATAAATTCCTGTCGGAGCTTACCGCAGATTCGCTCGGCATAGAGGTTTCAAGCGGACCTGTCGAGGCGACCTCCTACGGCAATATAGCAATTCAGCTTATAGCTGACGGGGAGATAAGGGATATAGAAACGGCAAGAAAGATTATAGCCGCTTCGGAAAAGCTATGTACATTCGCTCCCGAAAATACAGCCGAATGGAACAAATATTATAAAATCTATCTTGAGAAGGTGAAATAATGCTTAAGAATATTCCTGCGATATTATCGCCCGAGCTGCTCAAGACCCTTTGTGAAATGGGTCACAGCGACAGAATAATAATAGCAGACGGCAACTTCCCTGCCGAGAGTATGGGTAAAAACTGCAAGGTTATCCGTGCGGACGGTCACGGCGTACCCGAACTGCTTGATGCGATACTGACGCTGTTCCCTCTTGATACTTACGTTGAAAAGCCTGTAAATCTTATGCAGGTAATGCCGGGCGACACAGCAAAAACTCCTATATGGGACGAATACAAAGCGATAGTCGCAAAGCACGACGAAAGAGGAAACAACGCTATCGGTCAGATAGAACGTTTTGAATTCTACGAACAGGCAAAGACCGCCTATGCAATAATCGCAACAGGCGAAAAAGCCGTATACGCAAACATAATGCTCCAGAAGGGCGTTGTTTAAGCATACAGACGCAACTTGAAAGGATATAAATATGTACGAAGAAATTAAAGAACAAATGGTAGACATCTGCCACAAGCTCTGGCAGAAGGGCTGGGTTGCCGCAAATGACGGCAACGTAACCGTAAAGGTTGGCGAGGGCAAATATCTTGCGACACAGACAGGCGTCAGCAAGGCATTCATCACTCCCGAAAAGATAGGTCTTATTGATGATGACTTCAACATACTTGAAGCCGCTGAGGGCTTCCGTCCCTCGTCAGAGGTAAAGATGCACCTTAGATGCTACAAGGAGCGTCCCGATGTAGGTGCAGTAGTTCACGCTCATCCTCCCGTTTCAACCGGCTTTGCGTGCGCTCATCTGCCTATGGATGATTACTGCATGATAGAAACTGTAATCGGAGTAGGCTCAATACCGCTCACTCCCTACGGTACTCCCTCGACCTATGAGGTACCCGAAGCAATCGCGCCTTACTTAAAGGATCACGATTGTATGCTCCTTGAAAACCACGGTGCTCTGACAGTAGGCGCAGACCTTATCACAGCATATTACAGAATGGAAACAATGGAGCTTCAGGCTCACATTTCTCTTGTTGCACGTCTGCTCGGCGGTGTAAAGGATATTACCCCCGACAATATCGACAGACTTATCGGTATGAGAGAGCAATACGGCGTTACAGGCAAGCATCCGGGCTACAAGAAATACCTTTAATGTAACTTTTACATATATTTGCCTATCGAAATGTAAAACTTTTGTGAAAAGTGTTGCATTTTCTGACCAAAGGTAGTATAATGAATACAGCAAACGGAAATATATATTCCGTGCTTTAAATTCAAAGAACAGGATGGTAAAAACCAATGGCTAATCGTTTTATACTTAACGAAACTTCATATTTCGGCGCAGGCGCAAGAGAAAACCTCGTTCCCGAGCTTACAGGCAGAGGACTTAAAAAGGTAATGTTCGTTACCGATAAGGTACTGCTTGAATGCGGAGTAGCTACAAAGGTTACAGCAGAGCTTGACAAGGCAGGAATCGCCTATGAAATATACAGTGACGTTAAGGCAAACCCCACAGTTGCAAACGTTCAGACAGGCGTTGCAAAATTCAAGGAGATGGGTGCTGACTCACTCGTAGCGGTAGGCGGCGGCTCAGTTATGGATACAGCTAAGGCTGTAGGCATCATTATAGCTAACCCCGACTTTGCGGATGTTGTATCTCTTGAGGGCGTTGCAGACACAAAGAACAAGAGTGTTCCGCTGATTGCACTTCCCACAACATCAGGTACAGCGGCAGAGGTTACTATCAACTACGTTATCACAGACGAAGCAAACAAGAAGAAGATGGTTTGCGTAGATCCCAAGGATATTCCCGTAGTAGCTATCGTAGACAGCGATCTTATGATGGGTATGCCTAAGGGTCTGTGTGCATCTACAGGTATGGACGCACTGACACACGCTATCGAAGGATATATCACAAAGGGTGCGTGGGAGCTGTCCGATATGGTTGAGCTTCGTGCTATCGAGCTTATCGCAGGCTCACTGTACGACAGCGTTCAGGGCGACCCCAAGGCAAGAGAAACTATGGCGCTTGCTCAGTACATTGCAGGTATGGGCTTCTCAAACGTAGGTCTTGGTATCGTTCATTCAATGGCTCACCCTCTCGGTGCATTCTACGATACACCCCACGGTGTCGCAAACGCACTTCTGCTCCCCTACGTTATGGAATATAACGCAGAAAGCCCCGCAAAGCCCAAGTACAAGGCTATAGCAAAGGCTATGGGCGTACAGGGTACAGAGAATATGACAGATGAAGAAGGCGTAAAGGCTGCAGTTGAAGCTGTTCGCAAGCTGTCACTGTCGATAAACATTCCTCAGAAGCTCCACGAGATCAACGTCAAGGAAGAAGATCTCAAGGATCTGTCCGTAGCCGCATTCAACGATGTATGCACAGGCGGTAACCCCAGAGAAACCAACTCAGACGAGATTCTCGAAATCTACAAGAAGGCATTCTGATAAAACGGTTTTCAGAGCAATAACATCAGACCCCTCCGTGAAAACGGAGGGGTCAAGTTTTTCAAAAACGTTTATTATTAAGGCATATGTTCATCTGCTTATTGCCGGAAACGCCTATATCTTTTTCGGTTGACTTGAAAAACATTCCAACAGGTGTATCGCTATCAAACTTTCCTGCCACCTCATTATCAGTGTTAAATACAGTAAAACGTGCCCCTGTCTGATGATACATCAATCTAGGAGTACCATCATCATTTACAACCTTGCTTGCTGTTTCGGGAGAATTCGCCAATCCCCGAACCAACGAATAAACTGTCTTGATTTTAAAACTGTATCAATTTTCCTATTGACATTAAAGGAGATATGACGTATAATGATATTAGAGCCAACGTTATTGGGTTGGGGGGGCAATTGGAGCCCCAGCGGCACCAATAATGATTGGGCTCTTTTTTTATCCAAATAATAAAAACCAACTTGATTGTTAGCTTCTAAAGCTAAGGCTTTACTCAGCATATTGCTTATATTGTTTTTGTCGTAATAACTGACAATGAGATTAGCATCTATAGAATCAGAGCCTTGGGAGATTTCTGCATCTACCTCAATAGGTGCAATTACCTGTTTACCGTTTATAGATAAATCGACAAAAGCAATTACTCTTTGTGAAATATATTGCACTTGATTTGATAATCCGATTACTCAGGATTCGAATGAGATAACGATTTTCCCGACACAAAAAGCCCTGAGCGTTTATTGATGTGTGATAAAGAAGCAATAGAAGTGTAAAAAATTTTGCCGTTCCTATCCGGCACTTGCGCATTGTGTCGGATAGGTCGGGCGGTTATTCGGGCAAGTCCACCTTGCCAACAAAAGAATAATAAATCTCAATGTCCTGTCTGCGGGTCTTGTTCTCGTCATAGCTGCACTCATGCACAACAATTTTCTCTACAAACTCCCGCAGCAGAGTAGGGGTAAGTTCTTCAAAGCTGGTATGCCGCCGGACAACATTCATAAACTTTTCTGCGTTCACGGTGGCTTCCTGTGCTTTGGAAAGCTCCGCTTGGATAGCGGCGGCTCTTTCTTTCAGTTCCCGTTGCTCTGCTTCATAGTCTGCCGACAGCTCTGTGAAACGCTCGTCTGATATGCGCCCGGTCACGCTGTCCTCATACAGCCGCTTGAAGATAGCGGATAACTCGGCTATGCGTTTCTCGGCGGCTTCCAGTTCCTTTTTCTTGGCGGCGTTCCTGCGCTTGCCCCCGTCCTCGTTCTGCTCAATCAAGAGCTTCATAAACCGGGCTTCATGCTTTGCCGCATAGCTTGTCACTTTCCGCAGATTGGAGAGTACACCAGCGGTCAAGAGGTCGGTGCGGATAAAGTGCGCCGTACAGTCATGGGTGCGTTTCTTGTAGTTGCCGCAGATATAACAGTCCTGCTTGCGCTTGTCCGTCTGGTATCGCTGCTGATACATCACGCTGCCGCAGTCCGCACAGAACAGTATGCCGGAGAACAAGCCCACTTCATCATAGCGGTTGGGGCGTTTGCGCTGCTTGCGAAGCTCCTGCACCCGTTCCCATGTTTGGGTGTCTATGATAGGCTCGTGGTGGTTCTCGAAAATCACTTGCTTTTCCGGGGAATTTTCTACACTGTGCTTGACTTTGTAAGAAAGTTTTTCTGTCTTGAAGTTTACCAGACAGCCCGTGTATTCCCGGTTTTCAAGGATATGCACAACGGTATTGGTCGCCCACTTGCACTCATAGCCGGGGTGGTAGCGGCGGGTGCTGCCCGTCCTGCGGTATTCCAGCGTTCCCGGCGTGGGGATTTGCTGCTCTGTGAGCATACGGGCTATCTTGGTCGGACCATTCCCGGCAAGGCAGAAATTGTATATCTGCTTGACTACGGGTGCAGCTTCCTCGTCAATGATGAAATTTTCGTCCTCGTCCATGAGGTAGCCATACACAGGCTTGCTTGTGATAGGCTTGCCACTCATGCCTTTTGAGCGTTTCACTGCTTTGATTTTCTTGCTCGTATCTCTCACCAGCCATTCGTTAAAGATATTCCGCAGCGGGGCAAAATCATTGTCGCCCTGTGCGCTGTCCACTCCGTCATTGATAGCGATGAAGCGGACACCTTTCTGTGGGAAAATCATTTCCGTGTACATTCCCACTTGCAGGTAGTTTCGCCCTAACCTCGACATATCCTTTACGATAACTGTCCCGACTTTTCCGGCTTCAATGTCCGCAAGCATGGCTTGAAAACCGGGTCTTTGAAAGTTCGCACCAGAATAACCGTCGTCCGTGTACCAGCGCAGATTGGAAAAGCCGTTCTGCTTTGCATAGGTTTCAAGGATACGCTTCTGATTGGAAATGGAATTGCTCTCGCCTTGCAGCTCGTCCTCATGGGAAAGTCTTGGGTAAAGGGCGGTAATTGGTTGTTGGTTGGTCTGTCTTAACATAAAATCCTCCGTTTCCGACAGCCAGCCCCACTATTCCGTACCTTGATTGTACCACATGGGGCGGCTGTCTGTATAGCGGCAAAAGCGTCAAATCTGCTTCTTTATGGTCGGTCAAATCGCCGTTTTTTGTGTAGCAGCTTCCGCTTCCAGCACTTTCATCATCTTGTCGGCTGCGGTGTCGGTTGCGCCCTGCTTGAAGAAGCCGGAAACGGTAAGGACGGAGTTGCCCATGCGGATTTCCGTTACACAGTCCGGGCGGCGGTCTGTTTTGGTGGTGCTTGTCTGTTTGGTTTCTGTCATAGGCTCTCCTTTCGCTGCTTCATCAGTTGCTTTAATCGTTCCAGCTTTTCCTGTGCGGTTTCCTTTCGGAAGTTGCTACCCGTGAAGCGGACGGGGGCGCACATGGAAGTCAGCCTGTCATAGATACGGGCGTGGGGCGTGTCCTGCGGGTGCTGCAATTCCTCCAGCGTGAGGTTGGTCGTGGCGATCAGCGGCTTGCCGCTTCGGTAACGGCTGTCAATCACGCTATAAACCTGTTCCAGCCCGTATTCTGTCCCTCGCTCCATACCGAAATCATCAAGTATCAGCAGGGGGTAGCTGCAAAGGCGGGAAATATACTCATTCCTGCCCTCAAAGCTGGCGGCAAGGTCATTGAGTATTGTTGCAAAGTTTGTCATGCAGACGGCAACCTCTTTTTCCATAAGGGCGTTGGCGATACAGGCGGCAAGGTAGCTTTTTCCTGTCCCCACGCCGCCCCAGAACAGGTAGCCGATATTTTCAGCCTGCATGGTTTCCCAGCTCTCCACATAAAAACGGGCGGTTGCGGTCTGCGGGTTTCTGCCGTTGTCATGCTCAAATGTCCAGTTCCGCATAGCAGGGTCGGTAAAGCCCCGGCGTTTCAAGTCCTCCACTGTTTCAAGGTGCTTCTGTCGGCTTTCAGCGGCTTCCCGTTTTTCACGGGCTGCCCGCTGGCAGTCGCACTCTGTCGGGTGTCGGTCATGCCCTAACCATTGGGCGGTTTCTTTTGAAAAATAGGCTTCTTTGGGCGTATGGCACTTGCCGCAGTATAAAAGCCCGTCCTCGCCTGTGTAGTCCTCCGCTTCGGCGGTAGTGGCTGTAATGTCCGTAATCATAGCTTCAATCTCGTTTTTCATAAGCTCTCGCCCTCCTTGCATGAATAATCGGGTATGCCCTGTTTCGGGGCAGCCTTGCCTTTGGCAGCGTCCTCCTGCGCCCACTTGTAAATGGTGGCTGCATGGCTGTGGTACTGCTTCCCGGTGGAAGCGATATGGCAGGAAAGCCGGTCAATATAATACTCCCACTTGTCGGGCAGCTCTGTTTTCAGCCCGGAAAGCTCTGTATCGGTCAGTATCACATTGTTGTATCTGCCATAAGCGGCGGGGGCGGGGTGTCCCGTTTCTCCCTCTCTCTCTTTTTCTATCTCTATCTCTTTCTCTAACTCTATCTCTGGTGGACGAATGTCGGACAAATGTCCGCCGTTTGTCCGGGGCGCAGAAAGAGCCTTGTTTTGGAGCCTCGCAGCCCGCTTTCGCTCAGCCTCGGTAGAGGACTGGCCGATTAAAAGTTCGATGTTGCTCATGTAGAATGTGCCGCTGTCCAGCACTTCCACAAGGCCCAGCTTCAAAAAGATCTGCAAGGCTCTCTCCACAGTGCCGATCTGCTGGCGGGTGATGGTGGCGATCATCTGCGCCGTGTAAGGAATGTCCTCGTCAAGTTGAAGCCGTCCACCATGTTTCAGCGATTTCAGATACAGCTTGAGCAGAATGTTGGAATACAGCACACCATCCTGCATACTTTCCAGCAGCACGATGGAATCATCGTCAAAATAGTTTTCTTTGAGTTTCAGGTAATAATATTTTCGGTTGTCTGACATAGGGTTCCTCCTTGGGGTTTCTCTTGGGATTCTGTACGCATTTTAAGGCTATTTTAGGAGTCAGAGGATAAATCTATCAGACTGCCTTTGACACCCCCGAAAAAAGCCTTGATTTACAAGGGTTTTTCAGCCCCTAAAGCGTGACATTTCTCCCGTTGTTTCCGCTTGCGCTTTGCGGCGTTGATCCGCTTCATGCGTGCGGCACATTCCGGGCAGTATTTGGCCCGGTTGGAACCGGGGGTAAACAGCGCCCCGCATACGGCGCATTTCTTCGCATTCAGCCGGTGGAACAGCGCCGTTTCCAGTTCCTTATCCTGCGGCAATACCGCCGCCCGAAACCACCTGCACAACAGGGAGTAGGAAATAGACTGGACACAGACACATTCCTCCCCATCGTCCAGGGCGATACAGTTTCCGTCGATGTAGTTACAGCACTCATGCACCAGCCTCCGCGCTCTGCGGTACTGGCGGTAATCCATGACGGGGATAGGTTCAGTCTTGTTGTTCTTCATAAATGATTTCTTTCATAGTGCAGCTAACCTCCTTGAATGAATTTATTGTTAAATATTCGTGCAAAGTATTGTTTTCTTCGTGCAAATGGCATATACTATAATTGCCAGCAGAAAGGGGTTGATCGTATGGCTGGAAATACCACAAACATCAGTATCCGCATGGACGCAGATTTGAAAGCGCAGGCGGACGCACTGTTTACGGAACTTGGCATGAACCTGACTACGGCGTTTAACATCTTTGTGCGCCAGTCGCTTCGTGAAGGCGGCATTCCCTTTGAAGTAAGGCTGGAACAGCCGAACAAAGAAACGGTTGCTGCCATGCTGGAAGCGGAAAGGATTGCAAAAGACCCGTCTGTAAAGGGCTATAATGACCTTGACGAGTTGTTTGCTGACCTGAAAAGATGAAAGAAACCAAATATACCGTCAAGTACACGACCAGTTTCAAAAAAGACTACAAACGAGCCATCAAGCGTGGCTTGAAGATCGAGCTGCTGGAGCAGGTCGTAGCATTGCTGGCAATGGGCGAACCGCTGCCGGATAAGAACCGCGACCATGACCTGTCCGGCGATTGGGCAGGCCATCGGGAATGTCATATTCTCCCGGACTGGCTGCTTGTCTATCGCATAGAGGATGATGTTCTGGTGCTGACGCTGGCCCGCACCGGCACACACAGCGACTTGTTCGGCAAATAAACAGTCTGCCGCCGTATGGGGAAACCTGTACGGCGGTTTTTCTGTGTGCAAAAGGGTGTCGTGAAACGCGACGCACCTAAAAGGAGTACGCCAAAACGCGGTAGCCCTTACCGCTCCGGCTCCCGGTCGTGAGACTTGTCCCGTTCCTGTCTGGACAGCTGCTCGGCGGTTTTGCGGAGCCGTTCCACTGCTTTCAAATCCTCCCTCATGGATTTCATGGCAAGCGTGTCCGTCTGCTTTCCGGCGATCAGCTGGTCGATTTCCCGCTGCCATGCCTTCGGGGTGATTGCCTCACCGCTGTCTTTCAATTCTTTCAGATACCGGGCTGCTGCGTCATACAGGATCAGTTCCCGGCTGTGGCGCTGCTCAAACTGTTCCCGTTTTTCCGGCTTTACTTTGGCAAGCTGCTTGTGGATGGACTTGTACTGGTTGTACTGTTCCCACATCTCCCCGCGTTCGGTAAGAATGGCGATCCGGCGCTCAGCCTTGACAATCTTTCCGCGAAGGTCATAGTAACGGCTGTTCATATCAGCGATTTTTTCATGAAGCTGCTGCATAGACTGGATGCCGTTTGCCTGCAAAAAGCTGAATAGTGCAGCGCTTTCCTGCAAGGCCCGGATTTTGCCGGTGCGGGTGCGGGGAGCGTTCAACTGCTGCTGGGCTTCCCACAAGGCGGTCAAGCTGCTTTGCTGCGTTTGTGGTTTTTCCGCTTCGGCTTTTGACCAGCGATAAAGACGGGTAATGCGGGCTTTAATTTCTTTCAGCGGTTTGTTGTCGGCGGCGATCTGCCGGTTTACCTCTCCCTTGTCGGTGCGGATACCGCGCTTTTCCATTTGGCTGGCAGCTGGCCCCAGATGGACAGAGGGGATTTTATCAATGCCCTGCCGCTTGTAGCTGCGGTGGTCAATGCGCTCCGGTCTACCGGCAGATTCCAGCGCCCGGTTGGTGTAGGCTGCCCACGCTGCCCGCCAAATCTCCACATTTCCTTTATCGTTCCAGTCGGTCGTATCCTCCCGATGATTTTTCCAGCCGCCTTTCCCATCCGGGATGCGCTGTCCGTTCTCGTCCAGATCGTATGCCTTGCGGCACTTTGCACCCCACTGCCCGTTTTCTTTCAAAGGCCGGAGCGTCAGCATGATATGGACATGAGGGTTGCCGGTTCCCTTGTCATGGATAGCAAAATCGGCGCACATTCCTTTGTCTACAAAGTTGTCCTTCACATAGGCACGCACAAGGGCAAGCTGTTGTTCGCCGGACAGTTCACGGGGCAGAGCTGCTTCGATCTCGCGGGCAAGCTGGCTGTCCCTTGCTTTCTCGATTTGCTCCACGCTGTTCCAGAGGATAGATCGGTCTGCAAATTCCGGCGGCGCGTTGGCAGGCAGCATGATCTCCGCATGGACAATGCCGCCTTTCCGGGTGTAGTCGTGGGTCATGCCGTCCCATTCATTTGTCAGCTTGGTTCCGCTGCGGTAAGCAGCTGCGGCAACAGCAGAACGGCCTGCGCTGCGCTTGATAATACTGACGGGGATATGACAGAAATCTATGGGGAACACCTCCTTTCAGTGAGGGGATAACAGGCTCTGTGGAGCCGGACAAACGCAAAGTGGGTGTTTGGCTGCGCAGAGCGCACAAGGGGTTTGGGGAGCGTAGCTTCCCATCGCGGACGAAGTACGCAACGCCCCCGGCAGGGCGCACAGCACCGGCAACGGTGTATAAGTGCGCCCTTGTAAACAAGGGACTTATGGCGTGTCCCCGGATTTTGGCAGGTTTGCAGTCAATTCCGCAGCCCCCGGAAGATGGGACAGGGCAATCAGAAATGCTTTGACCTCCGCGCCGGAAAGGTCGGGAGCCAGCGGGAAAATCCCCTCCAAAATGGCTCCGCGCTCAATCAGGCGGCGGGTGCGAACCCTGCGTTCTTCGTTCCGCTGCTTGTTCTCCAAAATCTTCTTGCGGTTTTCAAGCTGCCGGATCTCCTTCAGGACTTCCTCCCGTTCTTCTTTTTGGGTTTGGGCTGTAATTTTTTCGTTCATGTCAGGCACCTCTTTTCTTTGAAAACGCTCATAGATTGACCGTCCATTTCTGACGCGCAAAGTACCGGCGCAGCCTCCGCAGTGCGGCATGGATGGATTTTCCCGCCTGTGATGGCGTGATACCCTCCATTGCGGCAATATCTTTCACTTTCATACCCAGCATATAGCGGGCGTGAACACGGCGAGCCTGCATAGGCGGCAGGGAGGAAATGGCTTCATACAATCGCCGTATCAGTTCTTCGTATTCGGCTAATTCTTCTTTTTCTATCAGGTAGTCCTCCGGCGATGGCTGCGCCCAGCCGATGGCGGCATTTTCGATTCCATCGTTACAATCGAGGGAATAAAACGCCTTATACCGGAACATCTTGCGATCTCTGGCGGCCTCGGCTCTCTTGTCCAGAAGAAACGCTTCGACGATCTCATCGGACACCTCCACAAAAATGTCCTCTTTGCAAAATGGATAATATTGTTTGAGATTGATGGTCTGCATAGGCACGCCCTCACTCTGTTTGGAAAAGGCCATCATAGCAGCGGCGCATATTCCGCAGCCCCCGGTGGATGGCAACGCTGACCTTACTGCTATGGATACCCTCTCTCCGGGCGATTTCCGGCTGCTTGATACCGGCAATGTAGTAGGCGTGAACACGGCGGGCCTGTGTCGGAGTGGCATGAGCCAGAGCCACCGGCAGAGCTGCAATCAGGTGCAGGCGGGTGGTCATTTCTTCTCGTTCCAGCAAAATATCTTCCGGCGATCTGCTGTGTTCCAGTGCGTAATTTTCCAGCCAGCTGTATGCGTCCAGAGAGTAGTAGGCGCGGTGGTAGACTTTCCGACGCTCATAGTTCTCCATCTCCCGCTGGGCCTGATACATCGCTGCCCATACCTCGTCCGTAACATCCACAAACTCGTCATGCCGGTAGTGGGGATACATCCACCGCAGATTGATTGTTTTCATAGGCTTACCTCCTGAAAATCGGAGAGGTGGGCAGCTCGTCCGCTGTCCGCCCCTCGCTGAGATAAGGGAAATGATCCCTTTCACTTGGTAGCCAGAAAACAGGTCATTCGTTAAGCCTGTTCTCAAAGAAATTTATAAATTTTTTTCTGACCGCCTCCACACTTTGATAAACAGCCACTTTGGAGCAGCCGCACAGCACACCGATCTCTGCAAGGCTCAGCCCGTCAAGCGCATAGAGCAGGAACCGGCGGCGCTGGGCCTCGGTACAGGTGTCCAGAACAGCCATCAGCTCATGCAGCGTTTCCATGCGGCAAAGGTATTCCTCCGGCGTTTCGCCGTAGACCCCTACACCCTCGGTGGTAATGATGTACTCGTCAAACTCCCGGCCATCCCAATGCCGCCGCTGTTCATGGAACAGGTTCTCCGTTTTGTGATCGGCCCGGTCAAGAAATTCATAGACTTCCAGCGTAACCTCCACGGCCACAGCTTGTCCGTTATAATTGATGGTAACTTCCATCTGCCTTTCCTCCATTCAGATTTTTTTGGTAAATCTGAATGGGGCGGCGGAGAACGGCACTGGGGCCAGGGTTCGGGCCATGCTGGCCCGATGTTACGGCCCCACAGGTATGAAAAAACGCCCGGACAGCAGAAAGCTATTCGAGCGCAAAAACTCCAATATTCACTTACAGAATGACAATTTTCGCACCGGCTGCCAGACGGGGCCTGTTCGTTGACTGGGCTTTTTTTGACGGTAGTGAAATATCGTCTGAATTTGTCGGCGGTCAATGTGCTTCATGGCGGTTCCCTCCTAAAGCCGCCGTGTCAGCGTGTAGTCGTCACTCCTTTGTCGAGGGCATAAGGAACGGCGGCCTTGATGTTACTCAAAACCGCCGCAGTACCCTGAAAATCCATTATGGGCGCACGAAGCTGCCTGCCCTGCAACGGTTTTTTTCTTTCCCCGTCTGGCGGGGCAGGATCGCTTGTCTTATTTGGTTTAGGTTTGTTCCTGTTCGGCTACCTCTTTCAGCCGTGAAAAGCTCTCATCGCTGATGATGTGTTCAATCCGGCAGGCGTCGGCCTCCGCAGTTTCAGGGTCAACGCCCGCTACGATAAGCTGCTCAGTGAAAAAGCAATGGCGCTCGTAGATTTTTTCGGCAACCTCGCGGCCTACATCGGTCAGATGGAGAAAGTGATCTTCGTCCATCATAAGAAAGCCGCCGTCCCGCAAGGTAGCCACTGCATGGCACACGCTGGGCTTTGACACCTCCATGTGCCGGGCCACATCTACGGAGC
>OHQN01000044.1_pt1 | contig 45308 bp, 37 predicted proteins | sample 1578161 | NCBI WGS metagenome assembly OHQN01 (sample SAMEA3879554, study PRJEB24766) | human gut metagenome | biome: human-associated habitat; feature: feces | place: USA | collected 1985/1987
GTTTTCGGCAAGGATGCCGAAATAAGGACACACCAAGCTTTGCACGAAGCAAAGCTATCAGAGTGTCCTACATGGGATAGGGATTGAGAAATTGTTCTATTTTTTATAAAAACAGACTTTTTACAAACTGAATAAGTATTTAAAAACTGCGGATTTTTCCCTATGAAAATCACGGCAGGGCTATAAAAAACTAATCCAACAATACATAGGGAGAAAAGAGAATGTTATGGCAAACGAGAAACTTCACATCTGTGACCACCCCCTTGTACAGCACAAGGTATCTCTTTTAAGAGATAAGAACACGGGCGCAAAGGAATTCAGAGAGCTTGTAAGCGAAATTTCAATGCTTATGTGCTATGAGGCAACGAGAGATCTTCCTCTTAAGAAGGTACAGATTCAGACTCCCATAGCTATCGCAGAGTCAAATGTTATTTCAGGCAGAAAGCTCGCATTTGTACCTATCCTCCGTGCAGGTCTTGGTATGACCGAGGGCGTTATGGCACTTGTTCCTGCCGCAAAGATAGGTCATATCGGTATATTCAGAGGAAAGGGCGGATCGGACAAAACGGTCGCAAACGAGTATTACTGCAAGCTCCCGTTTGATATAAACGAGCGTGACGTAATAGTTACCGATATTATGCTCGCTACAGGCACATCGGCTGTACACGCTATACGCAAGATCAAGGAAGCCGGCGCACATTCTATAAAGTTTATGTGCATTATCGCTGCTCCCGAGGGCATAGCCGCTATACACAAGGAATTCCCCGATGTAGAGATTTACTGCGGTGCGCTTGACGACGGTCTTAATGAGGATCTGTATATCACTCCCGGCGTAGGTGACGCAGGCGACAGACTGTTCGGAACAAAGTAAGCCAAATAAAATCATTGAGCCTGCCGTAATTGCGGCAGGCTCCTTTAAACCCGTGCGGTTAATTTTTGCGTGGTTGAAGTCCGGTCATAAAGCCGTCAAGTGCGGCAGCGCATATATCGCCGCCGACAATTCTGCCGCTCACGATGATAAGGTTCATTCTGATGTTATCAAGCGTGTTTCCGCTGTCATCGGTGTAATCGGTTATAATATATGTATATTGTACTGCGTCCTCGCCCTTATACAGCGATAAATCAAAGCCGCACTGCTTTTGCAAAGCATTGTAGTTTTCGTATACGCTGCCGAATACGGCAGGGATAACGATATTCTGTACGGTTTCGCTGTCGGCGGATATGCTGTAGCCGAGTGTTTTTGCGTAATTTGCTCTGTCGCTGTACGTTTCACCGCATATCGCACTGCGGCGGCACATAACAAGAACGGTAAGCAGTGTAATGAAAAGAGCGGCAGGGATAACAAGCAAGCGGATAATTTTTCTGTGTTTCATTTTTCCTCCGTTATGTCAATTTATTGTCAGGGCGGTCGGTTGCGGGGACAGTCACTTGAAATTTACTAAAATCTATGCTGAAATATTCAGCAAAATGCTGAAATTTTAACGCAATCTTTAACACGTTTAAGTATTAATTGCAAAATTTCACTAAATTTATCCGCATTCATTTGTGATTTGTAACAAATTCGAACGGAATTTACTTTATTCAAGGCTGAGATTCGGCTAAAATTTGTATAAATTGTACACAAAAAGGACAAAATTTAAATGCGTTTTATATGTGTTGGTGATTTTGCATAACGCAAGGCTTTGATATTTGGGTAATTAGGTACTATCATTTTCGGCTCGATTTTGTTAAAATATTAGCGTAAGGTTATTCTGCAATAAAACAGGAGGTCACACATAAATGGCAAGTTTATCTTTAAGAGGTATCTATAAGCGTTACCCCGGCGGCGTAGTAGCCGTTTCTGACTTTACTATGAACATCAAGGACAAGGAGTTCATTATACTCGTTGGTCCTTCAGGTTGCGGTAAGTCAACAACATTAAGAATGATTGCAGGTCTTGAGGAAATTTCCGAGGGCGAGCTTTTCATCGGCGACAGACTCGTTAATGACGTAGCTCCTAAGGATCGTGATATTGCGATGGTTTTCCAGAACTACGCTCTGTATCCTCATATGACTGTTTTCGAGAACATGGCATTCGGCTTAAAGCTGAGAAAAGTGCCTAAGGATGAGATCAAGAAGCTTGTTGAAGAAGCTGCTAAGATCCTCGACATCGCACATCTTCTCGACAGAAAGCCCAAGGCTTTATCAGGTGGTCAGAGACAGCGTGTAGCTTTAGGTAGAGCTATCGTTCGTGATCCTCAGGTATTCTTACTTGACGAGCCTCTTTCAAACCTTGACGCGAAGCTCCGTGCACAGATGAGAACCGAGCTTTCAAAGCTTCACAAGAAGTTAGGTACTACATTCATCTACGTTACTCATGACCAGATCGAGGCTATGACGATGGGTGACAGAATCGTAGTTATGAAGGATGGTTACATCCAGCAGATCGATTCACCTATTAACCTGTATGAGAACCCCGTTAACAAGTTTGTTGCAGGCTTCATGGGTTCACCTCAGATGAACTTCATCAACGCTAAGCTCATTATGCTCAACGGCAAGTACACAGTTGAATTCGGTTCAGAAGATACAAAGACAACAAGAGGCAGAAAGTTCTATGTTGAACTGCCCGGTGCTAAGACAGATACAGAAGCTCTCAAGTACTATGTTGACAAGGAAGTTATCCTTGGTATCCGTCCCGAGAACATTCACGATGAAGAAATGTTCCTTTCAAACGCTAAGACAGGTATGATCGAAGCTACAGTAGACGTTACCGAAATGATGGGTGCTGAGTCTTACCTCTACCTCACATGCGAAGGTATCCCGCTGACAGCAAGAGTATCTCCCAGATGTACAGCTCGTCCTCAGGACGTTATCAAGCTCGCTCTTGATCCTAACAAGGTACACCTGTTCGATCCTAACGATGAGCATTCAATCTTAGTTTAATTGTTAAATAAGATTATTAATCCCCCGATTTTTGTCGGGGGATTTTTGTGTTATCTTGCTATCAAACGGTAAGCGTACCGTTTTCGCTGATTTCAAGCAACAGTATCTGTTCTTCTTTGCCGGTGTCGGCATTTATATATACGAGCATCTGTCTGCCGTCCGGAGAGGTGCAGTGAAATTCATAGCAATAAAGCTCGTTTGTGCCTGCGGAAGGAACTACCGCAAGTGAGGTATCAGTAACTGTAAGCTCTGACGAGAGCTGTTTTCTCGCTTGCTCTGCGGTAATCTTCGGCTCGGGAAGATCACGCTTCTTGTGGTTTGTAATATACCCTCTGCCGTCAAAGCTGAGTATATCGCCGTTATCCATCGCCACGCCTACTTTGATAAGGTCGGTGTACATCGTTATATCGCCCTGTGTGCCTGCAAAGTTCACAAGGCAGACGTTGCCGTTTATCTCATAATAGGTGTCGGTTATGTGGTTTATGCCGAGCATCGAGAGATATTCTTCAGCCTTTGCGACAGCCTCAAGAGCGGTGACAGAGCGTGTCGGAACACTTCTGCCGCAGAGCATATAGCTGAGGTAACCTCCGTTTTTTGTCACGGCTATGGTGGTGTTGTCCTTTGTAAAGACATAGGACGGCATTTTTCCTTGTTCATCGTTTTTGTCATCGTGCGACAAGCCGACAGTGCCACAGGCTTTCTCGGCTTTTTTCAGTGCGTCCGAAAGGGTGACCGCCGATGCGGATTTCAGCATTTCGGGATTTTTTTCGAGGATATGGTCGGAGAAGGGTCCGTCATATATAAGCGTCGGGTAATTGTCATAGCCTTCTTCAAAATCGGTGAAGCCCTCTGTTATATAAGACGGCTCGTCGCTGTTTTTTGCTTCCTGCACCTCTGTTGCGGCTTTTTCAAAGGATAATTCGCCGTTTGTTATACGCTGTTCCACCTTCCACATATTGTCGGCAAGGCGGTCGGCATATTCGCCGAGCGTTTTAAGCGATTTCCTGTCGTCCTCCGTCAGCGTTTCTCCGTCGGAATAACGCTTAGCAAGGCTCTTTGAGAAGTTGCCCACCTGCGACAGAAATTTATAGGTGTTTTCAAGATGAAGCTCTGATACCGGAAGCTCGGCAAGAGAGGCTTTTGCGGTGGAGGCGTCGCTCCACAGCTTTGACGAAAGCTGTGTCATCATCTCCGGAGTGCCTGCATACATACCCTTGTAAAGCGTGTTCTTGATGTTGTCGATTTCAGCCGACAGATCCTCTACATTTCGTGTCATACTCTGCTCAAAGCTCCTTTTATAACGGACGGAGCTGTTCATATTCAGTGTGGCAGATATACCTGCGGCGACCGATATGGCGGTAAAAAAGCTGATTATCCGCACAAAACAACGTTTTGAAATATACATATTATGTTCTTCCTTTCATAAAATCGGCGGTAATGCGTATACAAGGTTATTTTTTCATAAAAATTTCAGAATATACCCTGTTTTTTTATCGCAAAATGGTGTATAATTAAATAGCTTATAGATAAGTGGGTAAAGCCCATACGAAAAGGAGACGGAATTTTGATATATCTGGATAATGCCGCCACTACAAAGCCCTGCGAGCAGGCAATAAAAGCGGCTGAAGATGCCGCAAGAAGCTGTTTTGGCAATGTATCGTCACTGCACAGGCTCGGTATTGAGTCCGAAAAGCTGATGAACAGTGCAAAGAAAACGATTCTTAAAAAGCTGGGGCTGCAGGGAGAAATATATTTTACATCAGGTGCGACCGAAAGCAACAATCTTGCGATAAGAGGAGTCGCAGACGCTTATAAACGCAGAGGAAATAAAATAGTGACTACCGCTATGGAGCATCCGTCCGTAGCAAGAACGATGGATTATCTTGAAAAGCTGGGCTTTGAAATAGTCCGTTTGTCGCCTAAGGATGCTATTGATAATTTCGAGCAGTATATTGCGGATAATGTCACACAGGATACTATTCTTGTATCATGCATGGCAGTAAACAACGAGAACGGCTTTAAGGTCGATACCGAAAAGCTGTACAGACTCGTAAAAAATGCGAACAGCGAAACTATCGTTCATATAGACGGCGTACAGGGCTTTTGCAAGGTGACGCTTAAGGGCGATCTTATCAGCCTTTCGGGACATAAGATACACGGCTTTAAGGGCATAGGAGCAATGTACTGTGCGGATAAGATAAGATTCACTCCGCTTGTATACGGCGGAGGACAGCAGAAAAATCTGCGTCCGGGAACAGAGCCTACAGAGCTTATAGCATCATTTGAGGCGGCTGTGAAGGCATACCCTGCCGACCTTACGCATTACAGTGAGCTGAACGGTTATCTGCGTGACAGGCTTTCGAAAATGGAGGACGTTTATATAAACAGCCCGGACAACAGCGTATATAATATACTGAGCTTCTCTGTGCTTGGGGTGAGAAGCGAGATAATGCTTCATTCGCTCGAAGAAAAAGAGATTTATGTGAGCAGCGGTTCCGCCTGCTCAAAGGGCAAGATAAGCTCGGTGCCCGACGCTTTCGGAATGAACAGTGAAAGAGCGGACAGCACTATAAGAGTGAGCTTTTCGATGGAAACAACAAAGGAAGACATTGACGCACTTTGCGATGAAATAGAAAACGGCATTGCACGGTTCAGACGGACAAAGAAAAGCCGCAGGAAAGGAAACATATAATGAACGAACTTATAATGGCAAAATACGGCGAGATAGCGCTGAAAGGACTTAACAAAGGCACTTTTGAGGATATACTCGTAAAGAATATCAGAAGAAGACTGCGTCACTGCGGTAAATTTCACTACATGAGAAAGCAGTCGACCATATACATAGAGCCTGTGGGCGAATGCGACCTTGACGAAGTTATCGAAAAGCTGAAGGTAATATTCGGTATAGGCGCATTACAGCGTTGTGCGGTGTTTGAAAAGGATTTCGAGCAGATAAAGTCGCAGGGCGTACCTTATCTTGAAAATGCACTCAAAAACGCAAAAACGTTCAAGGTTGACGCAAAGCGTTCAGACAAATCGTTCCCTATGAAAACTCCCGAAATACAGGCGGAGCTTGGCGGCGCTATACTTGAAGCGTATCCTCACCTGTCTGTAGATGTTCATAATCCCGAAATTACCGTAATGTGCGAGATAAGGGACAAGGGTGCGTATGTCAGCGCCGAGCGTATAATCGGTGCGGGCGGTATGCCTGTAGGCAGCTCGGGCAAGGCTCTGCTTTTACTGTCGGGCGGTATTGACAGCCCTGTTGCAGGCTATATGATGGCAAAGCGTGGTCTTATTGTAGACGGTATACATTTTGTAAGCCCTCCGTATACATCCGAGCGTGCGCTGATGAAGGTTGAAACGCTCTGCGAAAAGCTGACAAGCTATTGCGGAGATATAAGATTCTACTGCGTTCCGTTTACGGAGATACAGGAAGCACTTAGGGATAACTGCCCCGAAGAATTTTTCACTATAATTATGCGCAGGCTTATGGTGAAAATCGCCAACATAATTGCCGAAAGAAACGAGTACGGCGCACTTGTTACAGGCGAAAGCGTGGGACAGGTGGCAAGCCAGACGTTAAAGGCTATACAGTGTACCGATGCCGCCGCAGAATATCCGGTATTCCGCCCTGTTATCGGTATGGACAAGAAGGAAATTATAGATATAGCACGAAAGATAGATACGTTTGAAACATCGACCTTGCCTTATGAGGACTGCTGTACGGTATTTACACCTAAGCACCCCAAGACACGCCCTGTGTTTGACGAGGTCATAAAGGCTGAACAGTCGTTTGACTTTGCGCCTCTCATAGAAAAGGCTGTAGAGGGTACAACGGTAAAGCTGTTCAGGATCGAGAGCAAGGAAGAACAGGAATAAGCCTTGATTTTAAAGGAGATGTGGCATTATGAGCCGTATCGGAGAGCTTCAGCTCGATATTGACAAAACCGCCGAAAATGTAGTACAATTATTAGTTGGCAAGGGAAAGAAAATAGCCTGTGCGGAGAGCTGCACGGGCGGTCTTATCAGCGCCGCAATAACTTCAGTAAGCGGTTCTTCAGCCGTAATGGATATGAGCATCTGCACCTATGCCATAAGCGCAAAGGAGCGGTTTATAGGCGTACCTGCCGCAATAATAGATAAATACGGTGTGGTCAGCGCCGAAACCGCAATGGCAATGGCAGAAGGGGTAAGAAAGACAGCAGGAAGCGATATAGGAATATCGGTCACCGGCATAGCGGGCCCTACGGGAGCTGAGCCTGGCAAGCCTGTCGGCACGGTATATATCGGGCTGAGCGTGGCAGGAAACACGCAGGCACGGCTCGCTTTTACCGACCCAATGCTCGCAAAAGACGAAAACGCAAGAGAATATATAAGAAAAAACACGGTGCTTACCGCTTTGCAGTGGGTTGCCGAAAATATATAAAAAGAGCAAGAGAAACCAAACAAGCAAGGAGACTGTTATGGAAAGCGATAACAAATTTGAAAATGATACAGGCGGTATGTCTGTGGATGAGATAATCGCAGATATAGACAGAAAAGCGGCAAATGCCGAGAATCTTGAAGAGAATTCGGTCAACGTTACGCCCGAAGGCGAAAATGAAATGTCGGACGAACAGGCCGCAGTCAGTGCGGATGAAGCTGATACCGCCGCCGAACATATACCGTTCAATGATGAAAGCACGATAGACGAGCTTTCAGGTGCCGATGAAATGTCGGACGGTCAGGAGGCACTTGAAGAAAAAAGTGCTGAATTAGCCGAAGAAGCAAACGTTGATGCAACAGCGAAAAAAGAGAAAAAGCCTAACTTCTTTTATCGCCTTGCAAGAGGCATTATCCCGTGGAAAGGCGACGATGCGGGGCTTATAATAAGAAAAATCATATTTATAGTGGCATTTATAGTTTTTCTGGCGACAGCTATACCGCTTCTTGCGGATATACTTTCTATGTACAAGGATGAGCAGGTAAGCAAGGGGATTTCGCAGATGTATCAGCTTGATGCCAATACGGATGTTCCCGAAGATAACAAGGATATACTTCCCTCGTTCAAGAAACTGCTGGAAATAAATCCCGATACAGTGGGATATATAAAGATAGACGGTACTCTTGTGGATTATCCCGTTGTAAAGGGAACCGATAACGACTATTACCTTACCCATGACTTTTATAAGAACGAAAGCCGCAGCGGCACGGTAATGATGGATTACCGCAATAAAGTGACGGCTGACGGTCACTCGGGCAATCTGGTGCTGTACGGTCACAATATGGCGGTAGGCACATTCTTTGCACCGCTGAACGAATACTGGCGCACAATGTACGATTCTTACGATAATCCGAGCAAGTCTTTCTACAAAGAGCATCCCGTTATAAGATTCGATACATTATACGAGCAGGCGGAGTGGAAGGTTTTCGGCTTCGGCATATTCAATGTTGCCGAGTCGAGAGGAGAAGTGTATGAATATAATCAGAAGCTCGATTTCACCTCCGAAGACGATTTCAACGATTATATCATAAATATAATGGACAGAAGCGATATTTTCACCGATGTCGATTTAAAATACGGCGATGATATTCTTACGCTTTCAACGTGTTGCTGGCCTTATGAGGGCAGCGGCGACACAGTAAGGCTTGCGATATTCGCAAGGAAGATAAGAAAAGGTGAAAGCGACAGCGTTGATGTGGAAAAGGCTGTGGGAAATCCTTATGTAAGGCGCTGGCAGTGGGTATATGATAAGGTAAGCGGAGGATATGACTGGTTCCAGAGCACATGGGACAGAAGAAAGCTGTTAAGCTATGATGCGGAAGACGCAAAGCGTGACAACTATTCCTTCCCCGATAAGACAGACTGACGCTAAGCCCGGTCACGTTAAATATAAGGAGCATAAATGACAACATACATGGAAAAGTATCCACGCCGTAACGGTGTGGCTGCAAAAAAGCCGGGTTTTTGGAAAAGGCTTATCAAGGGTATTATCCCGTGGAAAGGCGACAGTGCGGCGGCTGTGATAAGAAAACTGGTGTTTATAATCGCACTGATCGTATTTCTTGCTACGGCTATACCGCTTGTTTCGGACGTATTTATGATGTTCCGTGACCAGTGGAGAAGTCAGGGAATATCGAACATATATATTCCCGACGGAAACAGCGGCGGTGCGAGCAAGGAAATACTTCCCTCGTTCAAGAAGCTGCTTGAAATAAATCCCGATACGGTAGGCTACCTCAAAATAGACGGCACTGCAATCGATTATCCCGTTGTAAAGGGTAAAGACAACGACTACTATCTCACACACGATTTCTACGGAGAAAAGAGCAAGAGCGGTTCTGTAATGATGGACTGCAACTGTGTGGTTTCTCCGGACGGGAATTCGGGCAATATGGTGCTTTACGGTCATAATATGGCTGTCGGCACATTCTTCTCGTGCCTCAGCGAATACTGGAGAACGCTTTATGACAGCTATGATGCGCCGTCAATGCAGTTCTACAAGGATCATCCGACAATAACGTTCAATACCCTTTATGAAGAAGCTGAGTGGAAGATATTCGGCATAGGGCTTTTCAATATCTATGAGGAATACGGTGAAGTGTATTATAACTACAATAACAAGCATGACTTTACTTCCCGTGACGACTTCAACAATTTTATAATTGATCTTATGGACAGAAGCGATATTTTTACAGATGTAGATATAGAGTACGGCGACGATATACTGACACTTTCTACCTGCTACTGGCCGTTCCGCTCGGATATGGACAATGTGCGTCTTGCAATATTTGCAAGAAAGGTACGTCCGGGCGAAAGCACCTATGTCGATGTAAGCAAGGCGAAGGTAAACACTTATGTAAAGCGCTGGCAGTGGGTATATGATAATATCGGCGGCGGATATGACTGGTCGCAGAGCAACTGGGACAGAAGAAAACTGCTCAGCTATACAGCGGAAGACGCTGAAAGGGACGGTTACACGTTTATTGACGACATAAACGACAGTGACGGAGTATATGATTATAACAACGGCGACGGATATGATTATTGATATTGTCGCCTGATGCTGTGCGAGGCGGTGTGGCTTTGGAAGAACAGAGTGAAACAAAAACGGAAAAGCAGCCGGTCATAAGCGGCAAGGTGCTGTGGGTGGCGCTCGGTGCGTGTGCGGTTTGGCTTGCGGCTGTCGGCGTAATGCTGATAATGAAGCTGACACAGCCGCCTTTGCCGCCGAATATGCTGGATTATACCTGCGAGCTTAATGTCGACATACCTGCAGAACCGGTCGTTACGGAAAAGGAAAAGCCGTCAATATTGCCTGAATACCGTGAGATGTATGAAAAAAATCACGATATGGCAGGCTGGCTGAAAATAGAAGGCACCAATGTCGATTATCCTGTTATGCACATCAAGGGGTTTGACCCGAAAAAGCCGATTGACTACGGAGAAGTGTACGATAAGAATATGTACTATCTGACGCACGACTTCAATAAGGAATACAGCTTTTCAGGGAGCGTTACGGCGGATTATTGCGCACATATCGGCAGTGATTACCGTTCACCGAATATCCTGCTGTACGGTCACAATATGTCAAACGGAACTTTTTTCCGTGATGTAAACAAGTTTGATGTTCTCTACTACGGCAGAGAGATGTATGATGAGCATCCTGTCATACAGTTTGACACGATATACGAAAAGGGTCTGTATAAGATATTTGCGATGATGCAGGTCAATGTCGAAAAAGCAGACGGTGAAGTATTCTACTATACGGCTGCATATACTTTCAAGAATAAAAAAGAATTTATAGATTACTATGCAAAGGTTCTTGACCGCAGTTTTATATATACACCGCAGGTCGATCTGAAATACGGCGATGAGGTGATTGCACTGTCAACCTGCGATTTTCCTTTCGGCAAGAGCAAGAATATAAGATATGTGCTTTTTGCAAGGAGAGTGCGTGAGGGAGAAGATCCTACGGTGGATGTATCCAAGACGATCATTAATTACGATCCGCTTTATTATGATTACTGGTACAGCGTAAACGGCGGTTCGTGGGGCGGAAGGAACTGGGATCCCGCACTTTTAAAAGGCTATAAGCCGAAGAAGAGCAGTTGACAGAGCAATCCTACGGTAATTATCACAGCAAAAGGAAGGTTAGAAGATGCCTGATTATAAATCGGTCATAGTATCGACCGCAGATAAGAAGAAAAAGAAGAAAAAGAAAAAGGAAAATGCCGCATTAGCCATTGTCAAGGGTCTTATCCCGTGGAAAGGCGACAGCGTAGGCGAGATTATCCGAAAGATAGTTTTTCTTGTTTCGATAGTCGCTCTTTGCGTGGCAGTGCTTATAATTATTGATAAATATATGTTCGAGCCTGAAAGGCAGAGAAAAGAGTATCAGAGCAGCATATTACAGCTGGGAAACCACGAGCCGACCGCAGAGGAAATAGCCGAGCTTCCCGAAAAAGCCATAAACACCGAATATGCGCCTTTTTATGCGATAAACAACGATTTTGTCGGCTGGCTGAGCATAAAGGGCATAAATGTAAACTATCCTGTAGTACAGGGCGAAAACAATACCGAATATCTTGAAAAGGATTTTTACGGTAATTACAGCAAGAACGGTACTATTTTTGCGGATTATGAGAACGAATTCAAGAATACGGGCGAAACGTCCGCAAATACGATTCTTTACGGTCATAACCTGCGTACCGAAAACTTCTTTGCCGAAATAACCGAGTACAGACGAGTTGACCTTGACAAGAGCCTTGAGTTTCTTAAAGAGCATCCTGTGATCGAGTTCAATACGCTGTACGAAAAGGCAAAGTATAAGATTTTCTCTGTAATGCTTATCAATACGAGGGAGGAATACGGTGACGTGTTCAATTATCCCGCCATACTGAATTTTGCAAACAGGGATGAGTTCAATTATTTCACGTCCGAATGCCTTGACAGGAGCGAATTCTTCACAGGCGTTGATATGAAATACGGTGATAAGTTCCTTACGCTGTCCACCTGCGAGTTCGAGGTGGGTCTTTACGATATGCGTATCGTTGTTGTTGCGAGAAAGGTTCGTGACGGCGAGTCGGATTCGTTCACAGACGAGCAGATAGACAGCTTCAAGCGTAACCCCGACCCGAAGCAGTGCCGGACGATAAGAGAGCTTTACTATTACGGCGTGGAATGGAGCGGAAGGTACTGGAATCCTGCGTGGATAGAAGGCTTCAAGAAGGATAGTTCGTTCAAGACGGAAAGCTCCGACTGATAAAAGAAAGCGGAAACTGTAACATAAAGGAGGAATTTAATGCAGAAGGCATCAATAGGAAAGATACTGCTCGCTCTCGTTATATCCTGCGTATACATTTACCTGTTCGGAATAGTTCAGGTAGTTCATGTAAGTGCAGACAATGAAAGAGAGATAGAGGTATCTATCCCTGAAGTGACAACATCTGCCGAAACCGAAAAAACTCCCGAAACTACAACAATTAAACTACAAGACGACAAAAAACCTACACTTGCCGATGTAAAGGCACAGACTACAGCAACCACCAAGGCGGAAACAACCACAACTACGGTAAAAAAGCGCACACCCACACCTGCGGCGGCGGATAATACCGTTATAATTCCCGAAACAACAACTGTCACAACCACCCCGGCGGCAACAACTGTCGCACCGGAAACCACAACGGCTGAAACGACACCTGCGCCGACACCGACGCCCGATAACAGCGGCGAGGAGCAGTTATCGGTATACGATCAGGTGACCGGTACATATTACACGGCAGGTGCAAGAGAGATAATTGCGAGGGCGGTAGTCGGCGAGATATGGAACGAGTTCCCCGATGAAGCGGTAAAAGCACAGGCAGTAGCGGAATACACCTATATCAAAAAGAACAACGAAATGGGCGTCAGCCCCACGACAGCACTTAAAACAGACGTATACGACAGAATATACAAGCTGGTTGACGAGGTGCTGGGCGAAGCGATCTACTATAACGGCGAGATGATACAAAGTGTGTTCTTTGCGTCCTCGTGCGGATATACCAACAGTGCCGAGAATGTATGGGGCGTTGATTATCCGTATCTCAGAAGTGTTGATTGTCCTCTTGACAAGACGACCGACCCTAACTGGGGCAGTACCGACAGCTATTCTTCGGATTATATAAAGAATGCCGTGCAGAATACACTCGGAATAGCGCTCACAGGCGACCCGTCAAAGTGGTTCAAGATAAACTCAAGACTTGATAACAGGGAACACGGCTGGGTAACGTCAATTTCTGTCGGCGGTATGACAAAGGCAAACGGCAAGACGATAGACGGCAGAATGATAAGAGAAACGGTACTCGGTTATTCGCTGAAAAGTGCGGCTTTTGATCTGAAATACGACAAAAGCAGCGACAAGTTCATCTTTACGACCTACGGTCACGGTCACGGCGTGGGAATGTCGCAGTACGGCGCAAAGGCTCTTGCCGAAAACGGCTACACATATAAGCAGATTTTACAGCATTACTTCACCGGGGTGGAGATACATTGAGAATATTTCGAAAGGACATCGGGAGGTGTCCTTTTATTGCTTTATAATAACCTCAGACTCAAAATCCGAAAAGTCGGATTTTAGCACGCATAACTGCGTGCTTGCTGCTTCGCAGTGTCTGAGAACATTTTAACATTGATTGGTTTTGCTTTCGGCAAAACTGCGGCGTTCCGCCGCTGTGCCTTCGGCACACGCAATCATGTTATAATGCGGTTTCGCCATTGACAAAAACGCTGTATAGTGTTAAAATAAAACGATAGGATTTTTTATCCGTTATTATAAATAATCTGAGTGTAAAGAAAAAGGAATGAAAGAAATGAGAAATCTGACGGGTGCAGATATAATCTGCGAATGTCTGATAGAGCAGGGCGTTGACACCGTTTTCGGCTATCCCGGCGGCGCAGTTCTGAACATCTACGACAGCTTATACAATTACAGCGACAAAATACATCACGTTCTGACGGCACACGAGCAGGGCGCAAGCCATGCGGCTGACGGCTACGCACGTTCTACAGGCAGGACGGGCGTTGTTATAGCAACGTCGGGTCCGGGTGCTACAAACCTTGTAACAGGTATCGCAACGGCTTATATGGACAGTGTGCCTATGGTGGCTATTACGGGCAACGTTGCTTGTTCGCTTTTAGGACTCGACAGCTTCCAGGAGGTTGATATTACCGGCATCACAATGCCGATAACAAAGCATAACTTCATCGTAAAGGATGTAAACAAGCTGGCGGATACACTGCGTGAGGCTTTCTACATAGCAGGAAGCGGAAGAAAGGGTCCTGTCCTTGTCGATGTTCCCAAGGATATAACGGCGCAGAAGGCGGATTTTGCAAACAAGCCCTTAAAGCCGTATACGGTAAATGTTACTATGCATCAGGACGGCTGTATAGCAAAGGCGGCGGAACTGATAAAGAACGCTGAACGTCCGTTCCTTTATACAGGCGGTGGCATCTACGGCGAGGACGGAGCAAAGACATTAAAGGCTTTTGCCGAGCTTATTGACGCTCCCGTATCATCTTCGCTTATGGGTCAGGGCAGCTTTGACGAAACCGACAGCAGATATATGGGTATGCTCGGTATGCACGGAACAAAGACAGCGGCAGAGGCAATAAAGAACTGCGACCTGTTCATCGGTATCGGCACAAGATTCTCGGACAGAGTAATAGGTAATCCGCAGACCTTCGCACCCGACGCAAAGGTACTTCATATAGACATTGACCCTGCTGAAATAAACAAGAACATAAAGGTTTATCATCAGGTTATCGGTGACAGCACCGATGTTATGAAGAAGCTGATAAAGCTAATTCCTCAGCAGTCGCACAGCGGTTGGATGAAAAAGATAGAGGCTTGGGAAAAGCAGTACGAGTGCAGGCAGAAGGGTACAGACGAACTTACTCTTACTCCTCAGCATCTTATAGAAACGCTTGACAAGCTGACAGACGGCGAGGCGCTTATCGCAACAGAGGTAGGTCAGTCGCAGATGTGGGCGGCTCAGTATTACGCATATAAGCACCCCCATCAGCTTATAACAAGCGGCGGTCTCGGCACTATGGGCTACGGACTTGGTGCGGCTATCGGTGCAAAGTGCGGCAACCCCGACAAGACGGTTGTAAACATTGCAGGCGACGGAAGCTTCCATATGAACTTAAACGAGCTTGTAACGCTGTCAAAGCACAATATACCTGTAGTTGAGCTTGTTATCAACAATAACGTTCTCGGCATGGTTCGTCAGTGGCAGAGATTGTTCTACGGCAAGAGATTTTCACAGACAACGCTTGACCGTCCTACAGATTATATGAAGCTCGGAGAAGCGTTCGGCATAAAGTCGTTTGTTATAGACAGCGAGGACAAGTGCGAGGAGATACTGCGTGAGGCTCTTGAGGTTTCAAAGACAGCCCCCGTGCTTATCGAGGCGAGAATAGACAAGGATATAAACGTTCTTCCTATGGTACCGGCAGGAAAATCCATAACTGAGCCTATCCTTGAGATAGAAATCGACGACTGAACGGAGGCAGAAAAATGACAGAGAGAAACGTAATTTCCGTCTGCGTAAACAACGGCATCGGCGTACTCGGCAGAGTAACGGGTCTGTTCAGCCGCAGAGGATATAATATAATAAGTCTTAACGTTGCGGAAACCGAAAACCTCGGCATTTCACGTATGACAATAGTCGCAGACGGCGACGAGGGCGTAATGGAACAGCTGGTAAAACAGCTCCGCAAGCTCTATGACGTATCGGAGGTCAAGGTACTGCATAACGCTGTATGCCGTGAGCATATCATTATGAAGGTCGGCAACGGCCCTGCGTCACGTCAGCCTGTGATAGAGATTGCAAATCTTTTCAGAGCGAAGGTCGTAAACGTAGCGGAGAGCAGACTTATGCTTGAGCTTACGGGCGAGCCCGAGAAGATAGATTCGTTCATAGGACTTCTCCAGCCCTACGGAGTAAAAGAGATCGTAAGAACGGGTATTTCGGCACTTGAACGTGATTAACTTAAACAAATCATAAGGCACAGCTTGTAACGAGCGGCAGAAGAAAGGCAGGACAAACACATGGGCATGACAATGAGCCAGAAGATACTGGCAAAGCACGCAGGACTTGAAAGCGTAAGAGAGGGACAGCTTATAAGAGCAAAGCTGGATATGGTACTCGGTAACGATATTACAAGCCCCGTTGCGATAAACGAGTTCAACAAGGCAGGCTTCGGCGGCATATTCAACAAGGATAAGATTTCTCTTGTAATGGATCACTTCACACCGAACAAGGATATCAAGGCGGCTACTCAGTGCAAGCAGTGCAGAGAGTTCGCAGGAAAGTACGATATTACAAATTATTACGATGTAGGCGAAATGGGCATCGAACACGCACTTCTTCCCGAAAAAGGTCTTATAGGTCCGGGCGAGCTGTGCATAGGCGCAGACAGCCACACCTGTACATACGGCGCACTCGGCGCATTCTCAACGGGCGTAGGCTCGACCGATATGGCGGCAGGTATGGCAACAGGCGAGGCGTGGTTTAAGGTTCCCTCCGCTATAAAGTTCAACCTGACAGGAAAGCTTAACAAGTATGTAAGCGGCAAGGACGTTATTCTTCACATAATCGGTATGATAGGCGTTGACGGCGCACTGTATCAGTCTATGGAATTTACCGGCGAGGGCTTGAAGAGCCTTTCGATAGACGACAGACTTTGCATTGCCAATATGGCTATCGAAGCCGGTGCAAAGAACGGTATATTTGAAGTTGACGAGATAACAATGGCATATATGAAGGAAAGAGCAGACCGTGACTTTGATATATTCAAGGCTGACGAGGACGCTGTATATTCAAGAGTTATCGACATTGACCTGTCAACCGTAAAGCAGACGGTTTCATTCCCCCATCTGCCCGAAAACACAAAGACAGTCGATGAAATAACAGAGGATATAAAGATCGACCAGGCGGTTATAGGCTCATGTACAAACGGCAGAATAAGCGATATGCGTATCGCCGCTGAGATTCTCAAGGGTAAGCACATTGCAAAGGGCGTAAGATGTATAGTAATCCCCGGCACTCAGAAGGTATATCTCCAGTGCATAAAGGAAGGTCTTGCAGAGATATTTGTAAATGCAGGCTGTGTGCTTTCTACTCCCACCTGCGGTCCGTGTCTTGGCGGTCATATGGGTATACTTGCGGCAGGAGAACGTGCTATTTCCACCACAAACAGAAACTTTGTAGGAAGAATGGGACACGTTGACAGCGAGGTTTATCTTGCAAGCCCGGCAGTTGCGGCGGCAAGTGCTATAGCAGGTAAGATAACAGGCATAAAGTAAGGTGAGAATATGGTAAAGCATATAATAATCTGGAACTTGAAGGACGAACTTTCGGCTGAAGAAAAGAAGGAAAGATGCCGCCTTATAAAGCAGGGGCTTGAAGGGCTTGCAGGTAAGATAGACGGACTTCTTGAGATAAAGGTCATAACCGATATTCTCGGCTCTTCTACGGGCGACCTTATGCTTGACAGCACATTCGAAAGCGCAGAAGCATTAAAGGGCTATTCCACTCATCCCGAACACGTTAAGGTAGCCGACAGCACGGTAAGACCTTACACGGCAAGACGCAGCTGCGTAGATTTTGAAATATAAGAAAGGACAGACATATATGAAGGCACACGGTACAGTACACAAATACGGTGACAACGTTGATACCGACGTTATCATTCCTGCAAGATACCTTAATACAGCCGACCACAAGGAGCTTGCAAGTCACTGTATGGAGGACATAGACAAGGACTTTGTAAAGAATGTAAAGGACGGCGACATTATAGTCGCTAATATGAATTTCGGCTGCGGAAGCTCAAGAGAACACGCACCTATCGCAATCAAGGCAAGCGGCATCTCCTGCGTTATCGCAAGCACATTCGCAAGAATATTCTACCGCAACGCTATCAATATCGGACTTGCAATCTTAGAGTGCGACGAGGCTGCCAAGGATATTGATAACGGCAACGAGGTCGAGGTTGACTTTGATACGGGAGTTATCACAAATGTGACGAAGGGCTGTACATACAAGGCTGAGCCTTTCCCCGAATTCATCAAGGATATAATCAACAAGGGCGGCCTGCTGAACTCCTTAAAGAAGTAAGACCGCAGAAAGCGTTATGCTATGAGGGTAGATATAAAAGCGTTATCGGACAGCGAACTGCAAGAGCAGGGTTTTAACAATACATCGGGCGGAATGCACGGCTTCGGACTTTATACTGATGATGTGCTGTCTGCTGTCTGCATAACAACAGAAATACCCGACAGCCTGAACAAAGAGGTCAGACTGGAGAAGCTGTTTGTCTGCGAGGACAAAAGGCATTACGGCGTTGCCAGAAAACTGTTGAACCACACGCTCAGAACGATGCGTGCCTGCGGATATAAGTATGCCGTAGCGACCCCCGACAGCGAGGACGCAGTACGATTTCTTGTCAGATTCGGCTTTGAAAAGGCGGAGGGAAAATCCGCTTTATACAAAATAGAGCTTTAAGCTCAGAGAAAGGATATTACCTATGGAAAAGAATATTGCCGTTATCAAGGGCGACGGAATAGGTCCTGAGATAGTTACCGAAAGCATGAAGGTGCTTGATAAGGTGGCAGAAAAGTTCGGTCACAAGTTCAACTACACACAGCTTCTTATGGGCGGATGCTCGATTGACGCAAACGGCGTACCGCTGACCGATGAAACAATAGCTACCTGCAAAGCGTCAGACGCTGTGCTTATGGGCTCTATCGGCGGTGATACGACAACATCGCCGTGGTATAAGCTCCCTGCAAATCTGCGTCCCGAGGCAGGTCTGCTCGGTATAAGAAAAGCACTCGGACTATTTGCAAATCTTCGTCCCTGCCTGCTTTATCCGGAGCTTGCAGGCGCTTGCCCGTTAAAGACAGAGATAAGCGCAAAGGGCTTTGATATGCTCATTATGCGTGAGCTTACCGGCGGTCTTTACTTCGGCGCAAGAAAGACCGAAGAAGTAAACGGCGTTATGACAGCTACCGACACGCTTACATACAGTGAGGACGAGATCCGCAGAATCGCAATCAAGGCATTTGACGTTGCGATGAAGAGAAGAAAGAAAGTAACAAGCGTTGACAAGGCTAACGTTCTTGATTCTTCAAGGCTGTGGAGAAAGGTTGTTACCGAAGTGGCAAAGGATTATCCCGAGGTTACTCTTGAGCATATGCTCGTTGACAACAGCGCAATGCAGCTTGTAAAGGATCCTGCACAGTTTGACGTTATGGTAACGGAAAATATGTTCGGTGATATTCTGTCGGACGAGGCAAGCATGATTACAGGCTCTATCGGTATGCTCCCCTCAGCAAGCATGAACGAAACAAAGTTCGGTTTGTATGAGCCGAGCGGCGGTTCTGCTCCCGACATTGCAGGTCAGAACAAGGCAAACCCGATAGCTACCATACTTTCAGCCGCAATGATGCTCCGTTACAGCTTTGATATGGTGAAGGAAGCTGACGCTGTGGAAAATGCAGTAAGCAAGGTGTTGAAGGACGGTTTCCGCACAGGCGACATCATGAGCGAGGGTATGACAAAGCTGTCCTGCTCGGAGATGGGCGACAGGATAGCAGAGAATATATAACAATAATTTCAGCCGCAGTGAAAACTGCGGCTGATTTATATGTATAAAAAGAAGCTGTGACGGAATATTACTTTCCGTCACAGCTGATTTATTTATCTTTGGCCTTACTGCTGAATACCGTTATTGTTGAAGTTGTTGTTTGTGGTGTCTGCAGTAGTGTTGTTAATGGGCGTAGCGTAATTTGCGTTGTTGTAGCCCGTGTTTGCGTTGGGGTTATAGGTGTTGTTCATATTGGCATTGTAGCCGTTATTCATATTGGGGTTATAACCGTTGTTCATGTTGGGATTGTAGCCGTTATTCATATTGGGGTTGTAGCCGTAGTTTGTACCGGGCTTGTAGAAGTCCTCATCCTTTGCGCAAAGAAGAAGAATACCGCCTACAAAACTGCAGAACAACAGAACACAAACGCTTATGCCTGTTGAGGGGCGCTGACCCTTGCTCATCTGGCTTAATGCGATACCGCCGAAGATAAGCGGAAGTATCATCCAGAATCCGCATACCATACTTAAAATAATAAATACCTGTGCCGCTGTTTTCATAATTTCATACCTCTTTTTCAATAAGTGACACATATTCCGATTTTATGTGTCTTATGTCAGTATACCACATTGATACCTGTGTGTCAATGTTTTCTTGTGTTTGAAATTGATTTTATGCTGCATGTCATTTGCTCTTGCGGTTATTGTATAAGAACATCGCAATGCCTACGCCGCATATTATCACATATCCGATAAAGCTCCATATATCCGGTAATTGCGAGAACAAGATAAATCCGAGCAGTGCCGAAAAGATTATCTGCGAATAATCGTATACCGATATTTCCTTTGCAGGAGCGAATTTATATGCCGCTGTGATGCTGAACTGACCGCCTGCCGCCGCAAGTCCCGCACCGAGCAGTACGAGCCACTGCTGCCAGGTCATAACGTGAAAATCGAACAGCAGGAACGGCAATGTCACAAGGCAGGAGAAGCCCGAGAAGAAGAACACGATATAAGGTCCTTTTTCGCCTCTGATGCCAAGCCACCTTACCGCCGTATAAGCCGCACCTGCGCCCATACCGCCGAGAAAACCGAGCAATGACGGCACAAGCTCCAGATTTGCAAGGCTCGGCTTTATTATAAGCAGACTTCCTGCAAATGCGACTATTACACCGAGCGTCTGCACTAAATTTGTGCGTTCCCGAAGGAACATTGCCGAAAATATGATAACGAAGAACGGCGACATTTTGTTCAGCATTGCCGCATCGGATAACGCCAGATGGTCTACCGCATAGAAGTTGCAGAGTATTCCGAGCGTACCGCATACCGAGCGTATCAGCAGTGCGCCGATGTTGCTTTTTTTCTGCGGCAGAAACGAGCCTTTCTGCCTTATCAGTATCGCCGCCGCAAATATGAAAGCGACAAGATTTCTGAAAAAACTCTTTTGTACAGACGGCAGATCGCCTGCCAGCCTTACGAATGCACCCATAAAAGCAAAGCAAAAGGCGGAGCTGATAATGCACAGCACGCCTTTGTGCTTTGGGGATATTTTACTGAGAATTTCCGCCATACTCAGCCACCTGTTTTTGCTTCGTCAAACGGCAGTAGTACGGTTTCGGGCAGTGTTATTTCTCCGCCCGATGAGAAAAGCTCAGGGCGGTCGAACTTGTAGCTTATCCTGAGCGAGCTTACAGCCTTTGTTATTTCCTCGTTTGTAAGTCCCGACCTGTCGATAACGAATATGAGCGAAACCTTACTGCTGTTGAAACGGTCTATTGACGAAATGTTTGTTTCCTTCAGTACAAAAGCCTGTTTGTCATACGGTATATCGTCAATGGAGAACTGTATGTTGCTTATTTTATACATACCGATGTTTGTAAAATCAAACACCATCTCAACACGCAGATAGTTTTCGGATTTTGTCATATCAAAATCCGTGTCGCTCAGCAGCTTGCTTGTAGATGCACTGTCAAGGTGAGTACCGTCCTTCAGCTTATCGTATACGTTTTTTATCATATTGTCAAAGCTCTGTCCGCTGTAGCTGTACAGCCGTGTGTACGCATATTGTGCCTTTACGGGAAAAGCAAACTGCGTAACCACGACTATAACCGCAACAGCTACGACAATCACCCATATCAGTGCTTTTTTAACTGCATTGTGTCCGAAAAGATTTGTCAGTGTCTGCTTGAAACTCATACTTTCTTTACACCGAGAGTTACGTTCTCGCCGTTTATATCCTGTTCCTTTGTAAATCCGTCTGTCTTGCCGGTCACTATATCGTCAGCAAGTGTATCCTCTGAGATGCTGTCCTTGTTGCGTGTCAGTATCTCGGCTACCTTGTCACTGCCGTCGCAGTAGATAACGATATGATCCATAACCTCAAAGCCTGCGTCCTTACGCATCGTCTGAATCTTGCTCACGATCTCTCTTACGTTACCTTCTTCAATAAGCTCGGGTGTAAGCGTTGTGTCAAGAACTACCGTGTAGCCTCTGTCGGTCACTACCGCATAGCCTTCCTTCTGATGCTCGTCTATAAGCAGGTCGTCCTTTGCAATCTGAACATCGCCTGTTGAAAGTGTAAGCGTCATAGCGCCTGTTTCACGGATCTCGTTCATAGCCTTCTGACCGTCAACCTCAGCGAGCTTTGTTCTTACCTCGCCTATCTGCTTGCCGAAACGAGCACCGAGCGTCTTGAGCTGGGGCTTGAAGGTGTAGCTTGTGAAGTGGTCGGTGTTATCTATAAAGCTGATTTCCTTGATGTTAAGCTCATCCTTGACAATATCCGCATACATAGGCTCAAGCGTCTTGTCGCCCTTTACCATTATCTTTGATATAGGCTGTCTGTTCTTTATGTTAGCGGCATTTCTTGCGGCACGTCCGAGCGTTACAACGGTAAGAACGGTGTCCATTTCTTCCTCAAGGTGCTTGTCGATAAGCTTTTCATCTACTGTGGGGAAGTCGCACAGATGTACGCTTACAGGTGCGTTCTTGTCGAGCGAGCAGACAAGGTTTCTGTAAATATCGTCGCATACGAAAGGAGTCATCGGAGCAGATGTCTTTGCGATAGTCACGAGCGCTGTGTACAGCGTCATATATGCGTTTATCTTATCCTGTGTAAGCTCCTTTGACCAGAAGCGTTCTCTGCTGCGGCGGACATACCAGTTACTCATCTCGTCTACGAAATCCTGTAATGCTCTTGCGGCTTCGGGGATCCGGTAGTTTGCAAGGTTATCGTCAACCGCACCTACAACTGTGTTCAGTCTTGATAACAGCCACTTATCCATAACGCCGAGCTTTGAAACGTCAAGCGTATACTTAGTAGCATCGAAATTGTCTATATTAGCGTACAGAACGTAGAATGCGTAAGTGTTCCACAGAGTAGAGATGTACTTTCTCTGACCCTCGTTTACTGCTTTTGCGTGGAATCTGTTGGGAAGCCACGGAGCAGAGTTTGTATAGAAGTACCAACGGATAGCGTCTGCGCCGTGTTCAGCCAGTGACTCGAACGGGTCTACTGCGTTGCCCTTTGACTTTGACATCTTCTGACCGTCTTTATCGAGTACAAGGCCGAGAACTATAACGTTCTTGTAAGGAGCCTTGTTGAATAAAAGCGTTGAAATAGCGAGCAGTGAGTAGAACCAGCCTCTTGTCTGGTCAACTGCCTCGGAGATAAAGTCAGCGGGGAACTGCTGTTCGAACTTTTCCTTGTTCTCAAAGGGATAGTGATGCTGTGCGAAGGGCATAGAACCGCTGTCGAACCAGCAGTCGATAACCTCGGGAACTCTCTTCATCTGCTTACCGCAGTGAGGACACTTTATCGTAACTGCATCAATATAAGGACGGTGAAGCTCTATATCGTCGGGGCAGTTGTCAGACATTGACTTAAGCTCCTCGATACTGCCTATAGCGTGCTTGTGACCGCACTCGCACTCCCAGATATTAAGAGGAGTACCCCAGTATCTGTTTCTTGAAAGGCCCCAGTCCTGAACGTTCTCGAGCCAGTCACCGAAACGGTTCTTGCCGACACTTTCGGGTATCCAGTTTATCGTTTCGTTGTTTCTGATAAGGTCGTCCTTGACAGCGGTCATCTTGATGAACCACGATTCTCTTGCATAGTACAGCAGAGGAGTGTCGCATCTCCAGCAGTGCGGATAGCTATGCTCAAACTTGGGTGCGTCAAACAGCAAGCCCTTTTCGTCAAGGTCCTTAAGCACCATAGGATCGGCTTTCTTTACGAATACGCCTGCGTAAGGTGTTTCGGCGGTCATATTACCTTTGCCGTCAACAAGCTGTACGAAAGGCAGGTCATACTTTCTGCCGACCTTAGCGTCATCTTCACCGAATGCAGGAGCGATATGAACGACACCTGTACCGTCTGTCAGCGTTACATAGTTGTCGCATACTACATAATAGCCCTTCTTGTGCTGTTTTTCACATATCTCAACGGCACAGTCGAATAAAGGCTCGTACTCCTTGCCCTCAAGATCCTTACCGATATACTTTTCAACTACCTCATAGGGGGCTGTGGGCTTATCGCCACCGAGCACCTTGTCGCACAGAGCCTCTGCAAGATAATATGTGTAGCCGTCTGCTGTCTTTACCTTTACATATGTTTCATCGGGGTTTACGCAGAGTGCAACGTTTGAGGGAAGTGTCCAGGGAGTTGTTGTCCACGCAAGGATATAAGCATCCTCGTCCTTTACCTTGAAGCGTACGACCGCAGAACGTTCCTTTACATCCTTATAGCCCTGAGCTACCTCGTGGCTTGAAAGCGGAGTTCCGCAACGGGGGCAGTAGGGAACTATCTTGAAGCCCTTGTATAAAAGACCCTTTTCCCATATCTGCTTTAATGCCCACCACTCAGACTCAATAAAGTCATTGTGATAGGTTACATACGGATCATCCATATCAGCCCAGAAGCCTACTGTGCGTGAGAAGTCCTCCCACATACCCTTGTACTTCCATACGCTTTCCTTACACTTTGTTATGAACGGGTCAAGTCCGTACTTTTCAATCTGATCCTTACCGTCAAGACCGAGCATCTTCTCAACTTCAAGCTCAACGGGAAGTCCGTGAGTGTCCCAGCCTGCCTTACGGGGAACGTCATAGCCCTTCATTGTGCGGTATCTCGGAATCATATCCTTGATAACACGGGTAAGAACGTGACCGATGTGGGGCTTACCGTTAGCCGTAGGCGGACCGTCATAGAATGTGTAGGTCTTGTCGCCCTTTCTCTGCTCCATGCTCTTGCGGAATATGTCGTTGTCGTGCCAGAACTTCTCTGTCTGCTTTTCTCTCTCGACAAAATTTACCGAGGCAGGTACTTTTTCATAAAGTGACATTTTTTCTCCTCCTGTTTTTGCAATTCACCCTGTCATATAAATCTCTTCGGCAAAAGCCGGAAGTTATATGGGGTGGGGGTCAGCCCATTGCATATTATTTTTATTCTTTGCGTTTGCGGAAAATAAAAAAGCCCCTATCCTCCGAAAAGGATAAGGACTATAATTTCATAACAGTCTTTATAACCACCGTTTCGTCATTCCGTCAAATGCGTTCCTTTTAACGTTGGAAAAACGTCCCGTTCTACTCTCGCCCTAAACGGCGATTTCGGCGGGCAGCTTGGAGGTGATATTCATACGGTAACTCTGCACCGACCTCTCACCGTCGTCGGCTCGCTTTGGCTTTATATCCGCACTACTGTCCTCGTCACAGCCTTTAAATATCATACACATTGATTATACAATCAAATTTTCCCTTTGTCAAGCGTTTTGTCAATTTTATTTTAAACGGCTTGTTGTTTATGAGTATAGTAACAAAGCGGCGGGTCCGGGCTTATCATAACAATCCGTGACTAAGGTTACAAAACGGTAACAAATAGTTACAAATTAGTTACAGTTTCAGGTTTTCTATTGTGAAGAAATTTTGTTTGTGATAGAATATTTATATAAGATATTTTGGGTAAGCGGGAAGCGACTGTATTTACAATTACCGCTGAAAGTCTATTATTAACGTGACATCGGAGGGTATATGCTCGGAGCAATTTTCGGTGATATAATCGGTTCGACAAGAGAACTGCATAATGTAAAAACGGAAGAGTTTGAGCTGTTTCCACCGGGAAGTCATTTCACCGATGATACAGTAATGACGGTGGCGGTCGCAGAAAAGCTACTGAACGCTAATTCGGGCTGTAACAGCCGGAAAGCTTATGCCGCTCGCTATAAGCAGTATTATAGCCGCTATCGTAACGCAGGATTCGGACAGATGTTTTCAAAGTGGGCGGAAAGCGATACGCTCCGAATTCAAAGAAGCTACGGAAACGGAGCGGCGATGAGGGTGACGGCTATCGGTTATGCGTTTGACGACTTAAAACCGCTTTTAAAGGAAGTAAAGGCAAGCTGTTACTACACGCACCATAACCGTGAGGCGATAAAGGGTGCAAAGGCAGTGGCGACCTGCGTATTCCTTGCACGAAAGCAAGAGGACAAGGACAGCATCAAGCGGACAATAGAGAAAATGTACGGTTACAGATTTCAACCGCTTGATGAAATCCGCAGAGATTATGTCTTTGACAGCAAAGCGTCATATTCTGTTCCGCCTGCACTTGAAGCATTCTTTGAATCAGACTCTTATGAGAGTGCGATAAGAAAGGCAATTTCTATAGGCGGCGACAGCGATACCATTGCGTGTATAACCGGTGGAATCGCCGAGGCGTATTACAGGGAGATACCTAAAGAGATTGCGACAAAAGGAAATCTGCTCATTGACAGTGGACTGAGAAGAGTGGTCAGAAAGTTTAATGAAGTAATGAACGTTGAATGATGAACGCAAATCTAAAAAAACGGCTGTTGATGTTGTAATTTGGAGGGAAATATGATTTACACCGTGAAAATCGGACACATTTATATAAAATGACTGCGACAGCCTTTCGTATGTGCGTAATGTACGTCAGCCTTACGGAAAAGCGATCGCATGATATGTAAAATCAAAGAGTGTGCTGAGATTATAAATTAAGACAGATATAACGGAGAAAAAATATGAGTAAAATATGTCCCAACTGCAAACGAGAAATAGATGAAAACGTAAAATTCTGCCCGTTCTGTGCGGCTTTTACGGGTGAAACACCGCAGGAAAAGAAGAAAAGCCCTGTCGGTGCGATAATAGGCGGTGCGGCAGGTGTGCTGGCGCTCGGAGCGGCAAGCCTTGCGGTGTTTGTATTTGATATATTCGGAATGTACGGCGATAAGGCGGAAACGCTTTACGGCACTGGCGACAAGCTGTTCATTCAATCGGTGACACCCGTGTGCATTGACGGGAAGTGGGGCTATGCCGACAAAAGCGGAGTCACCACGCTTAAACCGCAGTACAGTGCGGCTTATGCCTTTAACGAGGATACAAATGATGTTGCGCCCGTTGCGGTTGACGGAAAATTCGGATACATAAAAAAGGACGGCGAGTTTGCAGCACAGCCACAGTACAGCTTTGCAGGGAGCTTTTCGGATAAGGGACTTGCAAAGGTCACAGACGAAAACGGCAATGTCGGATTTGTCGACAGCAGGGGAAGAAAAGCGTTTGACGGCAGAATGTTCAGCTATGCCACGGATATGAACGACAGCGGTTATGCCTTTGCATATACTTTGATGATGCCGGAACTTGAGGGAAGGGGCTATTATTATATAATATACAGCCTTCTCAGTTCCGACGGAAAAGTGACCGAGCTTGCAAACGGCACGGGAATTCTTTCAATATACGATGATAAATATATCGGCTTCAGACAAGCGGAAAGCAGTAACGAAACAACGCTTGACTTTACAAGGGAGTATGCTGTGTTCTCGGCAGACGGCACACAGCTTACCGATTACTACGACCGCATTGTAAAAAGCGGAAAGCTGCTCATCGTCTGTGACGGCATTGATGACGACAGCAAGCTGTATAAGGCAAAGCTGCTTAAAGCCGATACGCTTGAACAGGTCGGCGGAGAGTATCTGTGCGGTTCTGATATAAAGTCTTACGGCAGCGGTGCGGTACTGCTCAAAAGAGATGATAAGGGCTTTATCAGAGATGTTCTGCTTTGCGATAACGCAAACGAAATATATCTGTGTTCAACGGGTTCGCACATTGTAAGCGGATTTGATATGAGCGGCTATGCCTGCGTTTATGAAAAGGGAAAATACTGCGGATATACCGCAAGCGGAAAGCAGTTTGAGAGCAACTTCCAATTCGGCTCGTTCAACTGCGGACTTGCACCGTTTTATGATAATGCTAAAATAGGATATATCAACACAAACGGCGAAAAGGTGACGGATGCAAAGTTTGACGGAGCGAGCGGATATTATGCGGACGGCTACGCCTATGTAAAAAGCGGCACGGAGTATTCTGTTATAGATATGAACGGAAATACGGTAATAGGAAGGCTTAGCTATGCGTCCGACAAGCTGATGTTTGCGGATACCGTGCATAGCTGGTACGACCCTGAGGACTTTGAAAAGTTTGACGGGGAGAATATGTTCCTGGGGGATTTTTATTATGTAAGCAATACCGCAGATATGAGTTCAAGCATATATAATAAAAGTAACGCAAAGCAGATAAAAGAAAGAATGATGATAGAAAGCAGGAATGCCGATACTGAAATCGCTTCTGTCTACAGAAGAGCCGACAGCGGAAGGCTTGGCAGTGACGGGTATTTTCTTATACATAACGTCAATAAGCTCACAAGGTTTATTATGACGCCGGACGGAAAAATAAACGAAGAAAAGGAAATCAGTAATGCAAACGGCATACGCATCGGTTCTGCGCCGTTGCTACGTTACAGTATCGATAAAACCTCATATCTTGAGGATATGTTTGCAAACAAGTACGTTCTTATCGGTTATAACAGTGTAAACTCAAACGGTTTCACGGCACTCGATTTACGGAGCGGCAACCGTGTTGCACGGCAGTTTCTGATATATGATAATAATTTTGAACCTACTGTCACTCTGAGGTCGGACACGTCAATGAGTATAGCCTGCTACGGCAGTTTATTATATGTGAAAAATATCGAATATGCCGGAAGCGAAAGCTGTAGCGCAATAATAGACGGCGGTAACGGAAGAAAGCTATATACGAGTGATGCTCTTGAATTTGTGGGAGAATATTTTATCCGTGAGCCTTACGGCGAAAGCAGTTATAAGGTAAGAACGGGCTACGGTGCGGAAATAGGAACATATTCATATGTAAAAGTATACGGCGACAGATTGCTTTGCTTTGGCAACAATAAATACTATCTTTATGACCGTTATGCGAACCTGCTCGGAGAATACGATACAAAGCCGAAAATAAGTGAATACAACGGTAATATGGTGCTGAAAAATGATGACGGCACATACACCTGCTATGACAGAGATATGAACGTACTGCTGACTACAAAGTATGATATTCAGCCGATAGAAAACGGATATTGCTCGTTTGCGGACAATGAAAAAGGGAAAATAGGATTCCTGTTTGCAGACGGAAAGACAGCTATAGAGCCAAAGTATGACTGTGTTACCGAAATGACGCCGGACGGATATTTTGTTTCAAAAACAATAAGCAGCAGTGAGATTACTTATGATACGACCGAAATCAATTACACAGTGACGATAGAAGATAAGGGCGGTAACGCTGTCATTGAGAAAACGCAGAATGTGTGCGATATAGCAAACAGTGCATTTGACAGCAAATCGCTGTACGGCTATTTTGACGGATACAGATATTACGCTGATAAATTCGCAGGATATGAAAATGTAGATTTCAGCAATATTCAGATTCTGCCACAGACGGATTACGATAAAGCACCGACCGATTTTTACGGGAATGAGCTGTTTGAGGAATATAAATATATCGGATTTGATTTTATGCCGGTATCGGTCAACGGCAATACTCTTTGTGTAACGGCTGAGTATTATAACGATGAGGGATATTCGGAATGTATATTGCTGAATCTGAACGGCGAGAGGCTGTACCGCAACGAACGCAGGCTGAAGCTTATAGACAATAAATATATTATCGGTATTTCGGATAACAAAGAGCCTGCCGATTTATATAACACGGATGGCTCTGTGATGCTGACGCTCAAAGACATCAAAGACCCTGACAGCATCGAGGCGATAAGCATTGTCGGCAACAGTGTACTGGTAAAAAGCTATACCGAAAGTGCAATCGTGTACGACAAGACTACAGGAGAGATAATATATAAGCCCGATACCGACGGTTCAAATGTTGATTTTATTTACGAAAATCTGATAAAGACATACGTCTACAATGAAGCGGCAGGAGGATGGTCATATATTTTCATTGACCTTGACACCAAAAAGAGTTTTGAACTCCCGGGCGACCGTGTCGTGTTCAGAAATCCTGGCAATGACAGCGAAGGGCATATAACCGAAAATGCCGAATATCCGCTTATGTGCGGCACATTTTCGTATCTGTACAATCAGATGAATTATCTTTATCCTGCGCTTCGGGAGCTGAATGTGTATCAGATAGACGAAAATATGGAAGTGAAGCTTGTAAGGACCTATTCTTCGGACGACGGGATACTGTATATAGTTGACGATTACAATAGCGGAAGCGGGCTGTACGCATATATCGACCGTATTGATGATACCGCAGTACGCAACATAAGGCTAGTGAACGTTTGGAACGGCAACGAAAAGTATTTTGAAAATGTGTCCGAGTTCAGCGTGCAGGATAATGAGGTGTGGATAGGCATATATGACGAAAGCGGAAAAAGGACGGCATATAAATTAAGCACCGATCTTGAAAAGATGGAACAAGCAGAATGAAAGGCGAACAACAATGAGTAAAATATGTCCCAACTGCAAACGAGAAATAGATGAAAACGTAAAATTCTGCCCGTTCTGTGCGGCTTTTACGGGTGAAACACCGCAGGAAAAGAAGAAAAGCCCTGTCGGTGCGATAATAGGCGGTGCGGCAGGTGTGCTGGCGCTCGGAGCGGCAAGCCTTGCGGTGTTTGTATTTGATATATTCGGAATGTACGGCGATAAGGCGGAAACGCTTTACGGCACTGGCGACAAGCTGTTCATTCAATCGGTGACACCCGTGTGCATTGACGGGAAGTGGGGCTATGCCGACAAAAGCGGAGTCACCACGCTTAAACCGCAGTACAGTGCGGCTTATGCCTTTAACGAGGATACAAATGATGTTGCGCCCGTTGCGGTTGACGGAAAATTCGGATACATAAAAAAGGACGGCGAGTTTGCAGCACAGCCACAGTACAGCTTTGCAGGGAGCTTTTCGGATAAGGGACTTGCAAAGGTCACAGACGAAAACGGCAATGTCGGATTTGTCGACAGCAGGGGAAGAAAAGCGTTTGACGGCAGAATGTTCAGCTATGCCACGGATATGAACGACAGCGGTTATGCCTTTGCATATACTTTGATGATGCCGGAACTTGAGGGAAGGGGCTATTATTATATAATATACAGCCTTCTCAGTTCCGACGGAAAAGTGACCGAGCTTGCAAACGGCACGGGAATTCTTTCAATATACGATGATAAATATATCGGCTTCAGACAAGCGGAAAGCAGTAACGAAACAACGCTTGACTTTACAAGGGAGTATGCTGTGTTCTCGGCAGACGGCACACAGCTTACCGATTACTACGACCGCATTGTAAAAAGCGGAAAGCTGCTCATCGTCTGTGACGGCATTGATGACGACAGCAAGCTGTATAAGGCAAAGCTGCTTAAAGCCGATACGCTTGAACAGGTCGGCGGAGAGTATCTGTGCGGTTCTGATATAAAGTCTTACGGCAGCGGTGCGGTACTGCTCAAAAGAGATGATAAGGGCTTTATCAGAGATGTTCTGCTTTGCGATAACGCAAACGAAATATATCTGTGTTCAACGGGTTCGCACATTGTAAGCGGATTTGATATGAGCGGCTATGCCTGCGTTTATGAAAAGGGAAAATACTGCGGATATACCGCAAGCGGAAAGCAGTTTGAGAGCAACTTCCAATTCGGCTCGTTCAACTGCGGACTTGCACCGTTTTATGATAATGCTAAAATAGGATATATCAACACAAACGGCGAAAAGGTGACGGATGCAAAGTTTGACGGAGCGAGCGGATATTATGCGGACGGCTACGCCTATGTAAAAAGCGGCACGGAGTATTCTGTTATAGATATGAACGGAAATACGGTAATAGGAAGGCTTAGCTATGCGTCCGACAAGCTGATGTTTGCGGATACCGTGCATAGCTGGTACGACCCTGAGGACTTTGAAAAGTTTGACGGGGAGAATATGTTTCTGGGGGATTTTTATTTCTCCGAGATTGCAGGCAATACTTTTGACGAAGATATGTGGGATTATATTTACAGCGATATGATACCTGTAGCAAAAAACGCAAAGTCATACAACGAGGTATACAGAAAGTACAATCCGCAGTATTACGATTACCGTATAGATGACGGATATTTTATCGTCTGCAACAGCCGCACATTAAGCGGCAGAATAGTAGCTCCCGGAGAAACGCTTATAAGTACCGATACGGAAAACGAGCTTGTCAACGCATCGGTAATTGACACGGATAGCGCAAGGCTTATAAGATACTGCGAGGAGGATCATACTGCGGTAAAAGATCTGTTCGGTAATAAAGCGGTGTTGCAAGGCTCGTCTGAGAGATATTCAATGAACGAATACACAGCCTGCGACCTTATACAAAGCAATAAGCCCAGTCAGACGGTGATATACGATAACAGGCTTTGCCCTGTGCTGACGGTTTCATCCTCCGTCAGCTTCAATATGAATGAATACGGCGATAAGCTGTATATTGCATCGTTCAGTTCCGACCGTGAAAAAGATTCGGGCAAACAGGATAAAATCAGGAAAAAGTATGCTATGGCAGACAGGAACAGCGGTCATGTATATGCGGTGTACGAGAGGGCGTTTACGGTTCTGGGAAACGATTTCTACAAAACCAAGGACAGTAATTCCCTTGCCGAATATTACACGGCATACGGAAAGAGCATAGGAAAATTCGTTTATGCAAAGGCATACGGCGACAGGCTGATGTGCTTTGACTATGACAAGTATTATATCTATGACAAGTACGGTCAGCTGTTGGCTCAGTATGAAAACAAGCCGAGAATAAGCGAAAACAGCGGAAGCGTGGTAATAAGAAACGATGACGGCAGCTTCACCTGCTATGACAGGGATATGAACGTACTGCTGACTACAAAGTATGATATTCAGCCGATGGAAAACGGCTATATGGCTTATCTTGCGGCTGAGAACGGCAGAGCAGGCTTTATCGGAAAGGACGGCAAGGTCGCACTCGAGGCAAGGTATGAATTTGTCAGCGCAATGTCGCCCGACGGATATTTTGTATCTAAGACATACATAAATAACAAAAACGGCTATGATTATAACGGCTATGCGCCTGAGCTTATCGGTGTAACGGTAAATGATCTCAACGGCAAGGCGGAGATGGAAGGAATAAGCGGAATGTGCAATGCCGGCAACAGTGCGGCAAACGGTTATTCACCGCTTGATTTCTACGCAGGTGCCGTATATTATGAAAGCACGCCCGAAATAATGCAAAATATAGCGAATTATATTTTTGTTGCAGATGACGGCGAAAGACTTTATTATACAGACAGGTACGGAAACCGTCATTATGAGGAATACTATGTGAGCGACAGCGTAGATCAGAGTTATATGAGCCCTTGCATAACAGAAGGCAAGGCGGTGACGCTCAGCGTGCTTATGTATGACGAAACGGGCAAAAACCCGGCAACAGTGAATTACTATCTGAACCTTGACGGCACTCCGTTTGTGAAAAGCGACAGGACGCTTGACAGATTGCAAAGCTTCGGATATATAATCGGAGATGGCAATGAGGACGGCAGATATAATATATACGGTGCTCACGGAAAAATACTGCTCAGCAATATTGAAACAGAGAAAAGCGCCGACGGCATCGGAATTAACAGAAACGGCGATAATCTGGCGGTTTGGGATATGAACGGAGTAAGAATATTTGACCTTATAACGCAGAAGCAGGTGTTCGAAAAGGAGGACGACAGATTCAGCTTTATTGCGGAAAATCTTATTTCTTATCCGGACGGCAATGCTGATAAAACGGTCTGCGTGAATCTTGATAACGGCAAGACGTATACCTATGAGGGACGAGTGAGCTTTATAAATCTCGACTCGTATAGAAATAAGAAGGCCGTGTTCCCTCTGCGGCTTGTGAAGTACGGCAATATAAACAACGTCGGTGCCACCGGCTATGATGCCGGCTATGACTGCTTAAGCGTGTACAGCCTTGACGAAGATATGGAGGAGAGCTATGTAAACACTTATACGGCGGGAGAAGGGAAAAGCGTCTTTATGCTTGGCTTCGGCGACGGAACGGGGATGTATGGAATCACAGACACATATAATAAGAACAGCAAAAGGGCGTGGACTTTTATCAATGTAATGCTCGACAAGCAGATAACGGTAGACGGTGTAATCAGCGTAAATCAGAACAAGTACCCAGACAAGCCCTGCTTTATTATCGGCACGGAGAATGACGATGGCTCTGTGACAACGTATGAGCTTGACGCAGAAACTATGGAGCTGTCCGTGCAATAATACTGCTGTAAGCTATAATTTCCTTTATTTCTGCGGTTTTGCTTGCATTATTCCTTGCAATATGATATACTTAAATCTATATGGTTAAAACACGAAGTGAGAAACAGAAAAAGTACGGAAATCATAAGATTTAAAGTGTAAAAAGAGAAAGGAAACAAAAATGATTACAGTATCGGACGTTAGTCTTTCATTCGGCGGACAGATGTTGTTCAAGGACGTAAACCTGCTGTTCACAGCCGGCAACTGCTATGGTGTTATCGGCGCAAACGGCGCAGGAAAGTCCACATTCTTAAAGATACTCTGCGGTGCGCTCGAGCCTACAACAGGTACGGTCACGGTTCAGGAGGGTCTGCGTATGTCGGTACTTAAGCAGGACCACTACGCATACGACGAATACACAGTCCAGGAAACGGTAATAATGGGAAATCCCCGTCTTTATGAGGTAATGAAGCAGAAGGACGCTCTTTATGCTAAGGAGGACTTCACTGAGGAGGACGGAAACCTCGCAAGCGAGCTTGAGGGCGAATTTGCCGAGCTTGGCGGTTGGGAGGCTGAAAGTGACGCATCAAAGCTCGTACAGGGTCTTGGTCTTGACGAGAGTATTATGTACGCTCAGATGAGCAGTCTTGCAGGTAATGAAAAGGTCAAGGTACTGCTCGCACAGGCACTTTTCGGAAATCCTGATATAATCCTTATGGACGAGCCTACGAACCACCTTGATATTGACGCTGTGGCTTGGCTTGAGGACTTCCTTGCGGAGTATTTCGGTACGGTTATCGTTGTATCGCACGACCGTCACTTCTTAAACAACGTTTGTACCCACACGGTAGATATAGACTATACAAAGATCAAGATGTATGTCGGAAACTACGAGTTCTGGTATGAATCTTCACAGCTTATACAGAAGATGTTAAAGCAGCAGAACAAGAAGAACGAAGAAAAGATAAAGGAATTACAGAGCTTTATCCAGCGCTTCTCGGCGAATAAGTCCAAGTCGAAGCAGGCGACATCGAGAAAGAAGCTCATTGACAAGCTGACTGTAGAGGAACTGCCTGCGTCAAGCAGACGTTATCCGTTCATCAGCTTTGATATGGAACGTGAGATAGGCAAGGATATTTTACAGGTCGAAGGGCTTACAAAGACGGTTGACGGCGTTAAGGTGCTTGACCACGTCAGCTTTACTGTCGGCAGAAACGACAAGATTGCCTTTGTTGGCGATAACGAGATCGCCGTTACCACACTGTTCAAGATACTGATGGGCGAAGAAGAACCGGACGAGGGCTTTATCAAGTGGGGAAGCACCGCAAGCGTAAGCTACTTTCCTCAGGATAACAGTGCATTCTTCAACGGCTGTAAGCTGTCCATACTTGACTGGATAAGACAGTATTCAAAGGACGAAACCGAAACATATCTGCGTGGCTTCTTAGGACGTATGCTGTTCTCGGGCGATGATATATTCAAGAATGTTGACGTTTTATCGGGCGGAGAGAAGGTACGTTGTATGTTCTCACGCATGATGCTGTTCCAGTCAAACGTTCTTATCCTCGACAGACCTACAAACCACCTCGACCTTGAAAGCATCACTGCCGTAAACAACGGCCTTTCGGACTTCAAGGGCAACGTGCTGTTCGCTTCTCACGACTATGAGATAGTACAGACGGTCGCAAACCGTATAATAGAAATCGCTGACAAGGGCTGCTACGACAGACAGGGAACATACGAAGAGTATGTTGACTGGAGAAAGGCAAACCACGGCGGAAGTTTCACGCTCTGATAAAACAGGATATATAACAAGGCGGGCTGTCCTTTTTCGGGCAGTCCGCCGTTTTATTTAATCCTTGCTGTACCACCAGCTGCCGTAATAATCGCCGCTGTTTATCATAATTGATGTATTCTTCTCGTCATCTCTGTGCCAATACAATGCGGCAACGGTACTGCCGTTATCTTTTTGGCTAAGAGTATAGCCGTCTGCCGATGCGGTAATATCATTTATCTCAAATGTCTGCTCACCGAGCTTTACCGTTCCGTTCGCACTGCACAGTCCCGCGTTATTCACGGTAACAGTTATGTCGATAACGGTATCAAGCTTTGTGCCCTCCGGCATATCTCCCTGAACCTCGGCATCGGCGATATGCGTCTTTACAAACGGATTTTCAATATGTATCGTTTCATTGCGCGGTAAAAACAGCATAAGTCCTGCTGCAACCGCTCCCAGTACGACTAAAACACTTATAATAATTACAATCGTCTTTTTCATCATTGCCTCCGGTTTGATCACTCAGCCGAGCTTTCCTTGAGATACTCGGGAATAAACTCCTTGGTATACCACACGCCCGTATAATCGCCCTCGCGGATTATCACGTTTATTTTGTCTTCATCATTTGTATGGAAAATAACGTCAACAGAATTTTCCGAATCGTTTTCTTCTAAAAAATACCCGAATTCCACCTTTGTGGCACCGGTGATATTTATTGTCCTGTTACCGATTTTCAATTGACCGTCTGCCTTGTACAGATTATCCTTATCTGCGGTCAGACTGACATTCATCGAAATATTCTCCGATGTTCCGTAAGGAGTACTGCCTTCTTCCGCTACAAGTCCGTTTTCACGCTTAATAAATTCACGGTCAAAATGTATGCTCTCGCCTTTAGGCATAAATATTATCACACCCGCAGCACCAAGAGCGACCGCGACTACCGCGCATATAATTATGACAACGATTTTTTTCATATAATATCCTCCTGTTTTTGTAACTTAATTAACATTTGAATTATATCATCGCTGTCTGTTTTTGTCAACGAGTGAAATCGTTGCCATTTATAAGTTCTACAAAAGTGCGCTGTAAAGTAAGTTAAAGCAGGTTAGGTTGTAACAATTGTCTAATGCAACTTTATCATTACACGATTTGTTAACTAAATTCAGCATAAACATAGGTGAAAGTTTCACAAGCGGTATTGGATATCTGCTTGTTAAAACAACTGCCCCTACACTTGCAGGGGCGAATTTCATATTTCCTTGAAATCAAATTTTACATTTACGCTGTCCATAGTCTTACTTCGTCTGAACCTCGTCATAATACGTTCCTCTATACCGTCAAACGAGCTTTTGTCTGCGTCAAGCAACAAAAGAAGATACTGGCTTCTGCTGTAGCGTGTGTATACATCTCTCATTCTCAGCGAATTGCTTATGCTGAACGAAATTTTATCCATTGCCTTTTCAAGCAATTTTATATCCTTAAGTTCATTTTTACTGCTGTCAACCGCAGAAACAAGGCAGATAGACAGCTTGCTCTCGATTCTTTGACTTTCACGCTTGTACAGACGGAATATGTATTTGAATATTTCGTACTGGCAGTAGAAAACGCCTTTGCGTTCCTTGCTGTCATCGCCCGACAGGTCACCGATAACGGCATCAAGATTATTCTGTACATCATTTCTTGGCTTTACCGTAAGCTCGTAAAGCTCGGTGAGGTGAGCGCCCGGTGCGGCACCGTACTGCTCCATAAGATATGCACGGATATAATCATACTGCTTTGCCGCCCGTTCGTAATCTCCCATTGCAACAAAGGCACGGATAAGGTTTGCGTGCATTTTTTCATCGGACTGGTCAAGCATTGTGGCACGCTCACAAAGCGTTATTATTTCGGAAAATTTACCCATAGGGTAGAGCAGCTGAGCACATTTGTCAACTGCGGAATTGTATATAGCGTGAAAATATACGTTTATAGGCTGTACCCACGTTTCTCCGACAGCTCCTGCAAGATAACCGCTGTTGTAAAGGGCAATAGCCTTTTTATACATACTTATGCGTCTTGTTCTGGAAAGCGACTCGTCCTCCGCTTTGCTTATGTACTCTTTGAAAAGAGAGGAATCTATAACACAGTCGTCGGTTTCGGTAAATGCGTATGAGCTGTGACTTCCGGCTATGAGCCTGCCGCCGCAGGGTATCATCTCGTCAAGAATCGCTCTTGTCCTGTGTACCAGCGTTTTAAGTGCATTGGCAGGATTTTTGCTGTCCGACCATAAAAGGTCGATAAGCTCATTCTGTGTTATCTCTCTGCCACGCTGTGAAATCAGATATTCAAGAAGCGAGATCATCTTTGAGCCTCTGTACTCGTTTTCACACAGACGCTTGTCACGGTATGATATTGAAAACTGACCGAACATAGTAATATGTATCTTATTCGGCATTTTTTCACCTCCCTGTTTTTTTCTTTCGTCTTAACGTGTGCTTTAATGAAATTTCACGCTAAAGCGTGAAAATAATTTAAGCAAAATTCAAATTTTCTGTTAGATGTTATGCAACAAGCGTTGCGCCGTTGGCGAATTGTGTAAATATGATGCTATATTCTGTAAATCAGACTTACAGAAATAACTAATATCGTGTAAATATGCACAATTCGCTTGATAAAATGTTGAATCAACTATCATATAAGTAGAAATATGGCGGCAATTCAGGCTACTGTTCGCAATGTAACCGAAATGTAACCACGCTGTGGCATAATATGCTCGTAAGGTTGAGATGTAGATTTGAGATGATGTCTACCTCACGTTTTTACTTTTCTTTCCGTCATGAGAAACAGCATACCGCAGCAGAGGTTGTAGTGATGCTGTTTTTCTTTTTTGTGTTGAATGCGGTTTACAGGCAGGCACTTTTGAGCCTGCCTTTTTATTTTTATGAAATTCTAAACTAAACTTTATATTTTCGTCAATTTTACTTATCTTCTCCGATTTTTCTGAGCATTATATCGGGGTGAGATGCGTGCTTGACAAGCTCGCTCTTGCTTATCTGACCGTTTCTGTACATATGCATAAGGTAGGAGTCCATAGTAAACATACCCGATTCGCCCGATGCTGTGATAACGGTGTCTATCTGGTGTGTCTTTGACTCTCTTATCATATTTCTTATAGCGTTGTTGCACTTCATGATTTCAAACGCAGGACGCAGTATTCCGTCTTCGCAGGGGATAAGCTGCTGAGATATTACCGAGCATAAAAGCTGAGAAAGCTGGATGCGGACCTGCTGCTGCTGGCTCGGCGGGAAAATATCAATAATTCTGTCTATCGTATTCTGCGCTCCGATAGAGTGCAGAGTGGAGATAACAAGGTGACCTGTTTCGGCGGCTGTAAGCGCTGTGCTTATCGTTTCATAGTCACGCATTTCACCGAGCAGTATAACATCGGGGGATTGACGCAGGCAGGCTCTTAACGCTACGATATAGCTCTTGCTGTCGCTGTTTATTTCACGCTGGCTTATTATGCTCTTTTTGTTCTTGTGAAGATACTCTATAGGGTCTTCCAGTGTAATTATATGGCTGTTTCTCTGCTTGTTGATTTCGTCAATTATGCAGGCGAGTGTGGTGGATTTACCGCCGCCTGCGGGCCCTGTGACAAGCACAAGACCTTTTGTTCTTGCTACTGTATCGGTTATGACCTCCTGCGGAATGTTAAGCTCCTTGTAATCGGGTATATCAAATTCAACTACACGGATGACCGCCGCCATACTTCCTCTTTGCTTGTACGCACTTATACGAAAACGGCTGAGCCCCTTTACGGATACCGAGAAGTCATCGTCGCCCGTTTCCTCGTATCTTGATATATCCCTTCCTGCAAGACGGTATATTTCTTTTATCAGCTTTTCCGCCTCGGCAGGCAGTATCATATTATCGTTTTGCTTGGTGATAATGCCGTTTTCCTTATATGTCACGGCAAGACCCGATATAATAAAAATATCCGAGGCTTTCTTTTCAACTGCACTCTTAAGTATTTCCATCAGTTCCATAATGTTATCCTTTCACTGTCGGCTGTATTTATACCGGTAAACTCTCGCCATTCCATACAGGAAGCGAGTTTTCTTCTTCGTAATAGTTATTGCTTATAATTTTCCAGCTTGTTATGACGAGATTTTCGTTCTCGTACTCCGCCTTGCAGACAAGCCTGCTCCCGCTGTTTACGGTTTCGCTCCACGAGAATGTAAGAATACGGTTTTCACGGTTCCCGCCTGTCACTTCAAAGCCAAGCTCCCTTGCCGCCGCAGAAATGTCCGTTACACTGTCATCTGCAAGAAGGAGATAAAGGCTGTCGAGCTTTTCTGTCGCCTTTGTGTCGGCAGAGTAATATTCCTCGTGCGTTACGGCAAGTTTTTTTGCTCTGTCAAGGTCCTGCCTTACCGTAATAAGACACATGACCGACAGCGTGACCGATGCCAGCACCACGAATATGACAAGAAGTGAGGACAGCCCTATGCTGTTCAGGCTTTTTCTGCGGTTCTCACTGCGTGCGCTGTTTTTCAAGAGGCAACCCTCCTTGCACTTGTTATGGTGATATATGTGTTTTCATCGTCCGAGGCGGTGATGTCAAGGTACTGTATGTTTCCTGATGTTCTTTCGGAAAGCTGTATCCTGATGTCACCGTCGGCATATCGCTGTGACAGCTCTGATATGCTTTCACCGCTTTTATAGCACTCGGCAATGTCGGCTGTTTTTATCTGTGCGTCCGACAGACGCTCGGCATATTTCATTTCGCTTGCCGCAATTCCGATAACTCTCACGCAAGCCGCCGCACATACGGCAAATATTGCGATTACCGTCAGCAGTTCGATAAGGAATGCTCCGTTTCTTGAACGCCTTTTTATGCTCATCCGGCACCTTCCTTTCCGCTTCTCAGACAGTAGTGGGACGAGGTCTGCGCACCGTCACAGGTTATAGTGAAGCTGATCGTGTTTTGGTCTGCGGTCGCTGTGAACTTATCCGCCGGGAACAACGTGTTTCCGTTTTCGGCAATAAAAGGAGCGGAGCTTTCAACAAACAACTCTCTCAGCTCTCCGTCATAACAGTAAATATATGTTATGTAGCTTTCGCCGTCTATAGTATCCGAAAAGCCGAGATAATCCGTATCTCCCTGCTTTCCGACGGATATTGCGCCGCTGCCATAGCTGCGGAGCTTCTGAAGCACAAGAGTCTGTGCGGTAGCGGTATCAAAGCGCTTTTCGATTTCGCTTCCGAAATGCTTATATGCTTTGGCAAAAGCAAGCACCGCCGATAGCAGACAGCACACGAACAGTACAAATACCGTCAGCACAAAAATCATATCTATGCCGCTTTTATTCGTTTTTAACGTATTTGAACGACTTCGGAGCATCTTTTCCTCCTGACTTGAATGTTGGGGTTCATTTAGCAATTACTTTTATATCCGGCATTATATTTGATGAAACAGGGCTGTAATGAACTATACAGCTGTTTTTATCTATATGCAGGTCGTAATTTTCAATAAGGTATCCGATATTATCGGGGTAAAATCCTTCAACGGCATAGCACTCCGCCGCCGCCTTGCGTACACCGTTTTCAATTATTCTGAGATTTTCGCTCCTGCGGTTTTCCTCGCTGCCGGCTATCGACACTGTGACAATTGCAACAGCCGCCGCAGAAAGAGCGACAGCAATGACCGCATCTCTTATTATGTAAAATGCACTTGAATGATTTCTTGTTTTCATATTATCACCGATGTTATCCTATGACCGTCATTACGCTCATCAGCGGTATCATTACGGAAAGGAGTATGAAGCCTACGGCTACAGCCATGATTATTACCATAGTAGGCTCAAAGCGTGCGACGGAGGTCTGTATAACAGCCGAAACCTTCTTTTCCGCATTTTCCGCTATCGTTGCCATAGTCCTGTCGAGCGTACCTGTGCTGAATGCGATGTTTATCATTCTCATATTGACCGCTGAGAACATACCCGTGTTGTCGAGTGCGTCAACGAAAGGCTTTCCGTCTGCCATTTCCTTACGGCAGAGGCTCAGCTTTTCACGCATATATTCGTTTTCGAGCAGATTTTCGCACATATCGAGCGATTCGTCTATATCCATACCGCTGGAAAGCGTCATTGAAAGAGCGGCTGAAAATCTTGCGGCATACAGAGTTTTTGCCGTTTTTGTATGAGAAACCACACGAAGAACCGCTTTTCTGAAAGGCCTTACAAAGTTGTAAAGCACAACGCCGAGTATTATCGCAAAGGCGAGTATTCCGATTATCAATATAGCGACATCGCTTATGACGCCTCCGACGCTCATTATCCACTGTGCGCTGTCGGGCAGGGTAAGTCCGAGCTGTGCGAATACGTCCGAGAATATCGGAAGCACATACACCGACAGCAGAATAATCACCGCAAAAACAATGATAAGCAGTACCGAAGGGTATGCAATCGCACTTTTGACCGAGGTGCTTATTTCGTCTATGCCTGCGTAATAGTCGGCAAGAGAAGCCAGCACGGTATCAAGCCTGCCGGTGCTTTCTCCGACCTCAAGCATCTTTATGAAATAGTTAGGGAACACTTCGGTTTTGTCGAATGCTCTTGTTATACTGCTGCCGTTTTCTATAGAGCGGAGTATCTTTTCGAGAAGTGCCGCCTTGTTTTTATCCTCTCCGTCCTGTAATATGACGAGTATCCCGTCTGTTATTGTAAGACCTGAGCTTACGACCGACGCAAGCTCGGAGCAGAGTATCGAAATATCTTCGTTTGAAAGGTAATGCTTTTTGCTCATTTTATCCCTCCGTATCATTTTTTGCTTATCAATAATAATATATCACGGAATAGTTGCTTCCGTCCGATATGAAATCAACTATGCTTTTATAATCGTTTTCGTCCTTGGCACTTGCCGCAAAGGTGGGATCCATTCTGTTCCATTTGTTGCCGTCAAAATAGATATAGCCGTCTATCCAACCGCTTCCGTCTACATACACGCTTATCCATGCGTGATAGATGTCGCCTGCGTAGCCGACAACAACCTTTGTCGGAATTTTCTGCGAGCGGAGCATTGCCGCCATAAGCGAGGCATAGTCAAAGCAGATTCCGCTCTTGTTTGCAAGCACTGTGTCGGGTACGGGAATATAGCCGTTTGCGCCGTTTTCGGCAGTGGAAACATAGCTGATGTTGTTTATTACATAATCGTAAATCGCCGCTGTTTTTGCTATAGTATCCTTGTTTCCTCCGCACAGCGTTGAAGAAAGCGCAACGCACGATGAACCGGAATTATACATACAGAACTGGTTCGGAGTAAGGAACGGCAGGAAGCTGTCGGAAACCGAAACGCTCAGTGCCTGCTTGAACATTACCGTTCCTTTTCCTGCACTTGTTACTTTAAGGACGCTCACAGTATAGCTTCCGCTTCCCTCTGTTATCGGTATGACCTCATAGTTTCCCGAATTATTAAGCTGGAACGTGTAGCGGACGTTTATATCATCGGCATTTACCAGTATCCTGTAGCTGCCGCTCATCGCCTTTTTCAGCTTTATCATCAGATAACCCTGCGATGAATTTGATGCGTCTATAAGTGCGTCATTGTTGCTGTAAACCTTGACCCCGTCAGCGGTCGGAGTGATTATATACGGCGGTGACGGCTCGGTCTGCGGTGGGTCGGTATGAGGAGGCTTGGTCTGTGGTGGATCTGTTACCGGAGCGACTGTCGCAGGCGGCTCGGTTTTCGGCGGTGCGGTTTGTTTTGTCGTGGTGACAGCCGAAGTTGTGACAGTTGTTTCTTTCGTTGTTACGGTAGTTATTGACGATGCCAAAGATGTGGTCTGCGGTGAAGTCTGTGATGTTGTGGTGCTTTTTACCGCTATCGATGTTGTGACGGAAGTCGTGGTCGTCTGAACAGAAGATGTCTGCCCTTCTCCGTTACAGCCGCCGAGAACGGCACACAGTGCGATTATACCCACTGCAAGCGTTGCCGCCGGTATATGCTTTTTCATGTGCCGCCCCCTTTCTTAAATACAACAAATTACATTTAATTAAAGTATATCACAAACACGCTCGAATGTCTATCTGTTATAAAAAGAAAAGCGTAAATTCCAAAGCAAAATTATAGCGGCAAAACAAAAAAGAACACCTTGCGGTGTCCTTTCCGATCTGTCATGCTTTACTCATCATACCGTCTTTTATTGACAGCACGCATACAGCCGTGCAACATATTATATTTACTGCAAGTGTAAGAATACAAATGTAAATCCCAACTCCGAAACTTGCCATACTGATCTTTATACCCGATATTATAATAAGCTCGGTTATAAGCGCCGTTACCGATGCCGCTATTGACAGGATCCTGCATACTGTCATGAATTTTCTGCTCTGCCATCTGACAAACGCAAAATACAGCTCAAAGCCTAGACAAAGTGCAATGGCAACCCAACTGCCGCCTGCGATAAAAGCCAGCCCTTCCTGAACTTTAACTCCGTTCATATTGCACCACGGAAGTAAAAATCCGACCGCATGGAGAAGTAATGCAACTGCTCCGATTGTTATAAAGATGTTGGTTTTGCGTGTGTTATTCATTTACTCCTCCTTAATACATAATATGCTGATTTACCGCCGTCATAATCTTCCCAATGATTTTTTTCTGCACTAACCCATTCGCAGTAATCGGTTGTATGCTGTGCAACCTTAAAATCTTTATAATATTTGCCGTTATATGTTTTGTATGTACCGGTATGAGTTACAAAACCAACATGATTTACATCACCATCGCCAGTTTCATCAAGACCTATGAAATCGCCTGGTAACAACTTTCCAGAAAATGTTCTTAAATTGTTTGTTTTCATATACTTGCCCTGATAATTTGCAAAAACCCACGCTGTTGCCCATGATTGTGAATGTGAATCTATAGGACCTAAATGTGTTTCAGTTCTTTTATGCCACCAACCTTTAGAGGCATCGTTATAAACGATCTGTTTTACGCCGCCTGCTTCCAGTATCTGTGACATAAAATTAGCACAATCTCCTCTTGAAAATGAATAATAATAATTTGTGTTCCGGCTTGTAGCCCAGTCTTGAGCATATTGACTGCCTTTGTAAGCATTGAAACTTTCGGATTGCGTTGTAGTTGCATAAGATGCAAACACATCTAACTCTTTGTTATTATCATTGCTTAAGATTGAAACTGCTAATTGAGAATCGTTTTTACACAATTCTATAATATCTTTATTGTTGTCGTTATTTTCATATATATCAATAAATTCACACAAAGAATGATATGATTTTTTATCAGACACAGGCATCTCATCACAGTTTTCAGAGTAATATTCCAATGAACAATAATAGTAATCATAATAATTTTCGCTATTTAGTTCATCTAAATCATACTTTTTCTGTATTTTCCT
>OHQN01000051.1_pt1 | contig 42230 bp, 37 predicted proteins | sample 1578161 | NCBI WGS metagenome assembly OHQN01 (sample SAMEA3879554, study PRJEB24766) | human gut metagenome | biome: human-associated habitat; feature: feces | place: USA | collected 1985/1987
TTATCTAAATTTTTCATTTTAATTTTTGTTAACAATTGTTATTTATCTCTAGCTTTTCGCTCTTTTTTTAAATTTTTAAGTGCCTGTAACCACAATTTATCGTTTTGTGCTTTTGCTGTGGTGATAGATACTTTTAGCTCATATTCGAACAATTCATCTTCCGATATAATTAATCTATCATAAATGCAAATTGCTCCCGGCCAATTCAAATCTTTAAGCCATCCGAATAATTCCGGCAAATAAGGGGATAATTCTTCATCGGATTTATCTGACAATATCTTGGCGCAATTATTCCACACATTTTTATTAATATTTTTATTGCATGGTTGCAAAAACACATTTAAACAATTTACTTTTTTTGCAAGCTCTAATCCATAACACTGATTTTCATCGCTTTCATTCCAATCAAGTAAAGTCATTATATAATCTATATCTATCACAAAAAAGTCACCTCGGATACCGTTTTACAATTCGCTTTAATGTTTTTGTCCATATTGAATTTGTTCCTGCTTTTATCCAATCGGACATTGTTCCGTTATATCTATAAATATATAGGCGCAGGTTTTTTGATTCTTCTGTCTTTCTCTTTTGCCTTACTATCGGAACGTGTATCAACATATGTGGTTGAACGCCTAATATTATTCCCTACAGCTGTGCCTATCGCAACACCTGCACCAACACCAACCGCTGTAGCAATACCATAAGCCGCCCATGTAATTAATGAGCCAATTCCGATAGATATAGAAATAACAAATTCTCCGCTATCATCTTTGAACATGACCGAATTATTAGCACAGTAAGCAAACACATTGTATCCATTTAATCCGGCACCCTCATCAAATTTGCCATAATCAACATTCGGCTCCGCATTAATAAACCTACCCGTCTGCGGGTCATAATACCTACTATTCAGATAATAAAGTCCGCTCTCTACATCGTAGTAATATCCTCTGTATCTGAAAGGGTTATTTACTGCAAGCTCCATATTGCCTGTCATTGACATAAGCTTGCTCCAGGCATTGTAGGTGTAGGTTACTACCTTTGCTCCTGTGCTGTCGGTTATGTTTATTATATCCCCTTGGAGATTTTTGCGGTAATAATATGTTGTTCCCTTGTAAGTAAGTCCTACCGGTGAACCGCTTTCGTCATAGAGATAGTAGGCAGTGTTGCTTCCGTTATTCTCGCTGAGTATCTGCGTACCGCAAACGGTATATGCTGCGGCTTTTACTCTGCTCTTGCCTATCCTTACTCCGTCGGCATTGTATGTATAGTTTATCACACTGCTGCCGTTTTGTAAAGAGGCAAGCTGTCTGCCGTTCTTCCGGGTAAACGACAGCGAGTCACGGTAAGTCAGCGGATTTCCGATAGCTTTATATATTGATAATTGCGTTTTTTACTTCAGTTATATCCTATGCTGTAAAATTTGTAACATATTTTTTCAGTTTACAATATCTACTGCGAGGAAACAACAAATCCCTGCTATTCCGGCAGGGATTTGTTACCTGTTTTTCACCTTTAAAGACGAGGGCGTAAACAATTGTTCAACATATTTTTCACTTCTGAGTTTTCACCATAATATGCGGTTTTCTCGTTCTCGCTTATGACGATAACATCAGAATCTTCTCTGAACGGTCAATAAGTTCAATTCGCTTTGCACCACACGTTTAACGTTCTATATGCGGCACGGATGTTTTAGGCGGCACCGGATTGCCGCATATTCTCGCATCAATACTTATACCGACAATAGAGCTTTTTGCGTGCTTGTTTCTTTCGGAGGGCTTCACCAGTTCTGTTATTCTTGCTGTGTAATCAAGCCTCTTTGATTTCATCAACGGCATAATCGTTTCACCGGTATATGAATCAAGATAGCCGAGAGAACCAAGCTCGCTGAATACTTCCAGCCTGAACGGGTCATATTCATCGGCAGCTTCAACAAAGTAAACCTCCTCGCCTATCAGCGATTTTTCTATTACTTCCGCTCTGTTGTTCATACTTGTTTCTCTTAGATAAGCTGTCGAAGGTAAACCTGTTATATTTTTCTTGATCTCTTTATAGATACCGTTAATTTCAACAATGCCGCACGCCGCCATTACCTGCTGTTCCTGCTCGGATGTCTCGAATTTAGCATAATTCAGCCATTTATCAATATTCTCTATATCTGTTTCATATGCCATACAGCATAAATCCGGCTTACTGTATCCTTCACTGAACGAAGCCTTTCTTACTCTTTTGCCTAAATAAAAATAGAATAACGAAGTCTTTCTTACTCTTTCGCCTAAATAAAAATAGCATTCTGTAAATGGATCGATATTAAGATCGGTCAGATCCGCTATAACTATTCCGTCTTTTCCTAAAACCTTGGAAATGATTCTGACGATATCTTCAATATCATAAAAGCTCGACTCATCTATTACATAACTGTCTGCGTCTATTTCAGAAAGATCCTCTATTCCGTATTCGCTCAGATCCTGTTTCTTAAACCGTTTCCATACATCATAGGATGCAACTCTTATATGTAATCTTGTATTAACCTGTGACATTTCGATTCCTCCTGTGCATCTGATACTTAACTCGTTAGGAGTCTATCAGCTTCTTCCATTCTTCTGTGGTGAGTATTTCAATACCGGAACCTTTTTCTTTAAGCTCCCTCGCCTTTCTGAGTTTTACGGTTTCATGATCATAATCGGCATTATAAACAAGATAATCTGTGTTAAGTACCGTGCTTTTTCTTACAGTTCCGCCGTTTTCAAAAATGAAGCTGTCAAATTCCGATTCCTCTTGCGAGCCAAGCCCTGTATGAACAAACACTTTGCCTTTTATCCATGCGTATTTACGTTTGTTGTCCTCAGCCTTTTTCATAAATTCCTCTTTGGTTTCAAAAACAAGCTGTATGATTATTTTTTCACCGTTATGATTTTTATATTTAAACGCTTTGTTATTACCCGGCGTTAAGATTTTATCCAAATCACCGCATCCCTTAAAAGCGTCTTCGGCAATTGATTTTAACGTGGGATACAGCGTTACCGATTTCAAGGAATGACAATCAGAAAAAGCCGCAGAATCAATTTTTTCGATGTAATGCGGTATTGTAAGCGTTTGTAGTGAGGTATTGGAAAATGCGCCTTTTTCAATAACTCTTACAGATTCGGGAAATTCTATGCTATTCAGATTTTCATTATTACTGAACGCATATTTACCGATCACACTTGTACCCTCAAGTATAAGCGCCTTACCCAGCCCGAAGTATGAATTCATTACGAGCTTATAAGTACCGTCATCAAGTACCTGATATACCGAATCCTCATCGATAAACAAATAAGGATTTTTTTCATCTATACGATAACGTATCGGATTTATCATTACCGAGCGATGAGTAGCATAATCGTAATCACTGTATTCGTCCGATCTTTTTGTCGGATCTGTCAGTATTCGTCTGAGGCTTTCCGGTACAACAATTTCAAAATGCGAATTACAATTTACATAATTATCCGATATTGCATTTTCATTGAATTCTTCCATACTTTTTGATAATACAATTTTTCTGCATTTGCCATAAAAAACAGAGTCTTCGCAGAAACCGACAACGTCATCCGGGATAACGTATTCTGCATTATTCGTCTCGTTTAAACTTATCAGATATTTTTTGCCGTTTATATAACGATATTTTCCGACATCATCCGAACAAAGATACTTATTGCCGCATTCAGTGAATATTCTTTTAACAGAATCCTCTCTGTAAATTTCATCGTGTTTGAACTCATCCGGTATAAACATCAGATCTATTTTTCTGTCGTACATAGCTTCACTGCAGATTTTCTCCACACCGTACGGAATACGAACATAAGGCAGACGAGTTTTATTATTTTTATCAGCAATAAATCCGGTTACTGTTTTTCCGTCATCCGACAATTCAACGCCGCAATTATAATTTTTAATGAGAGCAGTTGTGATTTTATTGCTTTCCCCGACATTTTCGAGTAAATCAATGTAATAACGATAGCTATTACGCATTTTTTCTTTTTCTACGCCATTACAAAGCAACGAAAATTTTGTAGTCAGCTTTTGGAAAGAATCATTTATATTCTGACGGATCGCTTTTTCTTTGTCAAGCCATATCTTCTGCGTCTGAAACACTGAGGTTTCTTCATCTTTGAAAAATCTTGATATGTATTTGGTTTGTTCCGGCGGATACGGAGCATTGTCATCGGAATATGTGTTGACGTCGATTACAAGACCGGCTTTTTCTCTGTCTCTTAACGGGATAATAACAATATCACCGGGCTTTACTTCAAAATCAGCGATATACAGGTATGGAGATTTATAACCCGAGGGTAAAACATTGCAATATACATAAGTTTTTGATTCTGCCATAATTTATCCCTTTCTGAGCTGATTGCTCTTTCCGTCTGAATTCTCGAAAACATAGTTAAGCTCATCCCAGTCGGACTTATTTCTGAATTTGTAAGTAATGCCGTCTATTATTAAATCCTCATATGGTGTATGCTGTAAAACCCAAGCAGATTTATCTTTTATATCACAGTAGCCGGTTTCATACTTATCTGTAAACATCGGATATCCGCTTTCCGAATAACAAACAGATATTTTACCGCTGTTTTCATCGTATGAATAAGCGGCGACTTTGATATTGGGAAACTCCTTTATTACTTTATTCACATCATCGGAATAAACGAAAATCTCACTTACACCGTCTTCTGACACGATAATATCATTATATCCGTAGGTGTAATTATTCTTATTGATAAGATATCCGGTCACGCTTACGATTTCATCCGATAAGCCTTTGCAGCAAGCCCAGATTATATTTTCTGCCGTTACCTCAGACTTTGCTGACGGCGTGAAGTCAGCCACCGATGATTTACTTATCAACGCTTCAGTCTTAACTGCCGAATCGGCTCGGATTATATTTTTTAAAAATTCATCAGACTGTGTATGTGGCGAAAAATAGATTTCATTCACCTGTCCCTTTATCTCGATATTGCACGGAATTTCGTCTTCGCTGCAAGTAATTATTTCTTTGACTTTACCGATCAGCCTTTTATTACGCATACCAAACGGCACAAAAACATAGTCGTTTTCTTTCAGACTATTTTTACGAACGGAGGAATAGTAGACTTCTGCATTTGTGCCTGCAATACAAATTTTATAAAGTGAGATATCCTTTTTCGCTTTTTTCATAGGCTTTTTCGGACTCAGTATACCCTGCTCCGTCAGATATTTTCCCAACGGCATCCCGAAATACTGCATTGAGTTGTTGGAAAGTGTTTTATATACTGCCGCAAATTCCTTATCCGCTTCAATCAACTGTGTGACGCTTGTAAATCCGCTACCGTCAGGATACTTTTCCATAAGATTCAGTATAACTGTATCCGGATCGATTGTTGTGGGTCTTCCGCCTTTGTGGATTACTACTGTATAGCCGTATGCTTCAAGAAAAGAAGTGCCGTCAGGGTATCCTAAAGCCCGGTACAATTCTGTAACAGTTTCGGCCCATTTTTTATGATCTTTGTGTAATCCCGATATTTTCTTATCCGGATAAGCCTGATTCAACTTCGGAAAGAGAATATCCAGCCTTTTCTTGATACTCGCAGGTTCTTTGCCTTTTGGGATAATAGCCATAAATTTCACCTCATACTTAAAATAACAGATTTTAAAATATAATACTATTGTTATAATAGCACATCATTTAGCGAATTTCAACAATTTTCTTGAATAATCAGAAAAATACTGTATCAAATTTGCAAAAATCGACGGAAAGTGCTATAATTAACAATAAGTTTTATTAAAGATTATAAATCTTAGCTTAATGTCATTTTAGCATTTATACAAGGACAGAATCTGTCCTTGTTGAAATGGTAAAATTAAATTGCAAAATAAAAAAACGAAAACGGAGGAACCTGATATGAACGAAAATCAGTTACTTAAAACAGTGGAAAGCACCGGTATTACAACCTGGTCTTTTGACGAGATCAATCTTGCTCTTGACAATCTGCTTGAAAAGTACAAAGGCAAGGTATACACCGAGGAGTCATACAAAAGTGCCAAAAGCGACAAGCAAGAACTCAATGCGATAAATAAACGCATCGAAGAAAAACGAAAAGAATACAAGAAAATCTGCCTTGCTCCGTATAATGCAATCGAAGACGAAATCAAAGCATTAACCAAGAAAATAGAGGAGCAAATCGGCGAGATCAACGAATATATCAAAGCTGTAGAAGAGAAAGAAAAAACTGATAGAAAATTAAAAATCAAGGAATATTATGATGCTAAATCCGCAATTCTCGGAGAATTTGCAGAAAGATTGTTCGAGAAGCTGTTAAACATAAAATGGCTCAACAAGACATTCAACGAAAAGAACTGGAAGATGGAGGTTCAGGACGCAATAAACAAGGCAGAAAGCGATATCAAAGCAATAAAGGCGCTCGGTTCAGCTTTCGAAAAAGTGCTGACAGATAAATACTGCGAAACAGTTTCACTTGATACCGTTATGGAATATCGTGATGAGCTTGAAAGAGCCTGCGAAGCCCGCAATGACATTTCTGCTACAGCGCCGGTTTCTGTTGCTGTAACAGTAGCGGACAACACCGAAAGCGGCTCAGCCGATTACACTATGCTTAAGGTGTATGCAAGCGGCGGCGCACTTTTCAGACTTCAGGACTACATGACAATGATGGGAATAAAGTATGAAATCTGTTGACAATAACCTGACGGAGAAATAATAATGTTTGATTTCGGAATCGCAAACGAAAGACAAAAAGAGGCTGTTACCTGCACGGAAGGTCCGCTTCTGATAATAGCAGGTCCGGGTACCGGAAAGACTTTTACGCTGGTAAAGAGAATAGCATATCTTGTTTTTGAAAAAGGTGTCAAGCCATCCGAAATAATGGCGATAACATTTACCGAAAAAGCCGCACATCAGCTTGTGACACGCATATCCGATGAATTTCTGAGATACAGCGGTTGCGAAAACATCAATATAGATGAAATGTATATCGGCACTTTTCATTCGGTGTGTCTCAGACTTATGAAGGAATATTCCGAGCTGCTTTCCTTCGACGCAGACAAAAGAATTATTGATTCATTCGAGCAACAATATCTGGTTTATAACAACCTTGAACGTTTCCGCTCTGTCAAAGGATATTGCAGATCCGATTTCAACAGTATGAGCAAATGGGAACAAGCCAAAGCCATTTGTAAATATACAAGCACTATGTCAGAAGAACTTCTTAGCAGGGACAAACTGCTTGACGACAAAGATGCTGACGTTCTTGTCATTGCAAAGGTATGGGACGAATATGACAAGCTGCTCACAGAGAACAACGCAACCGATTTTTCGACTATCCAGGCGGACGCTTGGAGGATGATGCAAAACAGCGATATTTCCGCATCTGTAAGAGAAAAAATCAGATATGTTATGGTCGATGAATATCAGGATACGAATCATATACAGGAACAACTGATACTGGCTATAGGCGGAAAGCACAGAAATATCTGCGTGGTCGGTGACGATGACCAGGGGCTGTACCGCTTCAGAGGGGCGACTATAAGGAATATTTTCGAATTTCCGAAGCATTTCGGAGAAAACGAATGCAGAGTTATAAAGCTCGAAGAAAACTATCGCTCGGAAAAAGGAATTATAGACTTGTATAACAACTGGATGACAAATCCCGAATACAAGCGAAAATTCGATTGGGGAAAATACCGTTATCCGAAACAGATATACACAAGCAAAAAAGAGACATATCCTTCGGTATATACCTGTAAGGGAACCTATGATGAACCCGCAAGAGTGAAGCTCGCAGAGATGATAAAGAGGATGAAGCAAAACGGCACTGTCACCGATTACAACCAGATAGTCTTTTTGTTTAAAAGTGTCAGAAACGATGAAGCTAAAAAGACGGCGGAATTCCTTGAAGAAAGCGGAATACCGGTATATACGCCAAGATCAAAGCTGTACTTTGAAAGGGCGGAAGTCAGGCAAATCATAGGATGCCTTATATGCTGCTTCAGAACATTCACCTGCTTTCTGAAGCAACAAAAGGACGCCGAAAAGCCAAGCGAAATATCACGTTACTACATTTCGGATTGTATGCCGCTGTCAAGCGGTCTTCTGAAGGAAAACAAGGAGCTTTACGGATGCGTTTCGGAAATAGCAAACGATATAGCCGGTTGCAAGGATAAAACCGAATATACGCTTCTGAGCATTTTCTACAGAATAATTGCATTTGAACCGTTCAGGAGCTATATTGAAAACCCTGACGGCAGTAATGCAAGGCAAGCAAGAAACATTGCGGAAATGTCGAATATAATATCGAAGTTCTGCTATATTCACGATATGCATCTTATCGGTGCGGATAACAGAGATACCTTGTCCGAAGAATTCTTTGAAAGATATTTGCGGCTTCTTAAGGACGAAGGGGTCGGTGAGTATGAAGATGAGGCAGAGTATGCTCCCGAAGGGTGCGTATCCTTTATGACGATACACCAGGCAAAAGGGCTTGAGTTTCCTGTCGTTATTGTAGGTTCACTGCCGCTGAAAAAAGAAAGCGTAAGCAAAGATTCGTTTTTCTACAGCGTAGAAAGCCGTTTTTACAGAAAACCGTTTGAAGCTCCGGATATGATACCGTATTTTGATATGTGGCGAAAATATTATGTTGCTTTTTCAAGAGCAAAAAATCTGCTCGTGCTTACAGAAAAGGACGGAAGCAGAACTAAGCCCTACACAAGCGTGATAACAGAAAATGTCCCCGATATTTCCGAATACAATGATAACCGGGTTTTTGACAGGGTGAAGAAAGAGCATATCAGAAAGACCTACTCGTTCACATCGCATATAAGCGTATATGACGAATGTCCGAGCAGATACCTGTACTTTAAGGAATACAAATTCGCACCGTGTGAAATACTCCATACATCCGTGGGAACGCTTATTCACGCAACCCTTGAGGATCTCAACAGGTTTGCGATAGCAGGCAGATATGATGAAATAACCGAAGAACTCATCAAGAAATGGTTTGCTCTGAACTATGCAAAGATGCAGGAAAGCACAGGACTGATGCTTTCGGAAGAACGCAGAAAATCCGCACTCGGTCAGGTACTTAATTATTTTGATAAACGTAAGGAGCATATCCGCAAGGTATGGAAGGCAGAAGAAAAGGTAGAGCTTGTACTGCCGGAATATATATTGCAGGGCGTTATCGATCTTATTGAAGATGATGACGGAAAAATCGAGATAGTGGATTATAAAACCGGCAGAAAGCCCGATTCGCCCGAAAAATCCGCTCAGGTTGAGCATTACAGAAAACAGCTTGAAATTTATGCGTATCTGATAAGCGAACGCTACAAGAAAAATGTCAGCCGTATGCATCTGTATTACACGAATGAGGCGGAAGGAAATCCGCTTGTAACGTTTGAATACAGCAAAAACTGTGTTGACAAGGAAATCGAAGATGTATCGCAGACGGTAAGGAAAATAGAAGACAGGCGCTTTGACGCAAAAGCCGAAAACGATTATTCCTGCCGTTACTGTGATATGAAATATATGTGTAAGAAGGTAAAAAATTATGATTAAATGTCTTAACTGCGGTAAGGATACCGCAAATGGAATGCTTTGCAACGAATGTATGACAAACGCCGATATAGAAAAGCTCTGTATCGAATTACACGCTTTCAAACCTGATGCGACAAACGAGGAGCATCCATACTGGAATGATCTTGCAAACAGGCTTGAAAATCCTAAAAACTTCAAGGATTCGGCGCTTTCTCTTTGTTCTCTGCTCCCTGCGGAAAAACGTGATTATCTGAACATTATACTGCTCACTTCCGCTACCGCTCCTTTTGCAATAATAGCCAAAAGCAGAGATTTCTTTCTTGAAAAAGCAGATAAGATCTTAGCGGCAGGCTATCTCACAGATATGCAGAAAAGCAGACTGCAGGGTCTTAAGCTGAACTTGCTTTATTCAACGCACAAATATTACGAAGCTGAAAAAATTGCGGATATTCTGTCCGGCAAAAAGAATCTCCCGTGGGAAGCGGCATATGCTCTTGCCGAATTCTATGCACGCACGTTAAAATTTGATGATGCACAGGATATAATCGATCGTTATCAGGATACCGACGAGCTTTCGGAAAAATGCTTTGAAAAGCTGGACAGCAATAATCGCTGCTATCAGAAATGCTATGAAGAAAAAGGCCGTGGCTACTTACCCCGTGAAAGCGAAAGTATAAAGTTGTACATAGAATTTATGGAATCTAAGGGATACGAGATTCAGTCTGTACCGCAAAGAGAATCCCTTCAGGATAACAAGCCGCCGAAAATCAAAAAGGAGGACTATCCGAAAACCGATTTTGTCGATGTACCGAAAAGCGATACATTCGTAGTCTACGACCTTGAAACGACCGGTTTAAATTCAGGATTCCACGCAATTATACAAATCGGTGCAGTAAAAGTAGCTGACGGAGTTGTCGATGAATCGCAGACTTTCGAAGAACTTGTGAATCCGAAATACAGCAATGCTTCGGTCAGTGATAACATAACCAAAATGACAGGAATAACCGATGAAGAAGCCAAAAACGCAAGGCAAGTCTGGGAGGTCATACCCGAATTTGTAAGGTTTATAGGAGATGATACTCTCGCCGGCTTCAACAATGCAGCATTCGACAGCAAATTTCTCGAAAGAGCCGGAAGACACAGCAACATTATAATTGCCAACAAACAATTCGACATAATGAAATACGCTAAAAGAATCAAGAAAAAATGCAATCTTGAGATAAAGGGCGACGAGCTTAACAATTATGCGGAATACTTCGGGATAAAGAACGAAAAGGCTCATACCGCTTTATCTGACGCTATCACGACCGCAAAGGTCTATATAAAGCTCAGACAGCTTGATGAAGGTAAGTCATCATCCGAAAACGGCGGACTTGATCTTGAATGGTAAGATAAGCGAAGGTATTAATATGGAGAAGAAAACCGAGAGGATATTGCAGCTATACCGGATGCTTTACGAAGGTAAAGCTATAACCAAATCCGAGCTTGCGGCAAGGTTTGATGTAAACGAAAAAACCATACAGCGTGATATAGAAGATATAAGGGCGTTTCTCGAAAATAAAAGCGGCGGTAAAGAAACACTGCTTTATGACAGGAGCAGCAACCGTTACCGTATCGTACTTAACGATGATTCTCATCTTACAAACAGTGAAATACTTACGGTGTGCAAGATTCTTCTTGAAAGCAGATCTATGGTAAAGGATGAAATGTATCCGATAATCGACAAGCTGCTTGAATGCTGCGTTCCCTCGGTAAATAAGAAGAAGGTTTCGGAGCTTATCGCAAACGAGAAATTTCTGTATAACGAACCGCACCACAAGAAGAAATTCATAGATGCGATGTGGGATATATGCAGTGCGGTATACGAACACAGGCTGATGAAAATATGTTATAAAAAGCTGAAAAATCCCGACAATGTAATGAGGCTTATTCAGCCTGTGGGAGTTATGTTTTCCGAGTATTATTTCTATCTTTGCGCTTATATATCTGTCAGCGAGGAAATGCCGGATGTACCTAAACGTCCGTTCCCGACTATATACAGGATAGACCGCATCGAAAAGTATGAGATACTTGACGAACATTTTCACGTTGCGTACAGCGACAGATTTCAGGAGGGCGAATTCCGAAAGCGTATACAGTTTATGTTCGGCGGAGAACTGAGAACGGTAAAATTTCTGTACAAGGGTATCAGCATCGAAGCCGTACTTGACAGATTCCCCACCGCCAATATAATAAAGCACGACGAAAACGGATGGCTTATAAAAGCGGAAATTTACGGCGATGGCGTTGATATCTGGCTGAGAGGTCAAGGCGATATTATAGAAGTAATCGACGACGGAAAAAGGAGCAAGGTGTGATATGTACAGTAACGAATATATTGATATATCGGAAATAGATACAGACAGGCTCGAAAACGATCTGTATGACTATTACGGAACAGGCGCTTTTGCGGTTTCCCCTGCTATGTTCGATAAAGCCGAAAGAGTACGAAGAATGTCCGATGAGGAGCTTGTAAGAACGGCTGTAAGGGAAGGGTTTGATATAAAGGAATATTTAAGGAGGGGTTGATGTGCCGGAACGAAAAATCCGACCTGTTACAGACGGGGTTGATAAGGAATTAACATACAAAACGCAATTTGAGCGTTATGATAAAGCGGTTAAAAACGGCTTTTATTTTGAGGCTATGCTTATTGTTTATGCTATTATGGAGGACAGGCTCAGGGCGTGGCTTTTCTATATCGGATGTCTTAATACCCGACAGTCAACAAGATTTGACAATAAAAGGAGCAAAAACGAACTGAAATTTATGTTTGACGGATGTGAAAACGATAAATTCAGATTTCCGTCTATCAATCAGATATCGGGTAAAAGAAAGATAATCGAAGCTACACTTACATGGGCGGAGAACGGATATAATAACGCTGACAAGAGCAATTATCTCTGTGCAATCAAAAAAGTATACACAGATAAGCTTGATATAAAGGAAGTAAGAGTAAAATTTATCAATATGAACGAATGGTGTTCATATCGCAACGAGGTAATACACGCCCTTATGAATAAAAATACCGAAAGCCTTTACTCTGGGCTTGCAGACAGAGTTAGTGAAGGTATGGTCGTCGCACGGGATTTTGATAATCTTGTAAAAAAGATTAAACGTAGCGGAGTTATCAGAAAATCTTTAAATCTTAAATGAATATTATAGTGATATGGGGGAAATATGGGATTTCAAATCAGCAACGGCGTACTGAAGAAATACACCGAAGAGAAAGGCGAAACCGAGATAGTTATACCTGACGGCGTGCAAAGAATCGGTGAGCGGGCATTTTCGGGCTGTGACAATATTAAAAACGTAATCATTCCGGATTCGGTCACGAGTATCGGCGGGTCGGCTTTTGCGGGCTGCAGCAACCTTGAAAGTATAACTATTCCGAATTCTGTTACAAAAATCTGCGTATGTACATTTGAATGGTGTGACAAACTTATATGCATAACTATTCCCCGTTCGGTCAAAAGTATCAGCGACGGTGCATTCAGTAACTGTACCTGCCTTAAAGATGTAATTATTCCGGATTCGGTGACGAGTATCGGCAGTTATGCTTTTGAATGTTGCCGCAGTCTTAATAGCCTTACTATACCGGATTCGGTCACAAGTATCGGCAATGGTGCGTTTCAAGAATGCGACAATCTTACAAGTGTGACTATTCCCGGTTCGATTACAAGTATCAGCGAAAATGCGTTTTTTAGATGTAACAGCCTTACAGCCGTTAGCATTCCGGATTCCGTTACAAGCATAGGCGCCGGTGCATTCTGCAAATGCATCAGCCTTAAAAATATAGCAATTCCCGATTCGGTTACAAGTATCGGCGAAGCCGCTTTTTCCGACTGCAACAGTCTTGAAAGCATAGCTATTCCTGATTCCGTGACAAATATCAGTAATCATACATTTGTAAGTTGCAGTAATCTTACAAGTATAACCATTCCGGGTTCAGTGACCGATATCGGTAACTGTGCATTTTATGAGTGTACCGGTCTTACAAGTATAACAATCCCCAATTCGGTTACGAGCATAGGTAACTTAGCATTTTACAAATGCGAAAATCTTAAAGATGTGACCATTCCCGAATCTGTTACCGATATCGGTGAATATGCGTTTAATGGAACAAAGTGGCTTTCAGAATATCCGAATGATTTTGTTGTGCTGAAAAACGGAATCCTTATTGCTTACAAAGGAAAGGACAGCGTAATATCAATTCCGGATTCGGTTACAAGTATCTGCAACAGAGCATTTGCAAAATGCAACAGTCTTACAAGCGTAACTATACCCGATTCTGTTACAAGTATCAGCTACGGTGCTTTTCAGGAATGTGGGAATCTTACAAGCGTAACAATTCCCGATTCGGTCACAAGTATCTGTGACCGTGCATTTCAGGAATGCAGAAGCCTTACAAGCATAATCATTCCCGATTCTGTCATAAGTATCGGCGACAGTGCGTTTGAAGGCTGTAATTTTTCTTCTTTTACTATCCCTAAGACTGTAAGAAAAGTCGGAAGAGACAGTTTCCGTGGATGCAAGAAGATTACAGTTTATGATTCTATTGATCCCGATGCAAAGCCGTGTAAAAGTCATTCAGATAAATATGGCGGCTCTCCCAACTCATTGTTAGGATCTGTTGTCAACTATAAAACTCATGATAACTGGCTCGATTATGAGGTGACTGTGCGCTCCGCACAAACTGATGAGATAAAGTATAAAGTATGGATGGGCGCCGACGGCATTCGGAGCAAATACTGCAACATACTGGAATCATCCTGGGGAAGAAACGCTACCTTCAATTTCAATGCTGTTGATGAATTTTTTCCGAAAATCAAGGGAACATATCACAAGATCAGAGTTGCCCTGAACAGACTGCACTATCCTATAGATTTAACGGACAAGCAGAAAGAAATATACAGATCTTATATTGTACGCTCTGCAAAAAATGCAGTAAAGCTCTGTATCGATACTGATGATATGGAACTGTTACTTACAATAGAAACGTTTGGCATTATAAAAAAGAACAATATCGATGAATTACTTGAATATGCCACGGAGAAAAAAGCTGTTTCGTTTACCGCATATTTGCTTGAGTATAAAGAAAGTCATTTCAAAAGAGGTAAGAATGTGTTGGACAGCCTGAAGCTGTGATTTCTATCCGTTTTTGTGTACTGATTTTGTGATATAATTACTACGGTATGATAAAAGCAGAAAAGATAGCTCATTACAGCGGAGTTATCAGAAAATCTTTGAATCTTAAATGAGTATTATAGTGATATGGGAGAAATATGGGATTTCAAATCAGCAACGGCGTACTGAAGAAATACACCGAAGAGAAAGGTGTGACCGAGACAGTTATACCTGACAGCGTACAAAGAATCGGTGAGCGGGCATTTTCGGGCTGCGACAATATTACAAACGTGACCATTCCCGATTCGGTTACAAGTATTGGTGACAGCGCATTTGCATTTTGCAGCGATCTAAAAAACATAACTATTCCAAATTCGGTGACAAGTATCGGTTATAGTGCATTTGAACGTTGTTACAATCTTACAAGTATAACAATTCCAAATTCGGTTACGAGTATCGGTAAATCTACTTTTTATTATTGCATAAACCTCACAAGTGTGACTATTCCCGATTCTGTTACAAGCATTGGTAACAGTGCATTTTCATACTGTAGCAGTCTTACAAGTGTAACAATACCGGATTCGGTTATAAGCATCGGTGACTGGGCATTTAAAAACTGCAATTTATCTTCTGTTATAATTCCCAAGGCTATAAGAAAAGTCGGACAATGCAGTTTTCACGGATGCAAGGAAATTACAGTTTATGATTCTATCGATCCCGATGCAAAGCCGTATAAAAATCATTCAGATGGATATCACAGCACTCACAATGCATCGTTAGGAACGGTCGTCAACTATTTTACTAACATAAACCGACTTGATTATGAGGTGACTGTGCGCTCCGCACAAACTGATGAGATAAAGTATAAAGTATGGATGGGCGCCGACGGCATTCGGAGCAAATACTGCAACATACTGGAATCATCCTGGGGAAGAAACGCTACCTTCAATTTCAATGCTGTTGATGAATTTTTTCCGAAAATCAAGGGAATGTATCACAAGATCAGAGTTGCCCTGAACAGACTGCGTTATCCCGTTGATTTAACGGACGAGCAGAAAGAAATGTACAGGTCTTATATTGTACGCTCTGCAAAAAATGCGGTAAAGCTCTGTATTGATACTGACGATATGGAAATGATGCTTGACTTAGAGCAACTCGGAGTTATCAAAAAGAACAATATTAATGAATTACTTGAATATGCCACGGAGAAAAAGGCTGTTCAGTTTACCGCATATTTGCTTGAGTATAAAGAAAGTCATTTCAATAAAGGTAAGAATGTGCTGGACAGCCTGAAGCTGTGATTTCTGTACGGTTTAATGTACTGATTTTGTGATATAATTACGGTACAATAAAAACTAATATCCGGGAGATTCATTATGAAGATGACAGAAAGCCAGAAACTTGAGTGCAAAATAAAACGTGAATTTTTTATGGAAATCGTCGAAATATTCAACAGTAACGACAAAGCGGCAATTATAAATAAGCTCGATCAGATACGGGAGAAAAAAGAAAACGGTGACAAGTTTTCAATAACAGATGTCATGTTGACCAGGATACTTAGTAATCCCGATTTAAACAAGAATCTTTTTTTCGAGCTTATTTATCTTACCGGAACGGAATACACCTGTGAATATACAAAACGATACCCCAGCGGAACTCTCTCAATGAACAGAATTAATGTGCTTAATGCATTATTCAGTTCAATTCTGAGCATTGAAGAAATAATATACGTCTTCTTTAACACAAGACTAAGAAATGAAATCACAGTGGATCATCTGATGGATTATGCAATGCAAAAGCGTGGCATCAGTACAGAAAATTTTATTTCATTGCTTTCTGAATATTGGTTTTACGGAAAGGTTCGTTACATAGCGGAAGATGGTTTTTTGAGAATAATACCGTATAGTTTCGGAACAACCAGACTACCCGGCGCAAAAGGCAACATTTTTCATATTTCACAAAGTGACGGAACATATAGAACAGCTGAAATCGGGGATTGCGTCTACTTCAAATTCAAGTCTTACAATCTATCAAACAGTATGTTCAGCATCCATTATCTATGCTCAGATCCTAAAATCATAGAGCAAAGATGGCTTGATAAGTCAAATGAAAAATACAAAGCGTCGGTATAGGCTCAAGCTGACGGCTGATTTTACAAGCTTACAAAGAACTTACATCGCTATATAATAAAATGTGTTATCCCGGCTTCTGTCCGTTTTAACGTACTGCCTTTCTGATATAATTACAGTACAATAAAAATGAAACGGAGAAAAAAATATGGCTGAATTTATTATCAGAGATCGTGTGCTTACAAAATATAACGGCTGCAAGAAAGCTGTAGCGGTACCCGCCGAAGTGGCTGAAATCGGACAATCGGCATTTATGGATCATAACGAGATAGAAAGCGTCACTTTGCCCGACAGCATTACCGACATCGGCGCAAACGCATTTTTTGGATGTGACGCAATGAAAAGTATAAATATTCCGCAAGGTGTCAGAAAAATCAGTGATAACGCTTTTCTGTGCTGTGAGAGCCTCAGAAAAATCGTGCTTCCCGACAGTGTAACCGAGCTTGGAATGTGGTGCTTTTCTGAGTGTAAGTTGCTCAGAACGGTTTTGTTACCTGAAAGCATCAGAAATATAGGCGCACTGGCTTTCAATCATACAAAGTGGCTTGATGAATATCCGGAGGATTTTGTAACAGCAAACGGTATTCTTATTTGCTATAAGGGCGATGATACAACCGTTGAAATTCCTGCCGGAGTAAAGATAATTGCAAGTCAGGCTTTCAACGAATGTAAAAAGGTCGCAAAGATCTGCATTCCTGAAAGCGTAAAAAGAATCTGTAAAAACGCTTTTACAAGCTGTGAAGCACTTCACTCGTTAGAAGTCCACAACAATTTAAAAGTTCCCAAATGTGCTTTTGATGACTGCGGAGAAGTTGCTGTGACTATAGCATAAGTTGCCGTATAAAACGCTTAGCGGAGGAAATATGAATATAAGTGAACCTGTTGAGAAGTCTGTGCTTTCTGCAAAAGCTAAAGATATACTCTTAAATAAAGGCATCGTAACAATAGGAGAACTGTTTTCTGCAAAAGGAAAACAGTTTTCTGAAATCATTACCGAAAACAGCGATATAGCAAAGGAACTGGAAGGATTCATCCGTCGGAATGCAGAACAGGCTGAACGTGCAGGAATAAGCATCGACTATGATTTATGGCTTTTTGCAAACGAAAAGTATGTGCATATGTACGCCAAAGAAAACGACATAGGAATCGGAAAGCTTGGGCTGTCAGCCGATACATATAATTATCTTGCTATGTATGCAATCAATATGTTCAGTAATCTTGTCGGCATGACCGAATATGATTTTTTAAAGAATTACAGAATACCGCCGGAAAACATCAACGAAATACTCAGAACCGTTAAAAACAGATTATATGAGAGAAAATCCGAAATAATAGGATTTGTTGACAGGATAAAACGCTCCGAAACCGAAGAAGAATTCAAAAAGTCCAATGAAATCGAAGAAATGCTCACGCCGCTCGGCAACAAAATGAATATCAGGCTGTTTGCAAAGTTTGTTTTCCAAAACTGCGATAGTGAGGTAAAGCAGTTAGCGTTGTCTGTCCGTGCATCAAATTGCCTGATAAGAAACGGTATAAGAACACTGAGCGATATGATACTCATTTATCCGGACGGATATGACAATATGAGGAGTGCCGGCACCAAAACTGTTGATGAAATCAAACAGACAGTTGAGAACACTTATAGGCAGTATGAACGTTCTTACAGGAGCCTTGAAAATATGAGTCCCGAAATACTGCCAACGGAAAACGAAACCGGAAACTTATCACTGAATGATTTATTTGCCGATTATATTGCGGCTAACCACGAAGTATCCGTTGATATGCTGGATCTGTCGGTGCGTACATATAACTGCCTTAGAAGAAACAACATTATGACGCTAAGCAAGCTGATACTAGCCTATCCGGATGACATTAAAAATATGGCGAATTTCGGCAAAAAATCATTTGAAGAAATCGAGAAGCTCATATCAGATTTACACGACAGATATGACGAACATTTTCTGAATTCAGAAAATGACGCCGATGGCAGTAGCACAAATATCATCTGTTCCATGACCGTTCACGAGCTTCTGTCCTCAAATAAATATCGTCCTCTGATCAAGGAGTTCTTTGAACATCTTAATATCAGACTTAATAATTCAGGTTTATCGGGCAAAGCGGTGAGATATCTCGGAAGAACAGGGATGAAAGAATTTACAGAATTATTCGAGCTTTACCCGGATCGGATCAATTCCGTTGCAGGAAGCAGTAACGCAGTCGGAAATGAACTGAAAAAGTATATAGAAAACACGATCGACAATTACAGGACAAGTATAAACAGCTATTGCTGCGGAGATGAGCAGGCGCTCTATACCGACAAATTTATAAGATCCGGTATTATGAACGCTTATAACAATGCCGGATTCAGCGGAAAAAGCTATGAAGAACTGCGTGCCGTCATGCCTGATGCGGTGGACGAAAAAAGAATCAAAAAAGCCATTGCTCAGCTTATAAAAGAACGAAAACTCGAATATGTCGATTTCAGATGTTATAAGGTCTACCCTTCCTATCAGAGCTATCTGCGTGAATTTCTGGAATCTCTTGAAGAAAATCAGAGAGTGATGCTCTGCCGTCGCATAAACGGCGATACACTTGAGCAGATTGCTTCAGACAACGGAATAACCAGAGAAAGAGTACGTCAGATTACCGGAAAGCTGATGAAGCTAATGAAACAATCATATGCGGCGAAGACAGGAAATAAGTATTTCGATGAAGATTATTATGCCTATCTTTACAGGAATTATGATGTACCCGAAGCATTTGGCTCCGAATATCTTTGCTTATCAAAAGCGGTATGCAATTATCTTGGAAACCCCTATGGAAGCAGCGGAAAGAAGCCTTTCGGTTATGCTCTCAAAGACGAGCAGGTGCCTGTTTCTTTACGATACAGAATAAGAGATTTTGAAGAACGTGACAAAATTAAAATTGATGGAAAAATATTTGATAACCACAGAAACGATATTGAGGATTATGCTCTTGAAAAAATCTGTAGAGAAGAGATAACTTTTGACAATTTTGTAGAACAATATAATGCTTTGCTTAAAGAGAACGATGTTCCGCTAGACACAAAGCTGTATTACATTGATACAAATCTAGGAGCAAGAAGAAATAAATATTCAAACAGCAGAAAATGCCTTTGGAAGTACGGAAGTAAAATGCGTTATTATGATATAGACAGCAGAGATTATAAAGAACTTCTTGATACGCTTGCTCTCGGCAGATTTTCAAATACAGAAATATCAACGCTGAAATTTTTCAACGATTTTCCCGAACTCATGAGTAAATATGATATACGGGATCAATATGAACTTCACAATCTGCTGAAAAAAATATGTAATAAAGAAAATTACAATAATATCAGATTTGAAAAGCAACCATCTATCAATTTCGGTACGTTTGATTTTGATAAAGAGCTTGATTTGCTTGTCAGAATGCTGTCACCGGTTTCACAGAAAGAACTGATCGACTACATTTACCTGGAGTATGGGTTTGAAAAAAATACAACGGCTTCTAAATTATCAGTGATATCAAAATACTGCCATAACGGAGTTTATAATGTTGATTATAAAAAGATGCCGGAAAACAGATTGCAGATAATGAAGAATAATCTGAATGAACCGTTTTACTATTTTGACGAGGTCAAGGACAAATACAGTCTTCTGTTTGTCAATGCCGACAGAGATGAAATAAACCCGTATACGCTCAAGAAGATGGGATTTCACGTTCTGTCCAAGTATATTCTCAGCGAGAAATACGAATCTCTGCGTGAATATTTTATTGACCTGCTGACCAAAAACGATGTCATTACAATTTCGGATTTCACCGGAAAATATACAAATGTGCAGATGTATTATCAGACACTGTCGGAACTGAAAAAATCGTACAAAATAATACAGGCCGATGCCGATACATACATCAGTTTCAGAAAACTTGAAGAGAAAGGCATAACACTTGATGATATACACGAATTCTGCAACAAAGTCTATTCGACAGTGAATGACGGTGAATATTTCACAATCCATTCAATACGTTCATACGGATTTACAGATATTTTCGAAAATGCAGGATTCGGAGAATATCTCTGTTCCGCCCTTCTTGCCTGTGACTCAAGATTTGTCTCACAAAGCATTTTCTTGTCAATTGTACTCAGTAAGAGTAATGAAATCGGTCAGATCAGCAAGAAGTCATTTATAAAATCTTGTCTTTCAGAAAATGTTCCTTGCTCACCGAAAAAATTGATTGAAAGTGTTTATAACAAATACGGAGTCAGAATCACCGATAAATACGAAATAACAGAAGCAATCAAAAACAGTAATTTCTGCTATGATGATATAATCGATGAAATCTATGCAATCGAATAAACAGAAAAATCTGAGAGGTTATTATGGAAATTAGCGATATGTGGGATTCTCTTATTACCGAGATCGAGAAACTTGAAGAAAAATACAAGCTGTCGCAGAATCTGCCCGAAGATTATTTTGAGCCGGGCAATATGGAATATCTCGATAAATATCGTGGAGTATATAACAAAGAAAATAATCTGATCGGAATAAAGACTGACATAAAGGGTCTGAGGTATGAAGGCAGAACGCTTAAGCTGGAAAATCTCCGTATCGGTGACAGTATACATATAAAACGTGAGAAATCAAATCATTACAACTACAACAATTTTTCTGTCATCGATGAAAACGGGGATAATTTAGGCAACCTTCCCGCCGAATTATGCAATGTCATCGCTCCGCTTTATGATGCAGGGTATCTTACTATAGAAAAATCTACGGTAAGTTTCATTGAGAAAATCGGAGAAAGAAGCAGATATGCCATGCAAGGTATATTGTTTATAGAAATGATAATGAGAATTCACTGAATTGTATTGCAACAACAGTGCCGTGACCGAATGACACATTCGGTCACGGCGCTGTTTTGTTTATCTGCGTATAATATAGCTGTTATAAGTATAAAACACATCGGCGAAATGAACCGGATAAGTATGTTATCATCGTATTTCTTACCGAATAATTCTTTTCAAAAGTCGGTTTCAGACACAGCTTATCCGCAGTCACAGACTGTCCGGCTTTATCCCGACTTCCTCCGCTTAAGCCCTTTTTCCCCGTTTTACTTGTATTTTATGGCTATGTTTGTTATAATAAGTATAAAGAAATATTTGATGCGTCTTGCGAAAGGAGAAGGTACGCTATGGCATACGAAAAGCTCACAGGCACTTTTGAATCCTCGAACGGCACTGATAACTGTGCATATTACATCTATGTTCCTGTTCTTCCTATGAATGTGGGATATAAAGGCATCATTCAGATTTCGCACGGTATGTGTGAATATATCGAGCGTTATGAACACTTTGCGGATTTTCTTACCTCACACGGATACATCGTCTGCGGTAATGACCATCTTGGTCACGGAAACAGCGTCAGATCAAACGATGATCTCGGCTTTTTCGCCGAAAAGGACGGCTGGAGCCACCTTGTAAACGATCTGCACCGTATGACTATGATAATGAAGAAGAAGTACCCTGCACTGCCGTATATCCTTATAGGCCACAGTATGGGCAGCTTTGTTGCAAGGCTGTATCTCACACGCTTTCCTAACGAGCTTACCTGTGCAGTAATTATGGGTACAGGCGATGACAAGGCACTTTCCGAAATAGGAGTAAGGGCTACACGCTCCGTTGTTTCCTTGAAGGGCGAGCGTTTCCGCAGTGATAAGCTGAACACTCTCATTTTCGGAGTGTATAACGACAAAATCAAAGATTGCCAGACTATCTATGACTGGCTCACTCACGACAGAGATGTTGTAAAGAAGTATATAGACGATGAAAAGAGCAATTTTGTGTTTACGGCAAGCGGATTTGTTGACCTTACTACCCTTCTTCGCAGAGTGTCAAGTCAGCAGTGGGCTGAAAAGGTGCCGAAAAAGCTGCCCGTTATATTCATGGCAGGAACGGCAGACCCTGTCGGCGGATACGGCAAGGGCGTAAGAAACGTATATGCAAAGCTGATTGACGAGGGTTGCAACGTTGATATCAAGCTGTACCCCGGCGCACGTCACGAGCTTGTAAACGAAACTATGAAGGAAATAGTTTTTGACGATATTTTAACCTGGATAGAAAGAAAGGTCGGCGGAATGACAGGCAATTACGAATTTTAAGCCTTAAGCCGAAAAGAACAATATGAAAGACGGATTTATAAAAGTAGCGGCGGCAACACCTGAGATCAAGGTTGCCGACTGCAAGTACAACGCAAAGCAGATAATCTCTCTGGCAAAGGAGCTTGCTAAAAAAGATGTAAAGCTCGCAGTTTTCCCTGAACTGTGCATCACGGGTTACACCTGTCAGGATCTGTTCTACCAGACAACGCTCCTTGACGGTGCTAAGAATGCGCTCATAACGATTCTGGAAGAGCTGTCTGAGCTTGATATGATAACTGTAGTCGGACTGCCGATGCAGTATGACAGCAAGCTGTATAACTGTGCGGCTGTGACCTGTCACGGAAAAGTGCTGGGCTATGTGCCTAAGCAGTACCTGCCGAACTACAACGAATTTTACGAGATGCGCCACTTTACTGCCTGGGACGGAAGTAAATGCGAATATTTTTTAAACCGCTTTGACACGGATGCCGACGGCGAATGCGATGATTCGCTGAGTGCGTATTTCGGTGCGGGACTTATATTCTGCTGTAACAATATGCACGATTTTTCTTTCGGAATCGAGCTGTGCGAAGATCTGTGGTCGCCCTGCCCTCCCTCGACATATCTTGCACAGGAAGGCGCAAATATCATTCTTAATCTTTCCGCAAGCAACGAGATGATAGGAAAGTCGGAATACCGCCGTTCGCTTGTTTTAAATCAATCCGCAAGGCTTATTTCGGGTTATATCTACTGCTCCGCAGGAGAAGGCGAAAGCACGCAGGACCTTGTATTCTCAGGACATAACATTATTGCCGAAAACGGTGCAACGCTTGCCGAAAGCGAGCTTTTCTCAAACGATTATGTTATCAGCGAGATAGACGTAAACAAGCTGGCATTTGAACGCAGAAAAAACACATCGTTCAGAAATGACAAATGCGATACGGAAACTATATGGTTTGATATGCCGCTCACCGATACAAAAATAACACGTTTTGTATCACGCACACCGTTTATTCCCTACTCTGCCGATGAGACCGACAAGAGATGCGAGCTTATTCTCTCGATGCAGGCACACGGACTCAAAAAGCGTCTTGCCCATACTTACGCAAAAACCGCCGTTATAGGAATTTCGGGTGGACTTGACAGCACGCTTGCACTTCTTGTATGCGCCAATGCAATGAAGCTACTCGGCAGACCTATGACGGATATTGTAGCGGTGACAATGCCGTGCTTCGGCACAACAAAACGCACAAAATCAAACGCCGTGAAGATATGCGAGGCAATCGGAGTCACTCTGCGTGAAATCGACATAACCGACAGCGTAAAACAGCATTTTCTGGACATTGGACACGATATAAACGATCTATCGGTAGTATTTGAAAACGGTCAGGCAAGAGAACGCACAAAGGTGCTTATGAACATCGCCAATCAGACGGGCGGACTTGTAATAGGCACGGGCGATCTGTCCGAGCTTGCTCTCGGCTGGGCGACCTACAACGGCGATCATATGTCTATGTACGGCGTGAACTGTTCTATACCCAAGACGCTTATCAAGCATCTTGTCAGCTACTACAGCAAGACGACAGATAACAAGCTACTCAAAGAATCGCTTGAGGATATACTTGATACGCCTGTAAGCCCTGAGCTTCTGCCTGCACATAACGGAGAAATATCGCAGAAAACCGAAGACCTTGTAGGCCCTTACGAGCTTCACGATTTCTTCCTGTATAACGGCATAAGATGGGGATTTACCCCCGAAAAAGTATTCAGGCTTGCGCTGTACGCTTTTGACGGTGCGTATGACCGTGAAACAATACTGAAATGGCTGAAAACCTTCTACCGCCGTTTCTTCTCACAGCAGTTCAAGCGTTCATGCCTGCCCGACGGTCCTAAGGTCGGATCGGTGACGCTGTCACCCAGAGGCGACTGGAGAATGCCGAGCGATGCCTGTGCAACGCTGTGGCTAAGTCAGATAGAAAATCTGAAATAAAGTCTTATCTGCGAATAAACGAAACCAACCTGTCAATAATTACCTCACAAAGCTAAACGCTACGGAGGTAATTATGGCAGGTTTTTTTAAACGTAATATTCTTGACAAGGCTATGATACTGGGTGCGGTAATATGTATTGTAATAACAGCCTTTACCGCATTTGCGGAGGATTGCGAGGAAAAGCCGCAGGAAGTGCTGAGGCTTCATATACTGGCAAACTCGGACAGCAAGGACGACCAGACGCTGAAATACGATCTGCGTGACTATATGCTTTCAACGTTTTCGGATGTATTCGGAAACTGTGACAGCTTCAGTCAATCTGTAGCCGTTGCAAACGAACGCAGAGCCGAAATCGAAGAAAAGGCTAACGAATTTGTACATTCCAAAGGCTACAGCTACAATGTAAAATGCGAGGTCGCAAAAACATATTTCACCACCAGAAAGTACGAGAATGTAACCCTACCGGCAGGAGAATACACAGCCGTCCGTCTGCTTATCGGAAATGCCGATGGCAAAAACTGGTGGTGCGTAATGTTCCCACCGCTGTGCCTGCCTGCCGCATCGGGTGAATTTTTTACTGAAGAACAGAGCAAACGGGTTGAAGAAAGCCGTGATTATGAAATAAAGTTTGCGATATTCGAGGCATTGCAGGGGCTTTTCGGCGGCGATGATACCGGTAGCGAAAGCTCAGAAGAAACCGCCTGCGACAGCACGGATAATGATTTTGCAAAAATATCCGTTTTCGGCATTATGAACTGTGATGTTCTGTGATTATTAAGGCAGGCGGTTTTCCGCCTGCTCAGACTGTCGATAAACCTATATAATTTTTGAAAATGGGGTTTGGGGCGTAGCCCCAAGGCGGGTCGCAGGGACGCCAATCCCCGTATTCACCCCCTTTCCGGGGGAAAGGGGGCAGGGGGATAGGGATAATAAATCAGAAGTTAATTTCAAAAACAGACTTTTTCTACAAGCTGGGCAGGCGGTTTTCCGCCTGCTATTTTTTTAACCGCTATTGACATTTTCAGCATTTTGCGCTATACTAAATCTGTACTAATTCCGATAGTACAGTTAGTTTGTTGCTTGCTGACAATCTTAACGGAAATATATTATGAAAAGGAGAAGAATAATTGAAATATCAAAAGCTTTATTTCAGTATGCTGAAAACATTTCTCAAAAGTGATATCAAGCTGAATATACTTATTTTTCTTATCTCTGTTTCGGCTGTCTTTACATTTATTTCTTTGTTCTGTGCATTGAACAGCGGTAATGCGGCATATCACAATATGATGGATCGTTCAGGCTACAGCTTTGACGGTATTATGCCCGAAGATTCACCCGAATTTTTCAGAGAAAACCTGCCCGAAGTCTACACAGCCTATGCCGACAATGCGGTTGTCAGCTATCGCTCAAGCGAAAACTACATCTGTACAGAATCAGCCAAAGTTGCTTTTAACAAAAGCATGAAAGAACTGTACCGCTTCATACAATCCGACTATAATATAACCGACGGCAGATTTTTCACTGAAGATGAGTTGAAGGGTGACAGCAAGGTTATTATTGCCGAAAACGACTGCGGTATAAATGTCGGTGACAGGCTTATCATTCCCGATGATAAAGGCGACATCGTACTTAATGTAATAGGTCTTTCCGATGATTTTATTGTTCCGTACACTTTTTTCTTATATCACAACGACAGCGGAATTTATGTAAAGGATGAAGATTTTGAAAATGAGATGAAGAATACCGCTCCGACAAAATACAACGGCGCACGCTTTTTCTTTACGTCCGATCTGTCTGACGATGAACTGCAGGCACTTGAGCAATATCTCGGCAAGGAGGTTTATATTCAGCCGCCGAACAGAGAGAGTCACGAATCTGTTATCATAATCTACGCTATCATCACGGGAGGAATCGTGGTAACAGGCATATTCACCGCTCTGCTCCTGCTGACGCTTATGCTTCACCTGACGGATAATTGCAGCGAACAGATAAATGTGCTGAAGGTCACAGGCTGTAAGTCAATGCCGATAACACTGCTTTTATCGGCAGTCACTCTTACATACACGGCGGTTTCATTCATCTGCGCTATTGCTTTGAGTCAGATTTTTACCGCACTTATGGTAAAGCTCAGAATGGAATATGTACCTACCGCTTTTGACTATCTGCTGTCATTTGTAATATACAGCATTATAATCATAATATCGTTACTGCCCGGCTTTAAGCGCATATCCTCAGCCACATACGCAAACGGAGGTGCAATATGAAGCTGTTATCTCTTGCATTATCCTTGCTTCGATCAAAAAAACGCAGTTTTATCCTTATGATGATATGTATCATTTTTTCAACTCTGCTGTTCAATTTTGCAATCACTGCGTCTTCGGATTATCTTGCCGAAAAAGCATACATAACAAGTAACCGCTATGATAAGAAGATACTGCACGGTACACTCTCGTCAAAAGCGCCTATAACCGATGAAAAGATAGTTTCAGAGTTTGAAAAGTACGGCATAAACTGCCGTGTCGAGCGTTACCACGAAACCACATTGGAGCTTTACTCAGAAAAAAGCAGTATTACCGACAACGAGATAAATAATATGGACGATTACACTTTCTATCGGTTTTTTAACGATATAAACGGAACTCTGCTCGGATATTCGACCGAATACAGCGAATATCTCGATATAGGACTTTCGGGAGAACGACCGGACAAATCAAAGGACTACGGCGGCAAGATCCCTGTAATCGCAAGCTATACATCGAGGTGCAATATCGGTGACACAATAAAATACAAGTGTGGGAAAGGAATTACCGAGCTTCTTGTTGTCGGAAAATACACCGATAACTATCTTGACAGCGTAATACTGTATAATGCTGACACCGAAAGCTTGGGTACGCCTTTCTACACCGATGCGGATATTCTCTACAATTCCGGACTTGCCACCGCTCCCGAAAATCAAGAGGACTATTCCGGAAAAAGCGTGGATAAGCGTTACTATCAATATGTGATAATTCTGAAAAACGGCAACGCTTCACTCGGCGAAATTACGGCTCGTATAATTGACGGACTGGACGCAAACAGTGATGATTCAAAAGGCGATCTGTACATGAATTTACGCTATGATGTGGCAGATCTCGATTTGCTGTACCGTGACAATATGCTGCTGATACAGTTAATGCCTGTATTCATAATGATAGCCGTAGTCGGCACTCTCGGAGTGATTGCCAATATTCTGCTGAATGCCGAAAAACGCACAAAAGCAATGGCGGTATTCCGTCTGTGCGGCGGTAAGACCAGCTCTGTGATAATACTCGAGCTTGTCTGCGACACGGCTGTAACGGTTATTTCTGTGCTTGCCGCTACTCTTATCCTGCTCGCAATAAACCACATCTTTGCTATAGAAATCATCAATGCACAAAGCGGATTGTTCACAGCAGTATATCTGATTGCAATTTCCGTAATTGTCAGCATTGCAGGCTCTGTAACGCTGATACGCAGCAATATGCTTGAAACAATAAGGAGATATGAGAACGTATGATGAAGCTTGAAAATGTAGATAAATATTATAATATAAACACAAGCAGCGAGGTGCATGCACTGAAAAATATAAATCTCAGCATAGAAAAGGGCGAAATGGTAGCTGTAATGGGTGTATCCGGCTCCGGCAAGTCAACGCTTATACATATCCTCGGTTGTCTTGACAAGCAAACAAGCGGTAAATATTTTCTCGGTGAATATGAGGTTTCCAAGTACAGCAACAATGAAATTGCGGTAATAAGGAACGAGGAAATCGGTTTCGTGCTTCAGAATTTCGGACTTCTTGCCGACAAGACGGTATATGAAAATATTTCATATCCGCTTATATTCAACCCTGCCGTTAAATACAAGATGATGAAAAAGCTGATTCTCAAAACCGCCGACGCAATGCTGATAGGCGATCTTCTCAAAAAGCCCGTAAAAGAGCTGTCGGGCGGCCAGAAGCAGCGTGTCGCACTTGCCCGTGCACTTGTAAACCGTCCGAATATAATCATTGCGGACGAACCGACAGCGGCGCTTGACAAAGCAACGGCAGACGAAATAATGGAGGTTATGAAGTCGCTCAATTCTATCGGGAAAACCATAGTTATAGTAACGCACGACCGCACGGTAGCCGAAAAGTGCAGGCGGATAGTTGAGCTTTCGGACGGGGAGATAATCTCGGATAAGACGATTGCGTAAATCATAAATACAATAAAACAGCCTAGCATTTCTGCTTGACTTTTTCGACAGTCTGCATGGAACGTGAGCAAAAACTCACGCTCCATTAGTCTGATTTTGGAAAGTTCTCAATTTTATTATAGATTTTCAACTGTCAATAGAATATCACCCGATCATTCTACAAGGCGGTTATTGAACTTTACAATTTATGATGATATAATGAGGACAAAGGAGGGCAGGCATATGAATATTGGCAATGTAATATCAGAAAAAAGGAAAGCACTTGGTCTGACACAGCAGGCTTTAGCCGAAAAGCTGCATGTTTCTTTTCAAGCTATATCCAAATGGGAAAACGGAACTTCATGTCCCGATATTGAACTTCTGCCGCAGATCGCAGCTATTCTGAAAACAACTATTGATGCGCTGTTGGGGTATCCATCGCAATCCGTCACCGATTATGACAAACGCTACGGCAATGAGGAGTATTATTGGGGCTTAAAGCCTAACAATCTGTGTTATGAGATAATGAGAATTAAGCCGCCTGTTAAGCCGTATAAGGTTATTGATATTGGTTGCGGAGAAGGCAAGGACGCAGTATTTCTTGCAAGAAACGGCTATGATGTTACAGCGTTTGATGCATCTGAACAGGGGCTGTCAAAGGCACGAGAGCTTGCCGATACTTATGGTGTAAAGGTTGACTTTTTCAAGGCAGATGTGAGAGATTTCAGGCTTGAAGCTAACTATGACATCATCTTTTCAAGTGGGGTTTTTCATTATATTCCGCTTGAATTACGAGAAAATGTTGTCAATAATCTTAAAGCTCATACGGCTACGAATGGTATCAATGTTGTAAATGTTTTTGTAGAGAAGCCGTTTATTCCGCTTCCGCCCGATACGGAAAAAGGCGAATTTGTTGTGGATAGCTGGAAGTCAGGTGAGTTGTTTATGTATTACCACGATTGGCTGTTTCATAAAAACGAGGAGTGGATCTTTGACTGCGACAGCAGCGGTACTCCTCATAAGCATTGTATGGACGTGCTGATTGCGGAAAAGGTTTGATAACTGAGTTTTTATATGATTATCTCCTATGTGATGTTAATAGGCAATCTTCTCAAAAAGCCCGTAAAAAAGCTGTCGGGCGGACAAAAGCAGCGTGTCGCACTTGCCCGTGCACTTGTAAACCGTCCGAACATAATCATAGCGGACGAACCGACAGCGGCACTTGACAAAGCAACGGCAGACGAAATAATGGAGGTTATGAAGTCGCTCAATTCTATCGGGAAAACCATAGTGATAGTAACACATGACAGAACGGTAGCCGAAAAGTGCAAGCGGATAGTTGAGCTTTCGGACGGGGAAATAATCTCGGATAAGACAATTGCGTAAATTATATATACAAAACAATGGACAGCAGGAAAATCTTGCTGTCCATTGTTTTTATATTTATCAATACCTCTTTTATCTTATTGCCGTTATGATCCTTGCAATTTCCACTGTAAGAATCTTAAGCGTTATTCCGCCCGACATAACATAAAACCATACCTCACGCACCGCCTGCGACCTTGCTATCGGCGTTGCGATTATTCCGACAATTACAGCAAGTGCACCGATACAGCCGACTATGTTCGGTATGCTGATAAGCTGAAACAATCCGGGATCACAGCTTCCGTCAATCGCATTCTGAATAGTCTTGTCAAGTCCGTCACGGGTTGCGGCGAAACAGCATACAACAAGGCCGTACACAAGCAGTATAAGGCTTCTCAGCCCCCAGTGCTGTGTCTGTTTTCGTGTCAGAATACAGAATGCTATGTAGCCGATAAGGATAAGTATCATTACGGTAGTCGCAATTGTGACCCCGTCCTTGAAATATAATTTCATATCAAAAACCTCTTTTCAAAAAAATAACGCAGTACCGCCCCGATAAATAGGTCAGCACTGCGTCTTTGCGTCTGTCTGAATCAACGTAATTATGTAATTTTCAACGTTTATAACGCTCTCCTGTTTGCATTTCGGACAAAACAGCGGAAAATTCTTCAGCACCGTGTCCTGTGTAATTTTTACCCTTGTTTTCGCCTTGCAGTGAGGACACAGTATAAAACGACTTTCATCCGTCACGCTTACCGCCTCTTTTCTCTGCCGTTTTCACCATATGGGGCGAATATGTACGGTAGAAATTTCTGACGTGTGCTTCAAGCCGTTTCAGACACTCCGTTTCCCTTTCGGGCTGTCTGTCGCAAATTTCTACCATAAGCACAACAGGCGCAACATACTCAAGTGCCAGCGTATCGGGATCTTCTCCGATTATTGTTCCCGACTTGATAAGTGCTCTGAAAAGTCCTGCGTGATAACGCACCAATCTTTCCAGATACCGTTCGGAATACATCGCCGCAAACTCAGCGTTTCTGAACTGCTCTATTGTCATCATTCGTCTGAATCGGCTGACATACTCATCGTGCAGTGAATATTCTATCAGCTGTCTTACCTTTTTTGCAAGCATTTCCTCGGAAATACCGTCAAACACCTTTTCATCGGCTTTGCTTTCGGAAACGTGCACATCAATGCCATCCGTGAATGTATCATAACGGCGGTACGTTTCCGCAACGATAGCGTCAAATATCTCCTGCTTGCTTTTGAAATGCTTGTACAGTGAAGGCGCTTTTATCCCCACCGCCGAAGCTATTCTCTCAACGCTTACAGCATCATAACCGCTCTGTGAAAAGAGCCGCAACGCTTCGTCGAGTATGCGTTGTTTTGTGTCTTCCTTTTTGGAGGCTTGTTTCATATATTCACCTCGATATAAAAAAGCTAACGATCGTTAGCTATATTATAAGCTAATAATCGTTAGCTGTCAAGAGGGTAGGGAAAATTTTTATTGAATTTTTACATCTTCAGCGCATCCACCGGCTTCATCCTTGCCGCTTTATATGCGGGATAGCTCCCCGAAATCATACCTATCACTGCCGACATAGCAACTGCAACAAGCATTATATCCGTCTGCATAACAAAGCTCTCGCCGACCACAAGACCTATGACAAATGCCACCGCACAGCCTGCCGCAATGCCTACAACGCTGCCGATAATACATATCATCGTGCTTTCGGCTAAAAACTCGCCGACTATTCTTATATTCCTTGCTCCGAGCGACTTCTTTATGCCTATCTCACGTTTTCGTTCACCCACGCTTACAAGCATTGCGGTCATAACCGATACAGATGCAACCGCAAGCGAAATTCCTGCCGTGAACGACAGTGCAGAGGTTGCGGCAGCCAGTATTCCGTCAAGCTGTTTCTTCTGGCTCTGAAGCTCGCTTATTTTTATGCTCCCCTCACCCTTGACATTTGCCATACAGGTTTTAATTCTGTCTATCGCAGTTTCGCCGTCACCGCTCTTGTCAAGAAGAACGGCTATCTTGTCATATTCACTTTTGCCGCTTATATTCTGCGCTGTGGTGTAGGGAATGTACACAAAATACGGCACAGCATCGTTCATCATATTCTGTATAGGGCTGAGTCCCGACTCGGCAACACCGATCACCGTAAAATCAGTGTATTTACCGCCGAAATTTACGCTCACCGTCTTCCCGACTATGTTCGTCCTTCCGTATGTTTCGAGTGCTATCTCTTCATCAATAACACAGATATTTTCGGCTTTTTTCAGATCCGTTCTGTCAATAAGTCTGCCGTGTATCGCCTTCATCGAAATAATCTCGTCCGCTTTCTCGTTTACTCCCCACACCATGCACGAAACATTGCTTTCGATAAGCTCACACTTGGTGACCTGTGCCATAAGCGGCATCGCACCGTTGACACCGCTCAATCCGCCCAAAGCATCTATATCGCTGTCGCTCAGAGCGACTCCTGCCTCCTGTGCCTCCACAAGTACAGAGTTTACTCCCATATCGTCAAGGCTGTCGTTTATCTTGGCTGTTCCTATCTGCCCTGCCGCCGATATTACCGTCACCGAAAAAATACCTATCGCAACTGCACTCATAGTCAGCGCACTTCTGCTCCTGCTTCTCCATATATCAGCCATAACCGACATCAGTCCCATAACCTACCTCCGCTTTATGTTTCATATCCAACCATTATATAATTACCGTTTTGTGCCTGTGTATTCCTTTATTCCGTCTTATTTCTGATAATAATCGAGTTCGCCGCTACTCCCTGCGTGCTTTTTACAACTTCCTCCTCAACGCTTACCCCGAAAACCTGCGTCCGTTTTGCAAGCTCCAGCCCTGTTATAACATCACGCCTTGTTGTTCTGCCGTTCTCGATAACGTAGATATATTCGCTTTTTTCATCCTGCATTACCGCACTGTAAGGCAAGGTAACTATATCACGCTTAAGACCTGTCTGTATTTCCGCATATCCGCTGTCACCGCTTTTGAGCTTGTCCGACGGGCTTTCTATGCTTATCATAACATCGGCTACGGTTTCCTCTACGGCACCGAGATATTGCTTTCTCGTACTTTCGCCGATACCTTTCACCTGTCCTGCAAATTTTCCGTCAACAGACGACAGAGTAAGCGATGCGGTCTGGCCTTTCCTGATTTTCGACAGATTGCGTTCAGGCACAGCAACATTCAGCACAAGTGCGCCCTTGCCTCCTACCCTTGCAATATCCGCTCCGGCATCTATAAGCTCTCCGCTTTTTGCAAGATAGCATACCGTTCCGGATACCTGAGCCGGTATCTCCTCAGGTATCCTGTCGGAAAGCTCCGCCGCCGTCAGCACATCGGATACCGAACCGCTGTATATATTGCTCAGCTTATCACACACTGCTTGCTTATCAACAACGGCTATCGTCTGTCCCTGATCTACCCTGTCGCCGACATTCACAAGATATTCCTTTATAATAAGCGGTATTTCCTCTTTTATGCTCCTTACCTGCGAATAACCTACCGTACCACTGCAGGTTACGGACGGGATATATTCTGTCCTTTCGGGGAAGATCACGTCCACGCAAGGAACGTTATCCCTTATAACACCCGGAAGCGTCATATTGAAATAAAGCCCTGCAATAACCGAAATTGCGATAATCGTAATATGAAACGCCTTTCTTTTTTTGTATGTTTTGCGGTAATTCATACTCATTCTCCTTTTCGTTTTTACCTACTTAGTTTATCTGCCGTTACGGAAAATATTACTGAAATGCTGTGAATATTACAGTCGTTGCGGCTAAAAATAGCTTTATAATCTCACAAAAAGAGGGTGGAAAAATGAATATGATAATATGCGGCGAGCCTTGCATACATCAGCATGACGGCTGTTGCGGACTTCACGGTGCAGGCGTAATAACCAACACGACCGCCTCGCCTTGCCGTTATTTCTCACCGAAGGAGGTCGGCTCTTATGAAAGAAAGCAGGAATGTCAATCAAGCAAACGGGAATGCTCTGATAAACGCCGCTGACATATCAAGGCACTACACAATGGCTGACGGTACGGTACAGGCGCTCAGCAACGTCAGCCTTACGGTAAACGTGGGCGAGTTCATAGCAATTACAGGTCCGAGCGGCTCGGGAAAATCCACGCTGATGAATATCCTCGGACTGCTCGACACCTGCGACAGCGGAACATATATGTTTTCCGGACTTGACACAAAAACGCTTGCCGATAACGAGCTGAGCCGTATAAGAAACGAAAGGATAGGTTTTATTTTTCAGTCGTTCAATCTTATACCGACGCTGTCGGTGGTTGAAAATGTAGCACTGCCTCTTACTTACAGAGGTATCCCGACAGCGAAACGCCTTGAACGCTCACTTTCTGCGCTTGAAGCTGTAGGACTTTCGTCAAGGCTGTCGCACAAGCCGTATGAGCTTTCGGGAGGGCAGCAGCAACGTGTCGCTATCGCAAGAGCAATCGCCGCAGACCCGGACCTTATCCTTGCGGACGAGCCGTGCGGAAGCCTTGACAGCCGTTCAAGCAAAGAAGTCATGGAGCTTCTCCGCTCACGTCACGAATGCGGAAAGACGGTTATCCTTATAACCCACGACATTTCCGATGCCAAATATGCCGACAGGATACTGAGCGTCTGTGACGGAAAACTGTATAAATAATTTTCGCAAAGTGCTTGCAAATCCGCAGCAGATAGTGTATAATATTATCTGTTAATTTAATATGCAAGCACGCCTCCTTAGTTAAATGGATATAATAAACCCCTCCTAAGGTTGTGCTCTACCAGTTGCCTTACGATGAAAAGTGAGTGTTACCATTTTTAATTGAATAGATGTCTCTGTAGCTCAGCAGGATAGAGCGTTCGCCTCCTAAGCGAAAGGCCGTGGGTTCGAATCCCGCCAGGGACGCCAGCAAACACGCCGAAAACCTTTGATTTATCAGGGTTTTCGGCTTTTCTTATTTCTGCGGCTTTTGTGGCTTTTTTGCAAAAAACCTTGGTTTGCTAACATTTGCTAACGAGATTTGGCCTTTTGCTAAGAAAGGCGGTAAGTCAGAGGTTCGATTTTTACCAAAGGAACTTGCAAACATTTGTTAGCAGAAATTAGAGGAAGTTGCAAACAAAATCGCGAATTTGCTAACATCGCTCAAAAATGCCTTCAGAACCTTGCTAACAAAAAAAGTGTTTGGTCACTGTGCAAAGTGGTTCAAACGAAGAAAACCTCTCACAAAGTGAGAGGCGTTCTTCTGAGGGGGGGGACTTTATAAAGCCTTTGCCAGCTGCTTGAGCAGTGCGGCAGTTTCGGGATTTTTAAGCAGTTCCAGTATCTTCACTGCATCACTTTCATCACTTTCAGTGACGGCAGTATCCGCAGTTTCTGGCTCTGTATCTTCAACGGGATCAGGAGTCTTAGAGGAATAAAATGCTTCCTCCAATCGCTGAGCGTTTATGCAGCGATCCTCGTCGATGATGTGAGAGTAGACATCTGCAACCATTTTTACCTGAGCATGACCAGAGTCGCCCTGGACGGATTTCATATCGCCGCCATTGAGTTTCAGCTTGTAGGTGATGCTGGAGTGGCGGAGAGAATGGAATACAACATGAGGCAGTCCGTTTTCTTTGATAAGTTTATTGAAAGCACGGTTAATCACCTGGCTTTCCATCGGACGGCCATTGCTGGAGCAAAAGACCAGGTTATTGTCGATGTATTCGTCTCCAAACAGATCCATCAGCTCGTCGATTTCTTTTTTTCTCTCTACCAGCATATAGGCAACTGTTTTCGGCAGGTACACACGGCGAATACTGGTTTTGGTTTTAGGCTCTTTCAGGACCAGAGCAGTATGGGTACTGGCTATGCAAGGTGGAAACTTCTTAATAACACCTTTGTCGCTCAAATCGTCCAATGCACCTCGTGTAACCCGTTGCAGCTCTTTGTTGACGAATATATAAGCTGAACCATTTTCTATGCTCTGTGGTGCAATATCAATGCAGTCCCAGGTAAGGCCCAGCATTTCGCCAATGCGTAAAGAGCAGGAGAACGCCAGATTTAAGGCAAGGGAGAGGATAGGATCATCACAGACTTCCATAGCCTTGCTCAGAGTTTCGGCAGTCCATATATCCCGTTCTTTATGTTCTTCTTTGGGAAGTGTCGCATTCAGGACAGGGTTACGGCTGATTAGTTCCCAACGCACCGCCTGATTAAAGGCACTGCGAAGTAGCTTGTGAATTTCTCTTACTGTATGCGGGGTCAGATATTCGCTTGTGGGTTTGCGGTTGTTGACGCTTACCGTTTTCACAGAGAGCAGATCGCGGTAATACTTATCCATCATCCTTGGAGTGATGTCGGATAGTAACATATCTCCGATAATAGGAGTTATGTAGTTTCTCGCCAGACCACGGCGGCTTTCATATGTTGACATTGCCCAGGTATTTACACCATAGATGGACATATATTCATCGAGCAGATCGTTCAGGGTCTTTGCCGTAGGAATAAAGAAGGTTCCAGAGTCCTGCTCATACTCAATTTGCTTTTTTCGTTTTTTTGCTTCTGCATTTGTGCTGAAGGTTTCCCAACGCTGTCTGCGTTTTCCGTTTTCATCTGTGTAATCATACACCACAGAATATTTGCTTTTACGCTTCACGATAGATGCCATTTTCATTGCTCCTTTCCGAGATTTTCACATAATGAGTTTGCTTTTGATACCAGGCTTCAAAACTGCTGGTAATGATACGAATTCTTCGATCAATCAAGGTCGTCTCAAAATAGCCCCTTTTAACAAGGTCATAAGCTGTGCCAGATTTCAGCCCCAAAAGATCCGCCATTTCCGGTACTGACATCGTAGTATGCCGCCATTTCTCTCCGGGCGGTGTACCATCCACTTTTTTATAGTGGAACTGGCCGGCATACCAATCTTCAAAGCTATCCAGCATAACTCTCATTCGTCCGGCCACTTGAATTGTTTTGAAATAGTTCTTTTTAACCAACCAGTAGGATTCTACTTTACCAAGCCCAAGCATTTTGCCCATCTCTGGTACAGACATACTGGTCTTTACTCTTTGTTTCTGCATGGCTTTTGCCTCCTCTATAAAGTTTTTCTTGCTATGGCCTCATTGTAAGAGAAAGCAGAAAAAAAGTTAAGGATGTCGATTTGGAGATCGGCATCCTTGACAAATCATTCATCTGTGTGATCCAGCCAGTCATCAAAGCTCTTTTTGGAAATGCGGATATGACCGCCGACTCTGACGCTGTGGAATACACCTTGTTTTACCAGATTATATGCTGTGGGACGACTGATACCCAGAATGTCCTGAATCTCATCGACCGTATAGGTTCTTTTGTCATAGCTGACAGGATTTTGTTCATTAAAGCGGTTCAATTCCGCAATTCTTGCTTCAAACATAAAAACGCCTCCTTTATCCGGTAAGTGGCCTTACGGAGCCTCCATTTCCTCCGGAATATGAATATCTAAACTAACTTGCAGAGCATCATCAATCGCTCTCATTTCTTCGCGAGATACGCGCCCAATGTACGATAAAACACGCCTTTTATCAATCGTTTTAATTTGCTCCAGCAGAACAACAGATTTCAGTCCAAGCTCTGGAACGCTCTCCAGTGCATAGTGTGTGGGCAGCTCCTTTTTCTTAATCCATTTACTGGTGAGCGGAGCTACGATCAAAGTGGGGCAGAAAAAATTCCCCACATTGTTTTGAAGAACCAGAACAGGACGGGTGCCGCCTTGCTCTGATCCAAAATAAGGGTTCAAATTGGCATAATATAAATCCCCACGCTTATAAATCCAATCTTCTTTCATGTTCATCCTCCTATGTTTTGAGATTTGATTATGTAAGAAGGAGGCTCTGCAAATTACAGAGTCTCCTTCAATTTAGCGCCTGTTTTATCCCTTACTTGTCCACGACACCCCAGGGATTTGGGTAATCATTAAGCCGCAGGTGGCTGGCCTGCTTCTCAGGAATTTCACCTCCACTTCGTTTGGTCTTACCCATGGCCTGCGACGGTTGTTATCACGCTCGGACTATGGCTGTAAGAGAGCTTTCCTCCTTGTTATGCCATGACCGGATGCCATCCGATGTATTCCAGCCTGATATATTTCTGATAAACCGCAAACTCATCTATACAGCAAAAATGGGTTGGCCTGTTATGTGAGTGGCAGCTCTCAGAAAATATACCGCTGATGTAGCGGCTATTACGCCCAAAGAGGATCAAACTTAATGATTCGTATATGAGGTTGTCAAGGTGCAAGTGAAAGGATTTCCCTCTCACTTGCTACTGCCACTTTTTTTAGAAATCTATAACCAACTTTTTTATTTTTTCTTCAATTTTTTTCAGACGCTTATGAGCTGCGGGCTGACTAATGCCATATCTTTTGGCTAATTGCAGTGTACTTGGCTTTTCCATGCCGTAATAATCCAAGATAAAAGAGCGTTCTTTCTGACTCAGCTGCTGCAAAGCACGGTGCAGATCGGCCATAAGAAGATTACAAATTGCTTGTTCCGCAGTATCAACAGATTCATCCACAAACAAATCTGTATCCTGATAACCTTCCTCTGTGCCGTCACGATCTCCCACATGGGAAGCCGGGAATATAGAGCGACTTTTCTCATGTTCCTGGAGATAGCGGCTGTGGCGGTCCTCCTGTTGGTATTTTTCAAAATCTTTGCGAGAACATTCCATGATAATGCGGTCATCTTCATCACGGAACATTTTGACTGTTTCAACAAAAAAGCGCCCAGTAAAGCAACCATTGCGGCGTGCCTTACTGAACGCTGAAAAACTGATTTCCTCCCATTCCTGTGGGCTGTTATTTTTCCAAATGAATACTCTCGTCATATCCTTTCCTCCGTTCAAATTCTTGGTAGTCAGCGAATTTGAACGGTGTCATGGATATTTTGCTATGTACGCCTCCCAGCGCATACCGGCCTCCTAATACCGGGCAAAGAAAAAGGCCGGAAGTGTTTTCACCTCCAGCCATGTTCCTGCCGCCATATTGCAGCAGGAATGAAAAAAGCCCGGTTAATGCCGGGCCTTATGTAGAAAAGTATTCAATTTAGTGCATTCCTGCCACTATACCAAGTATAGCAGGTCGGAAGTCGGAAGGGAGTAGGGATTAGGTCGGGGATTTGTCGGGATTTAGTCGGGGCAGCTCCTCCAGGACTTCTGGAATAGAATATCCAAACAAGCAAACAGAAAATAAATAGATGGCTTCTCGTTTTCGGTCATAAAAGACACTGCGCTCTATATTTAGTTCTTCCAGCAATTCTTTCTCTGTGCTGTTGAACCGATAGATGAATTGCTTAGTCAAAATTTCATAGTAAAGTTCTCCTCGATCCGGATACCGTTTCAGACGAAGGAGTGCACGGTCAATAATATTGACCAGCATTTGATTTTGAACAAGGCAGCAAACTTTTTCTTCAAAGGCTTGCAGTTCAATATCTGGTGCAAAATTTTCAAGATAGCAGAGGCCAGACTCTATATCTTGTTCTCCCATAATCCAAGCAGTTTCGTGTAATTCTTCTGCCCGTTCACTCAGAACCCAGACTACATCACGGTAAATCTTTAGAATCAGCTTACTTCTATGAAACGCAGCGTCGCTGTTAAGCCCCAAAGCTGTTAACCTGCTGTTACATTTTTGGATTGTTGTACTTTCTTTTCTCATAGAACATCCCTCCTTGTTCGCAATATTGCGAACATATTAGGTACAAAATAGCATAGCAGAGGAGAGTGAGAGAGGGCAGTGCCTCCCTCTATTCCCCCCTTTGGTTATATCAGGTTCCTGGATTTTAGACGAATCTGCATTGCTTGCTTGGAAACCTCAAAAATATTTGCCATTTCAGCAACGAGCTGTTCATCTGTCCGGCCTATTCTAAGCCGGTAAAAACATTTTTTGATCTGCGGTAAAGGCATCAGCAGGGCAGAGGCCAGAGTATCCGCCTGACGCTCAATTATGCCATGACTTTCGTCGGAAGAAACATTTCCGTTATAAGCAGCAACATCTCCAGTACCGGAGTACAACTTCTTATGTAGTACCCAATGAGCCAGCTCATGGGCACAGGTAAAACGGAGCCGCCCTAATTTTGACGGATCACAAAGCCGTTCATCAATTAAGATTGTACCGGCTCTTACTGCAATCATTCGATACTGTCTCTGTATCTGGTCATATAAAACAACGGCACCGTCATCGAAAATTGTTTCCCCTAATATCTTGGGGTTTTTTCTTAGTGTATGAAACTCCAGGATTAGATCAAACTTTGTCTCGATAATGGTTTCGATTGGCACAGGACATGGTTGCCCGGATAGCAGAGAGGGATCATATTCCATCAGGATTTTTCGCCCTACCGCCTCGATTGCTTCTGTACGGATTTGTGGAATTGACAAAGCTCTCCCCCCTATCGTTTACGCTCCTTTAGCATTTTCATAAATGTCTGCCATTCTTCATCGGTAGCGTCTACTTCTTTTGCCACACGCAAGGCTGCCCGAACAATATCTTTTTCCATGATATAGTCTGGCAAATCAGCAGATACTGTATTGCGTGATTTTGCAGCCAGATCCAAAAGCAACTCATGTTCTGATTTATCCAAATTCAGAAAGGCGGAGATGCGTTCCACAAAATCTCCATTGGGTGCAGGACGGCGGCTTTGTTCAATATCACACAGATAACCGTAAGCAATATTCAAATGCTTGGCTGTATCGCGTAAATTGAATTTGTGCGCCTTGCGTTTCTCGGCTATAAATGATCCAAAAGTTATATTGCCCACAGCATTCACCTCTCATTTGTTCGACGAACTGCGAACATCTTGCTTATATTGTATATCGAACATCTGTTCACTTCAAGGATAAAAATTTCATTTGAAAAGAGGTGTTAAAAATCAATAACACCTCTTTTGCACTATATAAATTCCTGAGCGATTTGCTGCATTTCTGTAATGCACTCTTTTGGGGATAGAATTTTTATTTTTCCCTTAAATTTGAATATCCAGCCATAAAAAGTTCCACTGGGGTTCACTTCAATTTTTGCTGTGAAGTGCGCGTCATCATATCTCTCAACAGGGGCATCTTCTCCATAATGATCTATGATTACTCTCATCAATTCGTTTTCACATAGAAGGGTTACTTCCTTCGATGACTCCGATGTAAACATATCAACCATTTTATTTGTATAGGAGGCTACATCAAATCCCTCTATCGGCATAAAGTAAGTTTCCAGATTTTCTACACTTGTTAGCCGATCTACACGGAAGTGAGCAATTTTCTGATGCTTCAGAGAAAATCCAATCAAATAGTAATGGTCATTTTTCCATTCAAGCGCATAAGGATTTACGACATAATAATATCCATCATGCTTCAAGATTTTCTTTTTTTCCTGAGTATATTCATAGTATTGGAACCGAATTTGCTGATGGTTTCCAATCGCTGTTTGGATATTATCAATGATATAGTAAACCTTTTCATTATGCGGTTTGACACGGCTGGATAAAGCAGCAAATTTTTGAAGCTGTTCTGCCTGATGTGTGCTGGCTAAACGGCATAATTTTTGCACCAGCTCCTCAGATTTCTTGGCAGAAATAATCTTCGAGGAAGCTACTGCGTCTGTCAGCATTTTCAGTTCTGGATACTCAAACAGGCGGCTTCCCA
>OHQN01000054.1_pt1 | contig 41711 bp, 30 predicted proteins | sample 1578161 | NCBI WGS metagenome assembly OHQN01 (sample SAMEA3879554, study PRJEB24766) | human gut metagenome | biome: human-associated habitat; feature: feces | place: USA | collected 1985/1987
GGTCGAGGACTTCTTCACCTTCTTCGACGTGGTGAAGTCGCCCATCGCCATCCGTTCGTCGTCGCTGCTCGAAGACTCGCACTACCAGCCCTTTGCCGGCATTTACAATACGTACATGATTCCCTACCTGGACGACAAGTACGAGATGCTCCGCATGCTGAGCGACGCGATCAAGGGTGTTTACGCCTCCGTCTACTTCCGAGACTCCAAAGCCTACATGCAGGCCACGAGCAACGTCATCGACCAGGAGAAGATGGCGGTCATCCTACAGGAAGTGGTGGGCAACCAGTACGGTCCCCGCTTCTATCCCAGCATGTCGGGCGTGGCCCGTTCGCTCAACTACTATCCCCTGGGGGACGAGAAGGCCGAAGAAGGTATCGTCAATCTGGCACTCGGATTGGGTAAGTATATCGTGGACGGCGGCCTGACGCTCCGTTTCTCGCCTTATCACCCCACCAAGGTATTGCAGACCAGCGAAATGGAGATAGCTCTTCGCGAGACACAGACCCGCTTCTATGCCCTCGACCTGAGCAACTGTGGCCACGACTTCTCTATCGACGACGGGTTCAACCTGCTGAAGCTTCACGTCAAGGAAGCCGAAAAAGACGGTGCACTCAACTACATCGCCTCGACCTACGACCCCTACGATCAGATTATCCGCGACGGTCTGTATCCGGGCGGACGCAAGGTCATCACTTTTGCCAACATCCTGCAGCACGACGTCTTCCCCCTGCCGCGCCTCCTGCAATTGGCCCTGAAATATGGGCAGGAAGAGATGCGCCGCCCCGTGGAAATCGAGTTTGCCGCCACACTGAGCCGCGAAAAAGACAAGACTGGCACCTTCTACCTGCTTCAGATACGTCCCATCGTGGACAACAACGCCGTGCTCGACGAAGACCTCACCGCCATCCCCGACGACCGTCTGCTGCTCCGCTCCAACAACTCGCTGGGCCATGGCATCATGAACGACCTCTATGACATCGTCTATGTGAAAACCGACCACTACAGTGCCTCGAACAATCAGAAGATAGCTTGGGAAATCGAGAAACTCAACCAGCAGTTCCTCGACGAGGGACGCAACTACGTACTGGTAGGTCCCGGCCGCTGGGGAAGCAGCGACACGTGGCTGGGCATCCCCGTGAAGTGGCCCCACATCAGTGCAGCCCGCGTCATCGTGGAAGCCGGCCTGACCAACTATCGCGTAGATCCCAGCCAAGGTACACACTTCTTCCAGAACCTGACATCGTTCGGCGTGGGCTATTTCACCATCAATGCCTACATGAACGACGGAATCTACAACCAGGACTTCCTCAACGCCCAGCCCGCCCTGCACGAAACAGAATTCCTGCGTCACGTCCGCTTCGAACGGCCCATGACCGTCAAAATGGACGGCAAGAAGAAACAAGGTGTCGTGCTGATGCCGGAAATCTGAGGCATCTTTCCGGTGAAGTTTCACTGTAAAACCCTAAGAAGCAGCATCTTATTGTGAAATCAAATCCTCGTGAAAGAATATATCTTTCACGAGGGTGAAATTTCCGGTTTCACCGGAAGTTCTACATCTACAGCCGATTGTATGCCGTGTGAAGGATTGAAAGCATATTCAGCATCATCGGTTAATTCCAATATCACGCTCTACCGGCAAGTCCTTACGAGCAACACACAAACCGTGTTTAACATGACGGAAACAAACATCCACTTAACGGACATAACTATGGACTTGGCGAGCGTAACTATGAACTTGACGGACGTAACTATGGACTTGGCAGTCGCCACTTTCCAAGTACAATCTTAAAAAAGCAACACTAAAAGTCGCTTATACCTTTTTTTTGTTCCATAATTCTTAAAAAAAGAACCTTTCTTCCTTAAAAATGACCTTGTGAGCCTCACAGATTATCTGTTACTTTACACCCGAAAAATTGTGAGATTACGAGAGCGAATGCAGCGACATTCCATTTCAGACTCGTACTCTTTAATATCAATGATACATAAAACAAAGTTAGTATATAAAAACATGAATGCAATGAAAAAATTATTGGGAGGCCTCCTGTCATGCATCCTCGGAGGATGGCTGCTGACGGCCTGTACCTCGGATGACGACCTCCAGCAAATTCCTGAAGGAAAAGGATATGTAAAACTGGCGCTGAACACGAATACCGGGTTTCAGACCAAGGTGGTGGATGAGTCCTACTACAGTAAAAAGGAAAATTATACGGTAACCATCACAAAAAGCGGAGAAAGCGTTCCCGTGCAACAATGGAAATACAACGAGATTCCTGAATTCACAGAACTGGCAAACGGTACTTACACCATGTCTGCCATTTGCGGTGACAGCACAAAGGCTGTTTACACAGACGACCTTTGCGTTTTAGGATACAAATCGTTCACCGTGAAAAACGATTCGGTGAATGTAGAAGTAGCCTGCAAACCCAATTCTGCCCGTATAAATATAGTATTCGACGAAAAGATGGACGAATACTTCTCTGATTACGAAGTAAGAATCAAAACAGCCGCACAAAGCGGTTCCACTTATATTTGGGAAAAAGAGACAACAGGCCCCGTCTATTTCAAGGTGAAACAGAGCGAATCTGTCGCAATGACGATCAAACTGACACCAAAGAGTGGTGTCGGTGCCAAAACATCCATTGAAAAGACATACACGTTAAGTCCCGCAGACGCCATGAAGATGACCCTCACGCCGACAGTCGGTTCGGGCAACCTGAGCCTCACCATCACAATAGACGACACCGTCATTGAGCATCCGGTGGACATCGAAGTCCCCTCCGACTGGGTATAAACAAACTTATCACAGAACATCCTAAATAAGCAATCAAGAAGATGAAAGCAATCAATAAATGGGCGTTGGCCGTGGCCATGCTGGCCGGATTGGCGTCATGCGAAATGAAAAATGAAATTCTGGGAAAAGACCCGATGACGGGCGACACCGGAACCCTGAACTTATACGTAGAAACTGGTAAGACAACCAAGGGAACCACCGACCAGGTAGACCAGTTCCCCGTCACCATTACCGGTACAGACGTAGAATATACCAAGACGTTCGACAGCTATGCCGAACTGCAACAAGCCGGTGATGTTACGCTTCCCGTAGGTACATACACCATCGAAGCCTGTTCACCGGGAGAATTCAAAAGCGAAATGAGCGAACCGTTCTATGGCGGAAAGGTGGAAAACGTAAAGATTGTGAAAGGCCAGACAGCCGAGACCTCGGTGGTTTGTACGATGCAGAACGTCAAAATATCGATCAGCCTCACCGAAGAGTTCCTGGCTACGTACCAAGACTGGACCATTAACGTGACAGACAAAAACGGACACATCAAAACCTATACGAAAGCCGCAGACGGTGAAACTCCTGCTCCTGTCTATTGGAAAATGGACGAAAGCGTGGAAACCATCTACATCAATGGAACAGCCAAAACGAACGGAGGTGAAGATGTTACTATTTCAGGCACAGCCAAGAAATCCAACTTACCGGAATATGAAGAAGGCGACAACACCTCTTTCGTAGGAGGCGACGAACTGAAAATCGAATTCAGCCCTGTAAAAGTAGAAGGTTCTACGCCGGGTATTCTGGAAGAAGGCATCCAGATAACCATCACCATGTTTAACTCCGAAAAGAACGAAAACGTAGAGATTCCTGTTGATCCGGGTACGGATGGTGGTGATACGGAAGAGCCCGGAACAGGAGAAGACGGTGGTGACGAAGGCGGAGAAGAAGGAAATGAAGGAGCCCCCACTATCGATTTACCTGCAGACTTCTCGTATTCAGAAAGCACTGGAGACGGCAAACCAGCAAGTGCTGACGCATGGCTCTATACACCTGCGGGATTAAAGAGTGCCAAGGTTAGGATTGAGACAACAAGTGATGCATTTGAGGCTACACTAAATGAAGTCGATATGAGCGGAAATCTGCTTGAAGGAGTAGAACTAGTGAACAATGCTGGTATTGACAATCTCTTTGCTGGAGTAGAATTAGAAGATCGTTCACCACAACTTGGAGTAACTAAATACAAGTTCCCTGTCGGAGCATTCTTCATGTTTTTAGACATGTTTACTGGCGAACATAAGTTTCACATCACTTTGACGGATAACGAAGATGTAACTGTAAGCGATGTGTTAACCATCACTATAACTGAATAACAAAGATGAAAAAGCTATATACTATCTTAACAGCCTGTCTTCTCCTTGCTTACCTTGGCTCGTGCCAAAACGAGAAAACGGAGCAGGAAGCTGTCGGCTACCTGATGCTGCAAGTAGGTACGGATAAAACGACCCTTACCAAGACAGAAGATACATACAACCCCAAACAGATTGCCGTCAAGATTGTAAACTCCGCAGGCAAAACGGTAAAAGAGACGGATGACTGCACTACTTGGACTGAAGCCATTGAACTGCCCGTAGGCACCTACACCATTGAAGCTTCTTCCGCCGGATTTGACGGGAAGACGGCAGGATGGGACAAACCCTACTACGCCGCCAAGGAAACCGTAGACATCAAGATGAACACCAATACCAGCAAGGAGATTGTCTGCAAACTGGCTAATGTATTGGTGACCGTAGAGTTCAGCGACGACTTCAGAGCCGCTTTCCAGAGCGCCGTGGTTGGCGTGTCGGACAAAAGCAACAGTGACAACAAAGTGACTTTCGAGATGCGCCAGGCCAGCGAAACAGGTAAGGCTTATTTTCCTGTAACTGACTTGATATCCAACCTGACTGTGTCCAACTACAAAGGTGAATTGCACAGCAAGAAAGATACCATCACCGGCATCAAAGCCCAGGAGAATGTCATCCTGCGCTATCGCATCGCATCCAGCGGTTCGTCGAACATCGGCGTTACCGTAGACGACGCTACGAAAACTTATACCTATACCATCGGCGTGCCTGTGACTGCCACCAACACCCTCATAGCCTCGGCCAATGCCTGGAGCAGCTTTGCCTACCTCACCGGCGAAGTCCCCTCGTTTGCCGACGTCTTCGACCAAAGTAAATTGGAGTTCCAATACAAGACAGCCGATGCCGCCGAATGGACTAAAGTTGCAACCGAGATGACCGTAGAGGAAAAGGACAAGAAATTCGCTACCCGTCTTACCGGCCTGACGCCCGCCACGGCCTACCAATGCCGCCTCTACTACAACGACGGAAGCGAGGAGGGCATCACGAGCGAGGCGGTGGACTTTACTACGGAAGCCCAAACTCCGTTGCCTAACGGCAACCTGGACAGTTGGTACCAAAGCGGAAAGACTTGGTATCCAGTAACGGAAAACGATTACAATGTTTCCGGTTCTTTCTGGGATTCCAGTAATCCGGGTACAACCACAGGAGCAGGCGCTTTAGTTAATAAAAATCCGACACAAGGTAACAGTACAACAGTACATACAAGCGGAGGCCAATCTGCTGAACTGAAATCCCAATATGCCAGTGCTTTTGGTATTGGTAAATTTGCAGCCGCCAGTCTGTACACAGGTAAATTCAATTCATTGGTAGGTACTAACGGTGCGAAAATTGATTTCGGACAACCCTTTGTATCTCGCCCTACTGCTCTGCATGGTTGGTTTAATTATACCAGCGGTAAAATAGATTATCGTGGAGGCAACACACCGGAAGGCTTAGGAGAGAAAGGTTCGGATGATCTTTGTTCCATCTACGTAGCTTTATCAAAGAAACAAAAGCAGGTGGACAACACAAATACCGAAACGTTCCTTGATTTGGAGAATGATGCGGATATCATTGCGTATGGTCAATTGTCTGATGCGGAAGCCGTAACTACCAACGGCTGGAAAGAATTCACTTTGAATTTCAAGTACAAGACTTTGGAACGATTGGAGACATATTACTTAATCATTGTTTTCTCGGCCAGCAAGTACGGTGATTATTTCACAGGAAGTACAAATAGTGTCATGTACGTTGACGACCTTGAACTGATTTATGGTGATACTCCGGTAATGTCGGAATAAAATTCCTATCTTTGCAAACTCACCCCAAGGGGTTAGAAGCCTATTCTGTAACAGGAAATGGCTTCTAACCCCTTCAGTGGGAAATAATCAGACTCAAATATTATAGAAGTAATTCTTATAGAAGAATAAATGAAGAAAAAAACAATTCTGCTAATGTTGCTGGCGGTCGTGACGACCGCCAACGCATGGGCCCAGCGAGGAAAACGGGCCATCGAACGCATCGACCGCGACGTACAGACACGCGTATTCATCCCCAAAGGTACATGGATGGCAGGAGGAACTGTCTCCTATTCCGAGCACGAACAGGACAACCTGAACTTCCTTGTCATCAAGGACGTCGAAGGAAACGGCTACGACTTCAGCTTCAGTCCCTACATTGGCTACTTCTTCCGCAACAACATGGCGGCCGGTATCCGTTTTGCCTACAACCGCGACTACCTCGACCTGGGCAACCTGGACATCGACCTGGGCGACCTGACACTCTCCTTCAACGACCTCTACTACCTGGAGCACAAATACGAAGTGTCCGGGTTCTTCCGTTCCTATATTCCCATTGGACGTAGCAAGGTGTTCGGTCTCTTCAACGAAATGCGACTCACTTACGGCTACGGCGAGGGAAAGAACTCTACCGGCTCGGGCACCGAGTATGACGGAACTTATCAGACGGTACAGAACTTCCAGATCGGCTTTGCTCCGGGAATGACAGCCTTCATCACCAACTGGGCGGCAGCCGAAGTATCGGTCGGCGTGATGGGCTTCGACTTCAAGTGGACCGACCAGAAGACCAACCAGGTGGAAACGGGCAAACGCCGCGTCTCCTCCGGTAACTTCAAGATAAACCTTTTCTCCATCAATCTCGGAATGACTTTCTACCTCTGACGATATGAAACGAATGATTCAACAATACCTGACCCGCATACTTGGCATACTGGCACTGACGGCCGGCATCCTCACATCCTGCGCTATCGAAAATGACATTCCCTACCCCATCATAGAAGCCTCCATCGAGTCGATGACCGTAGAAGGCCAACGGGGAGCGGATCAGAACACCTTTACTGCCGCCACCATCAACAAGTCGGCACGCACGGTAACCCTCTACGTGAACGACGGTGTGGACATCTCCCGCCTGCAAATCCTCAGCCTGAAAACGACTACAGGAGCAGAACTTGTGGTGGATGATCCCAATGTATGCGAAGACTACTCGAAATTCCCCACGTCCGGATTTGCTTCGCTGGACAGCATCCCGTTGTCATCCAACACGCGTGTGAACTTCTCGCAACCGGTCACCTTCACCCTGCGTACGTACCAAGACTATCAGTGGAAGATAACGGTAAACCAAATCATCCAACGGGATATTGACGTGGAGAACATGAGAAGCTATGTCATCAATGCCGATACGCGTACCGTCATCATCTACGTAGATCCGACCACAGACCTCACAAACTTGAATGTAAAAAAGATGAATCTGGGCGGAGAATATGGACGTGTGACACCTGACCCAACCCTTCAGAAAGACTATTCGAAACCATCGACCTTTAACGTCAGCTGCTCGTGGGAAGAATATTCTTATGAATGGACTGTCTATGTCTACCCGGACAGCAACGAAAGCAGTAGCGGTTCGGCTGAAGCCTTCGCAATGACTACCCGCGCCACGGTGACAGGCAATGTGCAAAGCGGTAAGACCCCAACGGTGGAATATCGTAAAGAGAGTGAGACATCGTGGAGCACTGTTCCCCCGGCTAATGTCAGCACATCGGGAAACACCTTCAGCGCCACACTGACAGGACTGAGTGCCTCGACTACCTATAAATACCGTATCAGTGTAGACGGCTCGGCTGGCAGCGAACAGACGTTCACCACCGCAGCGGCTACCCCGCTGGAGAACGGTGCAATGGAGGAATGGTCACAGGACGGCAAGCAGTGGAATCCCTGGGCAGCAGGCAATGATGCTTTTTGGGGTACAGGGAATCCCGGAGCAGCTGCCTTCATCGGCAACCTGACCACTCCGACAGACAAAAGCGTGAAGGGACAGGCAGCCCTGTTGGAAACCAAAAACGCCATCATCAAGCTAGGAGCTGGTAATATCTTCACAGGAGACTTCGCCCTGGACGGTCTGAATGGTCTGCTACACTTCGGACGTCCGTTCAGTGCTTTTCCTACTTCCCTGCGACTGAACTACAAATACACCTCGGCCACTATCGACATGATAGGCGACAACGTGGGCGACCTGGCCTCCCTGAAAGGACAACCTGACATGTTCCATATTTACATCGCCTTATCTGACAGGTCGGAACCCTATGAAATACGCAATGATCCTAAGAACCGCCAATTGTTCGACCCCAAAGACGAAGGTATCATCGCATACGGTGAATATGCTTCCAGCGAAACAGTCACTACTTACAAACAGCTGGAAATTCCTCTGGAATACCGCGCAACAAACCGCACTCCGAAGTATATCATCGTCGTAGCTTCCTCAAGCAAATACGGCGACTACTACATCGGCGGTGTGGGCAGCAAGCTCTGGCTGGACGAAATGGAACTGGTTTATGAATAATGGAAAGATAAGATACATATGAAAAAGATGATACGACAAATCATGGCATTGGCCACCCTCTGCTGGGTCATGGCAAGCTGCTCCGATGATACTTTTAATCAAGAATACGGAGAAGGCATGGGCTATTTGCACCTGACGTTAGGAAAGGTGGATGTAGAACTTTCCTCAACCACCAAGGCCGATGCAGGTTCGCTCCCCGATGATCTTATACCGACAACCGCGGATTTCATGATCGATATTAAACAAGGCAGCATTTCCGCCGAGGGCTTCCCCAAGAAATACAACGAACTGACAGAAGAAGGAGTTGAATTAAAGGCAGGAGGTTATACGGTTACAGCTTATTACGGCGAGAACGGGCTGATACAGGCTACGCCCTACTTCTCCGGTACATCTACAGTTGAGATTTATCCCGGAAAGTCAGCTGAGACAACCATCAACGCTGTTTTGGCGAATGCGATGCTTGTCCCCGCTGTAAGTGAGAGCTTGCAAAACCATTATTCCGCCTGGACGCTGACGGTCAAGTCAGGAGATGTGTCCATGACATTGGCGGATAAAGACAAGTCGGACGGTTATCTGTTTGCAAAAGCAGAACAACCGGTGAACGCCGTGTTCGAAGGGACAAACCTGTTGGGGAAAGAGACCTCCCAAGAGTGGACGGTTATCTCCTCGGCTGCAGCACAGACGAAATATGTGATTCAGTGTGAACCGGATTTGTCGATATTCTCCAATATCCAATTAACAGCGACCGCTACGCATACTTATGCGGAAGGTACTTTGACTGGAACAGATGTTGCACTGAATCTTGCCGCCAATGGTGCTCCTTTAGAGTTGGTGGATGACTGGGATATTCAACTGTTATACAATGGTTCAACTATCCGAACTTATTCGAGCCAACCACAGAATAATGCAATTATGGCCGTGACGGATGGCTGGCCGTATGTACCACAAGGCAGTACATTATTTGCTTATATCCACTTACAAACAGGGGAAACAGTTGAGTTGACATCTGCAGTCTTGGAAGAGATTCCCCAACCTGAGTTTACGGCAACCGTATCGGGAAGTACCAGTTATTCGGTTTATTTGGATCCCAATCAAGGTGCCGAAGTAGCCAACACAAAGGATGGCTCCAGTATTTTTGATATAAACGCTACAGCAACTATCGCACCTGAAATTTCAGGCAACCTCAATTACTCTGATATCCTGAAAGTGATTTATACGACGGATAGCGGACAAAGTTCCGAAGAATTACCATTTGGAACAGCCTCGGAACTCAATTCTCTCGCATGGCAAAAGCATGCGTTAACGGCTACCGTTTCTTTTGATGGGGTTGAGAAAACTTCATCTCCCGTAGAATGTGATGTTACGGGATTGCCGTATGTACCTTCAGCAATGGTTGAGGCTGATTGGGATTTAAGTTATAATAGTGAATATAGCAACGGCTTAATTCAATTAGGTGGAGGTACAGGAGAAGCTACTGCAACATCGAAACTGGCATTTTATATACCAGATAATATAGGAGTGAAGATAAACACGAATGTAACACTTAAATCTTTTCGTTTCATTGGATGGATTCATACAACTTTTACAATAAATGTAAATGGGACGACGGTGGTATCTCAAGCCAGTGATGGTGACGAAAAAGATCACACATTATCAGGAATTGAAACATTTTCCTCCAATGCATATGAAGTAAAATTAAATAGCTCATATACAGCTGCAGGTCCTTGGTCTAAAGTTCATACTTTACATATATTATATAACTAATTAAGACTATGCATAAACAAATCCTATACATTCTCTCCCTGATGGGACTGTTATCGTTCGCCGCCTGTTCGAACGAGGAGAATCTGTTGCTTTCCGAGGAGACGGGCGAGATCCGTTTCTCCGTGGTGGATACGACCGAGGTAGAGATTACGACCAAAGCAACACTAAAATTCGATGTAAATGAATTTAACGTTAGCCTGAGCCGTGGTAATGAGTCGATTTTTTCTAATCGGAAATATAAGGACATAGCGGGAAGCGTCATGACCTGTTCCGTCAGTCCAGATTATGTACTGACAGCAGAAAGCTGCACTGAAACCGAAGCGGAAAGCGCGAACCAAGGTTGGGGTCAAGCCCGTGCAACAGGAAAAGAGTCATTCGCCATCGCTGCCAATGAATCAAAGACCGTAACGGTCAGCTGCGGCCTGGCGAACTCGTCGGTCAGTGTCGACTTTAGCGACTACATAACAAGCATGTACACGAGCTATTCCATCGAGCTTCACGCGACCGACGCGACCAGCCGCACCTTTACGTTCGACAAAAGTAACTATACCTTTAAAACCGCCTATTTTAATGTGGGTGAATCTGGACGAAAACTAGATTATACGGTTACTTTACCTTCTTTTGAGAAGCCTTATACCGGAACATTGACTTTGGAACCTTCCAAAAGTTATACACTCTCGGTAAAGGTAGAAGGTGAGGACACGAGCACAACCGCAACGCTTGAGGTTTCGGTGGACGGTACGCTGCTTAAGGAAGAAATCCTGACGGAAGGGATCAATCCCTACCAATAACCCGCTCTCAATATATCCAGACTGTTCATTCAACTTAAAAACAACCGTCAATCCATAACAACCCTTATGCGCCCCAACTCCCCCAAAGCCTGGCTCCTGGCCGCCCGCCCCAAGACACTGACGGCCGCCCTCATCCCCGTGATGCTGGGCAGCGCGCTCGCCTTTGCCGACCGAAAGTTCCAGACAGAGGAAGCGGTGCTATGCCTGCTGTTCGCCTGCCTGATGCAGGTGGCAGCCAACTTTATCAACGACCTGTTCGACTTTCGGAAAGGCAGCGACCGAAGTGACCGCCTTGGTCCCCAACGGGCTTGTGCTGAGGGATGGATTACACCGCATGCCATGACAATTGGCATCGGTATCGTGTTGGCACTGGCCTGCGCATGCGGACTCGGCGTATTGTACTTCGCCTGGGGAAACCTGCCGCACGGCGGATGGGAACTGGTACTGCTGGGCGTACTGTGCCTGCTGTTTGCGTTTCTCTACACCACAGTGCTCTCCTACAAAGGCTGGGGCGACGTACTGGTACTGGTGTTCTTCGGCTTCGTGCCCGTAGGCGGAACCTACTACGTACAGGCAGGGCAGGTGAACTGGGACGTATGCCTGCTGTCGCTCGTATCGGGACTGGTCATAGACACGTTGCTGATGGTGAACAACTACCGCGACCGCGAACAAGACCGGATCAGCGGGAAACAGACATTGGTCGTAAGGTACGGAGAACGGTTCGGAGCAGGCATGTATCTGGGACTGGGACTGGCAGCCGTCGCCATCTGTGCCGGCCTGGTCGTCACCGGACGGCTCACGTGGCTGGAATTTATCTGGGCACCGTGCATCTACCTCTACCTGCACACCCTGACGTGGCGTAAGATGATAGAGATTAAGGAAGGCAAAGAACTGAACCGCATATTGGGCGAGACTTCACGCAACATGCTGTTCATGGGACTGCTGCTCTGCGCGGCACTGGCCTCCTGACTATTCAGCCTAATTTTCCCTCGTCAAATTGTTAATGAAGTCCGCGAAAATGATAAAGCATGTTATAAAACACTCCTTTTTTCTTGCATTATTTGTAGATTTCCAGAAAACCCGTACCTTTGCAATGTGTTTTTCATAGTATTAGATTTAAGGTTAACAAAGGTTGGGCTCAGCGGAGCCCTTTTTTTATGCCCATATCTTTCTATCCGGCCAGTTCCACAACTTCCAAATCCTTGAAAACACCATTCTCGACAACAAAGCGCACCAACGTACGTACTTTGTGGAAGCCATACTTGCCTGCCGCACCGGGATTGATGTGGAGCAGGTCGAGTGTTTTGTCATATTTCACCTTCAGAATGTGCGAATGCCCGCTGACAAACAGTTTGGGCGGACGCGTCAGGATGCTACCAGCAATCGAAGGATCGTACTTGCCGGGATAACCGCCAATGTGCTTCATCAGCACTTCGGCTCCTTCTATCCGAAAACGGAGAGTCTGCGGATAGAGCCGACGGATATCCTGACCGTCAATATTGCCATACACCGCCCGAAAGGGACGGAAAGCAGCCAAACGTTCGGCCACTTCGAGTGAACCGATGTCGCCTGCATGCCAGATTTCATCGCACGGTTCGAAATATTGCAGGTATTTCTCGTCCCAATAGCCGTGTGTATCGGATAACAAACCTATTTTTATCATCTTTTCATTTGTTTTTGTCTGCAAAGTAAGTACATTTGTGATACATTCGCAAAAGAAGAAAACGTTATTCGACACCGTACCGACGTTTCTTCCGCGCCCTAAATCTACAAATTATGGAATACCAATTCTTCAAACGAGACATCAGCTGGCTGTCCTTCAACTACCGCGTCCTGCTCGAGGCGGACGACGACTCACTGCCGCTGTACGAACGCATTAACTTTATCTCCATCTATTCGTCGAACCTTGAAGAATTCTACAAGATACGTGTAGCCGACCACAAGGCCATTGCTACCGGCAAAACACCCGAAGACGACGAAAGCGTACAGTCCGCCATCGAACTGGTGGATGAAATCAACCGGGAAGTGAACCGACAACTGGAAGACCGTATCCGCATCTACGAGACCAAAATACTGCCTGCCCTGCGCAAACATCACATCATCTTCTATCAAAGCCAACAGGTAGAAGATTTTCATCAGGAGTTTGTCAGCCGCTTCTTCCGCGAAGAGATTTTCCCTTATCTGGCTCCCGTACCGGTGACCAAAGACCGGATTATCTCCTTCCTGCGCGACAACCGCCTCTACCTGGCAGTACGCCTCTACCGAAAGGATATGCCAGATGCAAAGCCGGAGTACTTCGTAATGAAGCTGCCCTACAGCAAGGTACCCCGCTTCATCGAACTGCCGAAAAAGGGTAAAGACTACTACCTGATGTTCATCGAAGACATCATCAAAGCCAATCTGACGACTATCTTCCCAGGCTATCGGGTGGACAGCAGCTATTGCATCAAGATTTCGCGCGACGCGGATATCCTGATAGACGATGCCGCCAGCAGCAACGAAATCATCGAACAACTGAAGACGAAAGTCAAAAAACGAAAGACTGGCGCTGTGTGCCGCTTCGTCTACGACCGTGCCATGCCAGCCGATTTCCTGGAATTTCTGGTAGACGCTTACCGGATAGACCGTAACGAACTGGTGCCGGGCGACAAACACCTCAACCTGGAGGACCTCCGCCACTTGCCCAACCCGAACCCGAATCTGAAGCCTATCCAGAAGCCGCAACCCATGAAACTGAATTGCCTGAACGAACGGGAATCGGTATTCGACTACGTCGAGCAACGGGATTTATTGCTGCACTACCCCTACCATTCGTTTGAACACTTCATCCACTTCCTCTACGAAGCTGTCCATGAACCGACAGTAAAGGAGATTATGGTGACACAATACCGTGTAGCCGAAAATTCGGCCGTCATCAATACCCTGATTGCAGCGGCGCAAAACGGAAAGAAAGTCACTGTTTTCGTAGAACTGAAAGCCCGTTTTGATGAAGAGAACAATCTGGCTACGGCAGCCATGATGGAAAAGGCGGGTATCCGCATCATCTACAGCATACCCAAACTGAAGGTGCATGCCAAAGTGGCACTCATACTACGCAAAGATCCGGCAGGCCATAAACTCACCAGCTACGCCTATATCAGTACCGGAAACTTCAACGAAAAGACCGCCACACTCTATGCTGATTGCGGGCTATTCACCTGCAATGCGGTCATCGTGAACGACCTGTACAATCTTTTCCGTACCCTGCAAGGCAAGCGGAAAGCCCCCGTCTTCCATCGTCTGCTCGTGGCACGCTTCAACCTCATCCCCGAACTGAACCGACTGATTGACCAGGAAATAACCTTAGCCAAAGCCGGAAAGGGAGGACGTATTATCCTGAAGATGAATGCCCTACAGGATCCGGTGATGATAAGCCGCCTGTACGAAGCATCGGAAGCCGGCGTAGAGATAGACCTCATCGTGAGAGGCATCTGCTGCCTCATTCCCGGACAAGCATACAGCCGGCACATCCGCGTGACGCGCATTGTAGATACGTTTCTGGAACATGCACGCGTCTGGTACTTCGGTAACGGCGGAAAGCCACAGCTCTTCCTCGGTTCGCCCGACTGGATGCGCCGTAACCTTTACCGACGGATTGAAGCAGTGGTTCCAGTCCTCGACCATGCTCTTCGGCAGGAGCTGACAGACATGTTGGAAATACAACTGGCAGACAAACGCAAAGCCTGCTTCGTAGATGCCCAACAACACAACTGCTGGAAATCCACACATCCACAAAAAGAGAAAGTCCGTTCGCAATACACCTTCTATGAGTATCTGAAACAGAAAGAGGAACGGATCGCCAAATAAAAGCATATCGACTTATTACGATTTCAGGCACGGATTACGCGGATTTTCACAGGTTTGCCGATTTCCCCTACTGTGTATTCCGTGTAATCCGTGCCTGAAGAATTTTCCAGCCTCTATTCCTCCAACGGACAGAGTTGAATGGCCGTTCCGCCGCTACGTGCTTGCCAGATGGAGAGTGTGTCCGTATTTGTCACTTCACGCTCTTCTATTTCAATGGCCGTGGGATTCGTTTCATAATCGGCTTCCGAAGCATCCCGATAGATAACAGCCTTATATTTCCGATTTGCATCGAGGAAGGAAAGACTAATCGAGGCCGTACGTGCTTCGTCACCCGTGATACTGCCTACATACCAGCATCCCTCTCCCTTATCGCGACGGGCAATGGTGACATAGCTGCCGATACATGCTTCGGGCACCACGGTCTTGCTCCAGTCTGTGGGACAGGAAGTGATGAAACGGAAAGGTTTCGAGTTGGCTTCATAGTTTTCAATCTCATCCGAGGCCATTTGTAAGGGTGAATAAAGCACTACAAAGAGTGCCAATTGCTTGGCCAGCGTCGTATGTACACGGGTCTGGGGCATCACGTCGTTGACAAAACGGAAAGTAACAGGTGTGAAATCCATTGGTCCTGCCAATCCACGGGTGAAAGGCAAAACGGTAGTATGAGAAGGAGGATTGCCTCCATCGGCATCCCAAGCATCCCACTCTTGTCCACGTACTCCTTCCTGAGTCATCAGATTAGGATAGGTACGCTGCAATCCAGTAGGTATTACCGGTTCATGGTTATCAATGCAAATGTGATGACGGGCGGCAGCCTCGATTACCTTACGATAGTGGAGCACCCCGAACTGGCTACTATGACGTTCCTTACCATCGAGCAAATCACCTACATAACCAGTCTTTACCTGGTGTACGCCATATTTTTCATAGAAAGCAAAACCGTCTTCCATCTGCTTCTCATAATTTTCGATGTGACCACCCGTCTCGTGATGACCGATCAAAGCGACTCCTTTGCTACGTCCATAATCCGTAATACGATGGATGTCGAAATCATCATAAGCCTTAGTGAAACTGAAATCCCAGGTAGCCCAGTCTTCATTCCATCCTTCTACCAGCACACCGCCAATGTTATGGGCAGCCGCAAAGTCGATATGACGCATTGTATTTTCGGTGGTAGCTCCATGCTGCGGACCGGCATGCCAGGTGTTGTGTTTCATGTGATAGGCCCACCAGATACCAATGTAACGCATAGGTTTTATCCACGACGTATCTTCTATACGACAAGGTTCGTTCAGATTCAGCATGAGACGGGAAAGTAACAAATCACCGGCCGATCTGGCCACAATCATGGTGCGCCAAGGAGACACACGTGTATCAGTGACACGTACCTTCTCGCCTGTACTCCAAGGAGTAAGAGCAGCACGCAACGTCACCTTTCCTGTGTTCTCCGTCTGTTCGACCGGCTTCAGGTTCATGGCAGCATAATCTGTCAGATTGGCCTCATGAATAGCCAGATACAAGCTGTCACCTGCTTCAATCGTAACCGGTGTACTCACCCATTCCATCTGACTGATAGGCTTTTTCTCGAACAAGGCTTCATAAAAACGTACCCCTTTTACAGGAATACTCCAGGCATCATAATCAGCAGGAAAAACAAATTCGGTCATTTCATCATCGATAAGAAAATTCTGTAACTGCTCCTGACGCGGGAATTCATACCGAAAACCTATGCCATCATCGAAAAGACGGAACACAATGTTTAATTCACGACCCAAAGAAGCTTTCTCCTTCAGGAAAACCTTCAGCTCATTGTAATGATTGGAAATCTCGGATTCCTCTCCCCAAACTGGTTTCCACACTTCCTGATGCGATTCGCGTTTGACATCCACCAAAGCAAAACCCGAAACCAAACTAGGAGCATTCTTCAGAACGAGTCCCAAACGAGAAGGTAACAAAACATCTTTACCAGCCCACTTTAAACAGTAAATAGGAGTACCTTCTTCATCCAACGTAAATTCCAAGGAAAGTTGTCCATCAGGAGAAGTCAACATTGTCTGAGGCGACTGACAGGAAAACATACACAGCCCTAAACACCAGACAAACAGAATCTGTAACAGTTTTGTCCATTTCATAGTTCTTACTACTTAAAATTAACGCAATTTCGATATAAGTAAAACAAGTATCAATCTGCTTACACAAATATGGCAGAAAAAACGCTCTGCAGCATCCGACCATCATATTTGAGCGCTAAAGTTAAAGAGATTTATTTTACAAGCGAACATCTTCTGCCTATTTTTTGCACCACCACAAAGAAAATTCCCTTGTAGAAGTCCGTTAGAACTTTGCGTATATAAACTTCTTCTGCCGCAGTTTTGTAACATGATTGTAATATGTATGACAATTGCCTGTAACACAAACATACGTTCTTTGCAAACAGAAATAAAATACATTACATTTTTATATGGAAACTATCTATTTAGGAATCGTTCTCTTCCTGTTCGTCCTCGCAATTTTCGATCTTGTGGTGGGCGTAAGCAACGATGCCGTCAACTTCTTGAACTCTGCTATCGGAGCCAAGGCGGCATCTTTCAAGACTATCATCTTCATTGCAGGCGTAGGAGTCTTCATCGGTGCGGCACTCAGCAACGGTATGATGGACATAGCCCGACACGGCATCTATCAACCGCAACACTTCTACTTCGCGGAGATCATGTGTATTCTACTGGCCGTCATGTTGACGGACGTCGTCCTATTAGACGTATTCAACACGATGGGTATGCCAACCTCGACTACCGTTTCAATGGTATTCGAGCTGCTGGGAGGTACTTTTGCATTATCACTTATCAAGGTTTACAGCAGCGAAGGAACTTTGGGATTAGGCGATCTGATCAATACAGATAAAGCCCTTTCCGTCATCATGGCTATCTTCGTCTCTGTAGCCATTGCATTCTTCTTCGGTATGCTGGTACAATGGTTGGCGCGTATCGTATTCTCATTCAACTACCAAAAGAGAATGAAATACAGCATCGGTATCTTCGGAGGTATCGCTGCCACCAGTATCATCTATTTCATGCTGATAAAGGGTCTGAAGGACAGCTCCTTCATGACTGCAGAATACAAAACCTGGATCCATGACAACACCCTGATGCTGGTAGGCGCATTTTTCGTGTTCTTCACCATCCTAATGCAGATACTCCATATCTGTAAAGTCAATGTTTTCAAAGTAATCGTATTGCTGGGTACCTTTGCTCTCGCTCTGGCCTTTGCAGGAAACGACCTTGTAAACTTTATCGGTGTACCTTTGGCAGGATATTCTTCCTTCATGGACTATACAGCCAACGGACAGGCAGCCGGAGCAGACGGTTACCTGATGACATCCCTCCTGGGACCGGCCAAAACGCCGTGGTATTTCCTTTTTGGTTCGGGTGCAGTCATGGTATACGCCTTAGCAACTTCTAAAAAAGCACACAACGTCATCAAAACATCCGTCGACCTGTCCCGCCAGGACGAAGGTGAAGAAAACTTCGGAAGTACACCTATTGCCCGTACCTTGGTACGCTTCAGCCTGACACTGGCTAACGGGATTTCCAAAATTGTACCCGAAAGCACCAAACAATGGATAGACAGCCGTTTCCGTAAGGATGAAGCCATTATAGCCGACGGTGCCGCCTTCGACTTGGTACGTGCTTCGGTCAATCTGGTACTGGCCGGTCTGCTCATTGCACTGGGTACTTCACTGAAACTGCCCCTATCTACTACCTACGTAACCTTTATGGTAGCTATGGGTACTTCACTGGCCGACCGGGCCTGGGGACGTGACTCCGCAGTATTCCGTATCACTGGTGTACTGAGCGTCATCGGCGGTTGGTTCATCACAGCAGGTGCAGCATTTACTCTATGCTTTTTCGTAGCCCTTATCATCTATTATGGAGGTACAACAGCTATCATTCTGCTCATTGCCCTGGCTGTATTCTCGCTTATCAGAAGCCAAGTAATGTACAAGAAACGCAAGGAGAAAGAAAAAGGCAACGAAACACTGAAGCAACTGCTAAGTAGTACAGACAATAACGAAGTATTGAGACTGTTGCAAACGCATACCCGTGAAGAATTAGGTAAAGTATTGGCCTTCACACAAGAGAACTTTGAACGTACCTCAACTTCATTCCTGCATGAAAATCTGCGCGGACTGCGCCGTTCGATGGGCGCCGTCAAATTTGAAAAGCAGCTCATCAAACAGATGAAACGTACTGGTACACTGGCCATGAGCCATCTGGACAACAATACCATCCTGGAAAAAGGACTTTACTACTACCAGGGCAATGATTTTGCCAGCGAACTGGTATACAGCGTAGGCCGCCTCTGCGAACCTTGCTTGGAGCATGTAGACAATAACTTCGTACCACTCGATGCCATTCAGAAGGGCGAATTTGCAGATGTTACAGAAGACATCACTTACCTGCTTCAGGTATGCCGCAACCGCATCGTCAACAACGATTATGATGGTATGGAAACGGATATCCGTAAAGCCAACGACTTGAACGGCCAACTGGCACACCTGAAACGAGAAGAGTTGCAACGCATACAGAGCCATACAGGCAGTATCAAAGTAAGCATGGTTTACCTGACCATGGTACAAGAAGCCCAAAACGTTGTAACTTATGCCAGCAACTTGCTGAAGATAAGCCGGAAGTTCCAGGCAGAAGAATAAAGGAAACAGTTTCCTTTCCTTAACGAGAGGAAATCTCTAAACAGAGCGGAGGATCCGAATACGCATTGACGTTTCGAGATCCTTCGCTCTGTTTTTATATCCTGGAGAGTTCAGTATTTACCCTGATCATATTCAGACTGTAAAAACATATCAAAGTAAGAGTTAAGCCCTTGCAAGCATAAACTAAGCGAACAAAACAGAAAGACGGAACAAGCTCTAATACCACAACCGTAAACACCTACATTAGCGACGTAAAGTGGCACTTGAGCCGCGTAAAGAGGGACTTTAGCAGTCTAAAGAGCAACTTTAGAAATACAACAAAAACTACCCTAAATATATGATACAAAAAAAGAGCGCACATCAAAGATGTACGCTCTCGCAATTTTTATAGAAAGTTTTATCAAGCTTCTTCTGCAACTACTTCGAAAGGAATTTCTACAGAAACTTCTTTGTGCAGTTTAACAACTGCTTTGTAGTGACCAACTTCCTTCACAGCGTCTTTTACAACGATGATCTTACGATCAATATTGTGACCCAATTTTGCCAACTCATCAGCAATCTGAATGCTTCCTACAGAACCGAAAATAGTACCTGTGGAGCTTACCTTTGTGGCAATAGTCAGAGAAACGCCTTCCAGCTTTGCAGCCAATTCTTCGGCATCTTTTTTAATTTTCTCCAACTTGTGAGCACGCTGCTTCAGTTCTTCCGCCAACATCTTTTTTGCAGACGGAGAAGCGATAACGGCCTTACCGGTAGGGATGAGGTAGTTGCGACCATAACCGGACTTTACAGTCACGATGTCGTTTTTATAACCCAAGTTTATTACGTCTTCTTTCAATATAATTTCCATACTATCTCCTCCTTATTATTTCATCATGTCAGTTACATAAGGCAGCAATGCCAAGTGACGGGCTCTCTTAACAGCTTGAGCCACACGACGCTGATACTTCAAAGAAGTACCTGTAATGCGGCGGGGAAGAATTTTACCCTGTTCGTTCAGGAATTTCTTCAGGAACTCAGGATCTTTGTAATCGATATACTTGATACCGCTCTTTTTGAAACGGCAGTATTTTTTCTTCTTAACGTCTACTGAGGGCGGAGTTAAATATCTGATTTCTGATTGAACTTGTTGTGCCATGATTAATCCTCCTTTTTAGTTGATTTTACACTTCTTCTTTTTACAGCGTATTCGGCAGCATACTTGTCTTGTTTGAAAGTCAAGAAGCGGATTACACGCTCGTCACGACGGAAGTTAACTTCCAGTTTCTCGATTACAGAAGGTTCTGCATCGAACTCAATCAGCTGATAGAAACCTGTAGACTTCTTCTGGATAGGATAAGCCAGTTTCTTCAGTCCCCAGTTCTCTTCATTTACAATCGCAGCACCTTCAGCAGTAAGGATGCCTTTGAATTTCTCTACCGCTTCCTTCATCTGAACGTCAGACAAAACGGGAGTTAAAATGAAAACGGTTTCGTAATGATTCATACTCGTTTGATTAAATAAATTTAGTTGATTTAAAAATTGCGGTGCAAAGGTAGGCATTTTATTTTGAACTACAAACATTTAATATTTTTTTATTCGTCAATGTAGGATTTATCAGGCAAGAAAACTACCTTTGCAAGGTTGTTTAAACAATATTTCATGATAGAACAGTTCAATTTTGACATGAGGCTGATTTTTGCCATCCTGAACGGAAAGGTATCGGCAGCCATCAACCGGAAACTCTCACGTAACTTCCGACAAAACGGAATGGAAATCACACCCGAACAATGGACCGTACTCATCTTTTTGTGGGAAAAAGACGGAGTGACGCAACAGGAACTGTGCAACGCCACCTTTAAGGACAAGCCTAGTATGACCCGACTGATAGACAACATGGAACGACAGCATCTGGTAGTGCGCATATCGGACAAGAAAGATCGCCGCACCAATCAGATACATTTAACCAAAGACGGAAGAGAACTGGAAACCAAAGCGCGTCGCGTAGCCAATCAAACCTTGAAAGAAGCCCTGAAAGGAGTAAAGCTGGAAGAACTGAGCGTAGGACAAGAATTATTAAAAAAGATCTTCTTCAATATCAAAGACTGAAAGGGGCGGTTCACAGCCCTTCAAACATCACAGAAAAGGGGAAAAAACAAATGAAATTGGACCATTAACAGTTTTTTTGCACAAATAATTTCGCTTGTTAAAGAATTATGCTTTTCTTTGTGACTGAATTGCATGAATATAATAATCTATTAAAAATACACACAAATGAAAGGCTTATTGAAAAACTTGGGATTGATATTAATCCTGGTGGGAGCAATCATTCTGGTAGCATGCTCCTTCACTGGTAATGTTAACAACAATTCTATCTTGGGAGGTGCAGCAGCCGTTATCGTTATCGGCTTGATTACCTACATCGCCATCAACAAGAGAATTGCCGATTAATTCAAAATTCAGACAAAAAATATAAAAGGACGATTGCTTAGCAATCGTCCTTTTATATTTTATATCTATTCTGTCGCTTACTCCAAAGGACAAGCGACAGAATAGCAACTCTAAAATAGAGAAGTCAATTTTCCGGTTCGGGAGTAATCAGTTTGTAGCCCTTGCCATGAATATTTATGATTTCAATAGAATCATCTTCTTTCAGATGCTTGCGCAGCTTCGTTATGTACACGTCCATACTGCGGGCATTGAAATAATTGTCATCAATCCAAATCGTCTTCAAAGCAAAGTCACGCTGAAGGATCTCATTAGCATGTGCACAGAGCAAGCCTAACAGTTCAGACTCCTTCGTCGTCAGCTTCGTCTGCTTTTCAGCCGTAGAAAGGATTTGTTTCTGAGTATCGAACGTAAACTTACCGATCTTATAAATGTTACTTTCTTTGTTTTTCTTACCACGTACACGACGCAAAATTGCCTCGATTCTGAAAGTAAGCTCTTCCATACTGAAAGGTTTGGTAATATAATCGTCGGCACCAATCTTGAAACCTTCCAGAATATCATCCTTCAATGTCTTTGCCGTTAAGAATATAATGGGGATTTCAGCATTGGCCGCACGCACTTCTTGCGCCAGTGTAAAACCATCCTTCTTCGGCATCATAACATCGAATACACATAAGTCATATTTATTTTTCAAAAAGGCTTTATACCCGGCCTCTCCATCGGGAAACAGGTCGGCAGCATAGCCCTTGGCCTGCAAGTATTCTCTCAGCAACATACCGAGATTTTCATCATCCTCGCACAATAAAATTCGCAATTTCTCGTCCATATCAATCAGTTTTTAATAAAGGTAATGCAATAATAAATTTAGTTCCCACGTTAAGTTCGCTTTCAGCCCGAATGGTTCCCTTATGGTCCATAATTATTTTTTTCACATAAGCCAACCCCAATCCAAAGCCCTTTACATCGTGCAGATTACCCGTATGCACGCGATAGAACTTCTCGAATATTTTCTTCAAATTCTCCTTCTTGATACCGATACCGTTGTCCTGTACCGAAATCATCAGTTTACCGGATTCATTCCATGTCCTTACCATCAAATGCAAGTCTACATCAGGACGTTTGTACTTCACTGCATTATCCATCAAGTTGAAAATCACATTCGTAATATGCATCTCGTCCACAAAGACATGCGCTTCTGCAGCTTCCAGTTCCGTATCAATCTTTCCATTATAACGCTCCACTTTCAGAGCAAAGGTATGAACAACCCCCTTGATCAGCTCGTTAGCATCTACATCTTTAGGCTTCAACGTAGCCTTTTGCCTGTCGAACATCGACATCTGCAACACCTTTTCTACCTGAAACCTCAACCGCTTCGTCTCATCATTAATCACTCCCGAGATATGCTGGAACATGGCAGGAGACTTACCTACAGCCGGATCGTTCAACATCTGGGCAGCCAACGAAATTGTAGAAATCGGCGTTTTGAACTCATGGGTCATATTATTGATAAAATCGTTCTTCATTTCTGTCAGTTTCTTCTGACGGAATACGATATAAATCGTAAATATGAATGTAATGAGTAGTACAAAAGTAAAAATCATCGAAGGTATCATAAAGCTGACCGAATCGAAGATATAGTCCTTCTTTCCAGGAAAATGAACCTTCACAATACTCATCCGTGCCGGCGGATCGTTCAAGAACAGCGGCTGTGCATAAGAACTCTCACTTCCCTCATCGCTGTAGTCCGAACAACGATACACTTCCCGACCGTCACGATCAATCACCTTAAAATGATAGTCAAAATCTCCAATACCATTATCAATCAATCCAGACTTAATGTATTGATCCAGATTTTTGAAATTGACTCTTTCCTCTATAGGCTTATCGCTAGCATGATAAAGCATATTGAAAACCACATCATCTACCAAAGCACGCTGATACAAATAACGGTTCTTAATCATATCAGCCAACGAACGAGACGTCTGAGGAATGGTCTTCGCACCATGTTTGCGCGAAATCATAGCTCGCGGTAACTCGGATGGTTGGTTGGAGAACGTCTTCAACTCGACCGAAGAACGTATTGTCCCGTCAGGAGAAGTCATCATAAACCGATGAGTCTGCACCATTCCATTTCCGTTCGTACCCTGCGCCTGTTCCCAAGCTTTCTTTTCTGCTTCCGAAATGTCCTCCCGTAGCCAACGAGCCACCTCGGCAGATTCAACATCCTTGGAAGCTGCCATCAAAGCACGTTTCACAGATTCGTCAAACTGCTCATTACGCATCTTTACCATTTCCTCAATGTAACTGATCTGCAGATACAACAAACTGAGGAAGGAAAGACCCATTACAACACCTAATATCCAAATCGTAGACTTTTTCATAGCCACAAAATTAACAGTCCCTAATTAACACTCCTAACCCATTAACCAGTTTTAACCCGTACGAAATAACAAATTAACCGATTGAGGCTATTTAGGTTCCATTATCGGAACTATAACAAAACAAGGTCCTGCCTTGTTTGCAAAATTAATAAAAAATTAATAATGACAGCCATTTCCATCAAACTTATTAATGAGAAAGCAATAAAAAACCGCCTTTCTTTCGTTAAAAAGATTGGCGGTTTTAACAATTATAAAAAACAGATGAAATGAAGTTGCGTTATTCTTCAGCCTGTTTGGCTTCAAATTCCTTAATCAACTTATCCTGAACATCACCCGGAACAAGTTCATAACTTGCAAATTTCATAATAAACGATGCACGGCCTCCCGTCAAAGAACTCAATGCCGTCGAATAAGAAGACATTTCTTTCAAAGGAACCTTGGCAATCAGTTTCTCGTAACCGGCTTCACTGCTCATACCCATAATCATAGCACGGCGCCCTTGCAGATCACTCATCACATCACCCATCTTATCAGAAGGAACAAAAACTTCTACATCATAAATAGGTTCCAAAATCTTCGGCCCTGCATTCTTAAATGCTTCGCTAAAGGCATTTCGTCCGGCAAGCATAAAGGAAATTTCATTAGAATCTACGGGGTGCATCTTACCGTCATAAACAATAACACGTACATCACGGGCATACGAACCGGTAAGAGGTCCCTGTTCCATACGAGACATTACACCTTTCAAGATAGCAGGCATGAAACGAGCATCAATGGCTCCACCAACCACACAGTTGACAAACACCAGCTTACCGCCCCATTCCAAAGGAATTTCTTCCGTGCCCTTTACATTCATTTTAAATTCCTGTCCATTGAATTTATAGGTATCAGGAGCCGGCATCCCTTCGTAATAAGGCTCCACAATCAGATGAACCTCACCAAACTGTCCTGCACCACCCGACTGTTTCTTATGGCGGTAGTCAGCACGGGCAGCCTTGGTAATAGTTTCACGATAAGGAATACGAGGCTCTTCAAACTTAATCTGAAGTTTTTCGTTGTTCTCTAAACGCCATTTCAATGTACGCAAATGGAATTCACCCTGTCCATGAACAATAGTTTGACGCAATTCTTTTGACTGATCGATGATCCACGTTGGATCTTCTTCGTGCATACGATTCAAAATGGCCATCATCTTTTCCGTATCGGCTTCGTTTACAGGTTTGATGGCACGTGAATATTTTGAGTTCGGATATTTTATAAAATTGAAGCGGTTTTCAGCTCCCTTACCATTCAACGTATTACCGGTATGAACATCTTTCAACTTCACAGTACAGCCAATATCACCAGCCACCATTTCTTCTACCTTGATACGGTTGGCTCCCGCACAAGCATAAATCTGAGCAATGCGCTCCTTGGAACCACGATCGGCATTCGCAAAATCATCACCTTCGTGCACTTTGCCACTCATCACCTTAAAGTACTGCACATCACCAATGTGCGGTTCAACAGCAGTCTTAAAGAAATAAAGAGAAGCAGGACCATCTGCATCTGGCTTAACTACTTCACCACGTGTATTATGTACAGGAGGCATTTCATCAACAAAAGGCACAACATTACCTAAAAATTCCATCAGACGACGAACACCCATATCCTTACCTGCACACACACAAAATACCGGGAACATACCACGACAAGCCAGACCTTTACGGATACCTTCACGCATTTCGTCTTCGGTCAATGACTCTTGTTCAAAGAATTTCTCCATCAGTCCTTCATCGTGTTCAGCAGCAGCCTCAACCAAAGCCTTATGCCATTCGGTCGCTTTTTCCATCTCTTCAGCAGGAATATCTTCAATAGTAGGCGCACCTCCCTCGGGTCCCCATGAATATTTCTTCATCAGCAGCACATCGATCAATGAATTGAAGTTTGGACCTGTAGCCAACGGATATTGTACCGGAACAACTTTTGAGCCATAAATCGTCTTCAACTGTTCAAGTATCATATCGTAATCGCACTTCTCATTATCAAGCTGATTCACCAGGAAGATAACCGGTTTACCCAATTTTTCAGTATAACGGAAATGATTTTGGGTACCTACTTCAGGACCATATTGCCCATTCAACAACAAGACAGCAGTATCTGTTACATTGAGCGCCGTCATAGCTGCACCCACGAAGTCGTCACTTCCCGGACAGTCGATAATATTCAATTTCTTGCCATTCCACTCTACATGGAAAACGGTGGAAAACACAGAATAGCCATATTCCTGCTCCACCGGAAAGTAATCGCTGACTGTATTCTTGGCGGTAATTCTTCCGCGACGTTTTATAATACCACTCTCATAGAGCAGCGCTTCTGTGAGAGTGGTTTTACCCGAGCCGTCATTGCCAAGAAGAGCAATGTTTTTGATTTCATTCGTCTGATATACTTTCATGATATATAAGATTTAATGTGAATACTCAGCATGCATGTGCACGCCCTTATTTTTTGTGAGGCGCAAATTAGAAATTAATTACAGAAAAAACAACGAAGTTTAGAATGTTACTAAACTATGTTGTGCAGCATACACACTAAAAAAGCCGGATATCAAGTATAAATATCCGGCTTTTTAGTTCTATCAGTAAGTTAAAAAATCATCATTTCATAGAGACACTGTGGCATATTGGAGTAAGAATGAATGAGAATTCATAATTACCATAAGGTATCTGATACTGTGGCAAAGGCCACGCTCCCCAACTGTTTACACAGCCAAGTCCCATCTGTACCTTGTCAATACACAGATTAGTCAAATCAGCCTTCTCCACTTCAGGTGAATGGCGCTGGTCTTTATCCCAACCATCATCCAAAGACTCAATAGTGTAGTGCAGAGCCGAAGCTGAGAAAGGAGCCTCAGCAACAATCTTCAAGCCACAATTAGCTGCATTCAGCTGTTTCCACCAACGAATGTCGGTTTTTGTACCAGTTTCCTGCGGACGAATATAGGAATAGAACTGATCATCCACACTCTGACGATACAATCCCAAATCAGCAGAATGGTTACGGTCTATGTAGTTTTCTATCGGACCACGGCCATAATATTCAATCGTTTCAAATGACTTGGGCATCTGCAACTGCATACCGAAACGGAACATCGGAGCCACTTTGGCCTGCGCATCGGCTGTCATCTTCTGAGTAACTTTCACAGCTCCCTTATTATTGATAACATAGGTCAAATTCAGTTTGGCAGAAACGCTCTTCATTTCATACTCTGCATTTACAACAACCTGTCCATCATTCATATTCCACTCAAAAGACGTAAGATTCAGACCTGGATCCTTCCAAACGGCAAACTTCCGCTGCAGACCTGCCCCCATATCATTATCGGTTGGTGCACGCCAGAAATTGGGTGTCAGCTGTGTTCCTTCTTTCATCATCTCCGTACCTGCAACCTCATATCGTGAAAGATAACCTGTATGCTTATTGAACTCCAGACTGAAATTCTCGCCCTCTACAACCAAGTAGTTCCAATCGTTTTCTTTCACTTGGGGAACAACTACGGCGACATTAGCTTCTTCTACATTCTTCAAATTCATATCGGGAGCTTTATATGGATTCAGCACCAATTGATCTTTTGCTACCACGTGACCAGCTGGCAACAATCCTTCACGGTTCTTCAAACGATATGAAACATTGAGTACCCATTCCTTACATTCACAAACACGCCCCAGATCCAATTTAACCTTCGCAGTTTGCTGGGGAGCTACATTCAGATTTTCGACTCTTCCACTACGAATAGCTTCGCCATTGGCAAGCACAGTCCATTCCATATAATAAGCAGATAAATCGCGGAAGAAGTTTTCATTGTACACATTCAGTTCGCCTTGAGCTAAATTAGCTGGAGTTGTCCAAATGTTCTGATAGAAATAACCAACTTCGTACATGTGAGGATTGGGAACACGATCCGGACTGATCAGACCGTTATCACAGAAGTTGTTGTCAGAAGCATCATAACGGTTAAAATCACCACCATACGCATAGATGCTAACACCATCTTTACCAGTCCAACGTACAGACTGATCTACAAAATCCCAAATAAAACCGCCCTGCAAAGCTGGATACTTACGAATCAAATCCCAATATTCTTTAAAACCTCCCTGAGAGTTACCCATCGCATGGGCATATTCGCACTGAATCAGCGGTTTCTTGATATCTTTAGTGCGAGCGTATTTCTCCATATGGTTATAATCGGCATACATAGGACAATATACATCTGTAAACTCATTACCATGAGCTTGCTCATACTGGACAGGACGGCTCGAATCTTCAGCTTTCACCCAATTGTAAGCAGCCTCAAAGTTCGGTCCAAAACCAGCCTCATTACCCAATGACCAGAATATGATACTGGGGTGATTGAATCCACGCTGCACGTTACGCTGGTTACGTTCCAGATGTGCCTTCTTATAATCGGCACGTTTAGCCAAGGTTTCATCACCATAACCCATACCGTGGGATTCTACATTTGCCTCAGCAATAACATAAATACCATACTTATCACACAAATCATACCACAGATTGGCATCTGGATAGTGGCAAGTACGTACAGCATTAATATTAAACTTCTTCATAATCTGGATATCCTGCAACATGCGTTCGGAAGATACAACGTAACCACCGTCCGGATCCAGTTCATGACGGTTAGCTCCCTTAAAGAGTACAGCCTTGCCGTTCACCAATATCTGTCCGTTCTTTTGTTCTATTTTACGGAAACCGACCTTAACAGGTATCACTTCTGTACTACCCTGCATAGAAGCACGTAAGGTATACAGATAAGGAGATTCCGCACTCCACTTGAACGGATTCTCGACATTCATCACTACAGAACCATTACCTTTAGCCGTAGCTGTAGCCACTTGCTTACCAGCCGCATCCAACAATTCCAGATTAACAGTACCTACACCTTTCAAGGTCAAAGCAATGTTCAATGAGCCATTCTTATAATCAGCATCCAAATCAGGCGTTACGCGGATATCCTCAATACGCTTCTTATCGCGTGCATAAAAGTAACAATCACGACCAACCCCACTAAAACGGAAAAAGTCCTGGTCTTCTAAATAAGTTCCATCACACCAACGGAACACCTGAAAAGCAATAAGATTCTTCTGCCCAGGCTTCAAAAAAGAAGTCAGATTGAACTCTGCTTCCAGCTTACTATCCTCACTGTAACCTACATATTTCCCATTTACCCACAAATACATGTTCGATGTCACCGAACCAAAATGAGCAATGATATCTTTTCCTTTCCACGAAGCCGGAATAACAAACTCCCGACGATAAGAACCAACATGATTATTCTCCGTTGGTACCTGAGGAGGATTATTTTTGAACTGATTACGCCATGCATAACCTGTATTTACATAGATAGGATCACCATATCCATTCAATTCCCATACAGCCGGCACTTGTATATTGTCCCAACCCAAGTCGTTATAACCTACTTTCCAAAAATCAGTAGGACGAGAATCAGCATCCTTCACCCAAAAAAATTTCCAGGAGCCATTCATGGACATGTAATTGGAAGACTGTTCTTTTTTACCCACCGTAGCAGCATCGCCCGACTCATAGGCAAAATAATTAGTGTGCATGGGAGCACGATTAACGGCATTCACTTCCGGATCTTGCCATTCCTTGAAAGACTGTGCGCTCCCACCTATAGCCAAAGCAGCAAACAGCCCTGTGATAAGTTGTTTCTTCATGATACAAATAGTTTTATAAATATAGCGGCATGAAGGGTAACTTTTCCAACATGCCGCTACAAAGATAGAAGAAATGAAAATATAATCAGATGAAATATATTTCAAATATGATACAAAATTAATTCAATTGCAGGCGATATACCCCAAATGAACGTGCAGGAAGTTGTATATTCATCGATTGGCCTTTCACTTGAACTGGACGAACACGAGGAACCAAAATTTCCTGTTCCAGCGAATTTACAGTTTTCCAATCATCATTTTGCAAGTAAATGCAACTGCCCGATACAAGTTGACGTTTTTTCAATCCATTAAAATCAATCTTCACATCAGAAGGTTTTGCACCAACGTTCACCAGTTTCAAAATAATTTCTCCTGTAGGTGCATCTAAGGCAGCCGTTGCATACAAGCTGTCCTGTCCGGCTACCGGTTCTCCATCCATCTGCAGGCGAAGCACATCTGTTCCGGCATTCATACCATACATCTGCTGAACATAATAATTAGGTGTACGCATCATACGCAAATTATCATACCAAATCAGATCTGGATTCCATTGCCAAGCATCTACGTGAGCAAACAAAGGAGCATAGGTTGCCAAATGTACGACATCGGCATTACGTTCTAATCCTGTCATGAAAGCAGCCTCAGACAAAGCTGCAAACAAGTTGTTAGCTTTTCCGGTCGGGTGATCATGTGCAGCATATTCACCGGCAAATACTTTTGGTCCTTTACGGTCGTAACTGTCGTAGCGATTAGCATTCTCCAAAAACCATTTGGGTTCCATGTAATAATGTTCATCCACTAAATCCACTCCTACCCGCTTCATTTCAGGCCATAAATAGTCAAACTTATCCCCTGAAGCGCTAGGTCCGGACGATCCGATCACCTTGATATTCGGATATTTCTCACGAATAGCCTTGGTAAACACTTCCAGACGTTCCACATACACTTTATCCCACTGCTCGTTACCCACAGCAATCATTTTTAAATTAAACGGTTCGGGATGTCCCATTTCTGAACGTACCTTACCCCAAGTCGTATTCACATCACCATTGGCAAATTCTATCAGATCGAGAGCGTCCTGTACATAAGGATCTAGCTCGTCCAAAGGAACGATCTCATTGCTTTCGTACTGGCATGAAAGTCCACAGCTAATCACCGGCAGAGGTTCTGCACCGATATCTTCGCTTAACAAGAAATATTCATAAAAACCTAAACCTAAACTCTGGAAATAGTCGGGAAAAGCCTTATGCTTAAAAGTATAGTTCCAACGATTTTCATTCAAAGGACGATTTTCTACTGGACCAACTGAATTTTTCCACTGATAACGTGTAGCCAGACTGTTCCCTTCGATGATACAGCCACCTGGAAAACGGAAAACACCGGGATTCAAATCATACAAGGCTTGCGCAAGATCGGCACGTAATCCGTTTTCCCGTCCTTTCCATGTTTTAACAGGGAACAAAGAAATATGATCCATATCTACCGTTCCTTTTGTCAGCAACACGATGCGTAACCGTGCATGAGCATCTGTAAACGGAGACTTCAAAATAACTGTCTGCTTCTTCCATTCATTACCTTTTATCTCGATTTCTTTCTTCAAAGGATTGGAACCGTCTGCACGAACCAACTCGATTGAAAGTTTCATAGAACCAGCATCAAGCGTACGGGTATACACAGAAAAACGATATTCTTCTCCTTGTTTCAAGCCAATACCTGTAAATCCTTCATTATCGAGACCCGCACGTAGCAAACGTCCGTCATTCACAACACGCACATAATGTGGATTACGGTCAAAGCAGGGATTCTCACTTTGAATTGTCACATTACCAAAAGGAACCCATCCTACAAAAGGTTGGGGAAACTCAAACGAACGATTTTTCACCAATTCAGCATATAAGCCACCATCCGCACCAAAATTGATATCTTCAAAGAAAATGCCATACATCGTAGGTTGTATCTTGGCTGTCGGCTTTGCAACATCGACAGTCATCACATGTTGTTGTGCTTGCAGGCCCATCGCAAGAGACAAGGCCAAAATTGTCGTTATTTTCTTCATATATAAATATATTTAATGATTAAAAAATCCATTATCTTCCTGTTCTACCACCTTCTGTGGCTGCGCCGACGAAGCGCCAACTTCAATAGGAAGCCATACTTCCATATCTCCTTCTCCCCGATGTGCCCATGCATAATAAGGAATCAGAGTCAATTTGACATCTTTCACAACCAATCTACCTGCTGCATCATAACTGAGAGCCTGCTCATCGGTGGTAATCTCACAAATACCATACAACAGATCCGGATTGTTTACCACTTGAAAAGAAGGATGCTGATTTAGCAGGATATTATGCACATTAAAATCATTGTCTGGCCATTCTGCACAATACACAATAGGACCACGTTCTACAGCTACTCGTCCACGGTCAGCTGCAACTTTTTCATTGGCTCTAACAACACGAGGTTGCATATCAAAATGTACTTCTACCACATCTCCTTTTTTCCATTTGCGTTCAATCTGCAAATAGCCTTTCTGAAGTTCTCCTTCTACAGCTTCTCCATTGACCGTTACCGTATAGCCAAGCTTTTGTTCGTCATCATAACGATATAAATCTCCCGGAAGCACTTCATTGCGTACCCAACCGGGTATACGAAGATTCATCGTAAACGGTAGCGCTCCCTTCACCACCCGGATACGGATATCACCGTTCCAAGGATAAGATGTTTCCTGCTCAAGCACAATCTTCTTGTTATTAACCTTCAATTCACCACGATTGCCCATATAAAGATTAACGTACACGTGATCATCCTTTACGGCATAGACATATCCAGGTAAGGATGGTATGAAACGACTGATATTACTAGGGCAGCAAGCGCATCCAAACCAAGGTTTACGGCTATAACCACCTGCCGAAGCCAACGGATTAGGATAGAAGAACGAACCACCATCCAAAGAGACCCCGGAAATTAAACCATTATATAATGTACGCTCCAATACATCGAAATATTTGGCATCACCGTGTAATAAAAACAGGCGGTAATTGACATACACATTACCAATGGCTGCACATGTTTCATTATAGGCCGAAAGATTTGGGAGTTCATAATTATCGCCAAAGGCTTCACCGGCATGACGTGAACCAATTCCTCCTGTAATGTAAATTTTCTTATTAACAATGTTTTCCCAAATCTTATCTACAGCTTTAATGTAAGAGGAATCGCCTGTAATGGCAGCTACATCCGCCATGCCTGCATACATGTAAGTAGCACGTACTGCATGACCTACAGCCTCATCCTGTTCCAATACAGGCTTATGAGCCTGGCTATAGGCGTCCTTACGACTCGTATAGCCACGTGCATCCAAGAAAAACTTTGCTTGGTCAAGATATTTACGGTCGCCAGTCACAAGGTAAAGGCGTACTAAGGCCATTTCGGCTATCTGATGCCCCGGGACTAATTTCTTCTGATCCGACCCGTTGCCAATAGCCTTACAGACACAGTCGGCATACTTAATGGCAATATCCAAGAAATTACGTTTGCCGGTAGCCTGATAATGAGCTACAGCACCTTCCACCATATGTCCCAAGTTATAGAACTCATGGCTGAGTTCCTCTACCTTTGTCCAACGTTCCGGGCCAGCCCAGTCATGGGGATGTTTCGGATTCATGGTACGGGCAGTATATAGATACCCGTCGGGCTCCTGAGCAGCAGCTACAATCTGTAGAACACTGTCAATATATTTCTCCAGTTTCTTGTCCGGATAGGTTTGCAAGAGGTAGCTAGCACCTTCAATCGTCTTATAAACATCCGTATCATCAAACGAGAAACCTTCTACTTTATATTCATCACTGGGATGGGCCGCTCTTACAAAATTCTCATAACGTCCAGTTTCCTCACATTTACTGAAAGCCAGCGGGATAGTCACTTCGCGACAGGCTTTGAGGCGCTGTCCCCAAAAGCTATCGGTCACTTTAACCGAAGTAAAGGGAACCGGATCAATGGGGTAGCCGGAATGTAAAGTTTCTTTCTGTGCGGCCAGACTGCCCACTAGTAGGACAGCTACAGCCAATAAACATGTTCTTTTCATGGTTAACTATTAATCAGTCGTACAAACATAAAAAATTATCTTATTTATCCATTTTTTGTCCGATACGGATTACAGTAAAAGAATAAGAAGATAGTGTATAATCAAAACCATGTTCCTGCACTTCAAAATCCTCTGTTATCGGAGTTACATCTTCATCTTTCGGATTTCCAGCCAGAACAATCTTCTGTGCCGTAGGATTCACGAGCGTGACACCTTCCAATTCTATCTTGGAAGAAACCTCAACCGGTAGCATATTCACCAGCTTTACAATGTAGTCACCAGTCATCGGGTCCTTTACGACCGACACACCAACCCGTTTCTTTACCGCATCCAATCCATTATCCAACGTAATCGTAGAAGCAAAATATTCATTACCAGCATTCTGACCATACATTTGCTGCGTGTAATAGTCGACCGTCGGTTTCACTTCCTTATTATTGAAATAAATCAAGTCAGGACGCCACTGAGTATACCCTTCCTTAGCTAATAACGGTGCGTAAGAAGTCATGGCCACCACATCGGCATTACGTTCCACTGCCGTCAGATATAACGCTTCAGCAAGAGCCGTTTCCAAATTACTGGGACGCCCCGGCAAGTGAGCCGCATATTCGCCCAAATAAACCTTTGACTTGTTGCGATCATAACGATCGTAATAGTCCTGATTGTGGATAAACCAACCCGGGGCCACATAATAATGCTCGTCCACCATCGGAACCCCCAGTCTGGTAGCCAGTTTCCAACCCTCATCATAATCAGTCCCTTCATAGAAAGGACCTACCGTACCAATCACTGTCACTTCCGGATATTTCTCGCGAACAGCCTTATAAATCATTGTAAAACGTTCTTCAAATACCTCTGTTATCAAGTCTTCATTGCCGATGCCAATGTATTTCAGATTGAAAGGTTTGGGATGCCCAGCCTCTGCACGTTTCCTGCCCCATTCCGTTTTACGGGCATCTCCGTTGGCATATTCTATCAAATCGAGCACATCCTGAATATAAACAGACATTTCGTCCATCGGAATACCTCTCTGCTGTCCTTTGCAACCTATTTCATCCTTGGAATGATGACTGCACGTACCGGAATTCTGACATGGTACACCCGCCGCCAATACTGGTACAGGCTCCGCACCTATATCCTCACAGAACTGGAAATACTCAAAGTAACCCAAACCTCGTGTCTGATGATACCCCCACAAGTTGCGCAAAGGTTTTCGGGCCTCCAAAGGGCCAATGGAGCCTTTCCAGTCGTAAATATTGTCTACGCCGTCGCCATGAGCCACACATCCGCCCGGAAAACGGACAAAACGAGGATGAAGATCGGCCAACGCCTGAGCCAAATCAGCACGTAATCCATTCTTACGACCTTTAAATGTATTCTGCGGAAAGAGTGAAACCATATCAAAATGATAAATACCACTCATTTTCGGTTGGAGAGACAGTTTGGCTGCACGTACATCCTCCTGCGCAGTCAACACAGCTTTGAGCTTTTTCCAGTTGTTTGAAGAAACTTTTACCGAAGTCTTCCCTATTTCATTTCCTTCCTGATCAAGCAAACTGACTATGACTTTCCCTCCTTTACTTTCACCTGCAATGCGGGCAAAACATGAGAAATCATATTTTTCACCTTTCTTCAACGTTATTCCGTCATAACCATCGTTCTGCAAGGCTGCCCCATTATGCCGTACATCCAGTACGGCATAATGGGGATTGTTTTCATGAATCGGACGTTCGGTTGCAATCATTAAAGTACCTTGCCCACCTTTCACACTCCAAGCATAGTTGCTGTCCCAACCTTGACGCGAACCGTCTTTCGATGAATATTCAAAATCACGGTTCTGCACCAATTCGGCATACAAACCACCATCGGCCGCATAATTGATATCCTCAAAAAAGATGCCTATCAGGTGATCGCTAATACTTTTTCCCTGTGAAACATCCACTTGAATGGTTGCTTCTAGCGGTTTCAATCCTGCAAAACGTACAGGATCCTCTTCTGTACGTTCGTCATACAATCGCTGGCGATATTTCTTATGATCAGCATAACGAATCAACTGCTCTATCGTTTTATAAGAAACTCGCTGTATCCAACCACTTTCCTGTTGCCCATCCAAAAGGACACTTGTTTCCTCAGCGGGATAAGCTGATTTCAATTCATACTTACTCAGTTCTTCTTCCGTAAAATAACTTTGCGCACCCCACTTCAGCAAATCAGGCGAAGCAGCATGGGCTAAGACCTTCCCACTACGAGTGACCGTCCAAATACAATGCCATAAACCATCGGAAGTATTCTGCATCAAGTGAGGAAAGAACATTTTCTTTTCACTTCCCCAAGGGCCAAAATCACATTTTACATAGTCGTAACCGTCTGCCACAGAAAGCCAGCGCCTTCCATCGGGACTCCAGGCAAACCTTAATCCACTCTGTCCATCGACACGCGCATATGAGAACAAATAAACAGAATCAGGTTCGTTTGCCACCTTATTTATCCTGGCCTGTATGGGGAAAACAGCAGCCAACAGCAAGCCGACCGTAATCCCCAATTTCAAAAGTGTTTTCATGATACCTATATATAATATGTTTGTGTGTCAAAAGTTAGTTAGGCTCTCATTTTACCCACACAGCTCCCCCAAAAGGCTGTACGGTCAACTGAAATTCTCCTTTTTCCTTTATCTTTTGTGTTTTCAATTGTGGTTGCATCTTTTTATCGTCCGTATAGGCAGATACCGTAGAACCACTCAGTTCAGGAAACGAGAATTTCAACTTCAAAGGTTCTTCCATTGCATTGATAGCAGCCAAATACCACTTATCGCCATGACGTCGTGCCAATACGATATACTTACCTGGATAACCTTCTATAAAACGAGTCTCATCCCACGTAGTAGGTATCTGTTTCATGAAGTCCAAACAAATCTGAGGAGCATCCGTCAGATTATTGGGAGCCAACGCAAAATTCTGAATGGGATTTTGGAAAAGTACTGCCGTAGCCAATTGGAAGACATCCGATGTCTTTCGGATACTGCCACCATCATTTCCTCTGTTCAAACGCTTATTCAGGAAAGTTCCTCCAAACTCCATGCATCCCACCGTATTGCGGATGAACGGATGCAGACAGGCATTGAACGCCTCGTTGTCACAGAAATGTTGTTGGAAGATTAAGTTTTCAGAAGCCAGAACAGCCTCACTACCTACATAGTTGGGATACATCCGCTCCCAACCACGTGGCAGGGTACAGCCGTGGAAGATAACCATCAGACCATGGTCATCGGCATCGCTCAATACATCTTCGTAAAGACGCATCGTTTCCTGCTTGTCGCCTCCCCAGAAATCAACCTTGATACCCTTCACGCCTAACTTCTGCATCCAGCGCATCTCTTGCTTGCGAATGATCGCATTATCCATCTTGTTTGTCGGACTCTGAGTAATGTCGTTCCAATAGCCACTGGAACTATACCATAGGAAAACATCTACTTTTTTGCTTTGTGCATAGGCAATGAGCTGTTCCATACGCTCGTAGCCAATATTTTTGTCCCACCAGGCGTCAATCAATACATATTCATAGCCCATTTCAGCAGCCAAATCAATGAAACGTACCTGATCGTCATAGTTGATACTATTGTCCTGCCACAAAATCCAACTCCATGTACTACGACCGAAGCAATAGTCATGTTTCGTTTCATAACGCGGTGTCACAACATCCCAAGCTACAGTTGTCTCCACAATGGGTTTCAACGTAGCGCCTACCGTCAGTGTCCGCCAGGGCGTACTGCCTGGCAGGGGAAAAGCCGGTTCTACCGTTCCGTTGCCATTGTTCTCTTCGGGCATGGGGAAGGCAATCCGATAAAGACCGTTGTCGGCATCGCTCAAGTGCGATCCGCAATAACGGCTGTCCACTCCCGTCTCACTAACCAACACCCAACCATCATCGCCCACGCGGAAAAGGCAGGGGAATGTATAGCCATGTCCATACTGCGAACGTTCATTCATTGGAGCGTCTGCCTTGTATTCTTCTTCATAACTGGGCTTGGTCCGCTTCCAACCAATCATGGCATCGCTCTGCGGACAAAGGAAAGTTGTAGTCTGCTGGGGGAAGTGAAAACCAGTCGATTCTTCCATCACCCGCACACTACCCGTCTCGCCATGTCGGGGCAAAGTATAACGAAAAGCAATATCATTGCAACTGATACGGAAAGTAACCGACAAAGACTGTCCTTGCGCGTTGGACAGATGACATACCAATTCATTGGCCTGATAATGTACCCGCGAAGTCTTGATACGTGTCAGTTGATAAGTCGTATCTATCTGCGCCGTTTCGTGTTTCACCAGCTTCAAGCCACTTGAGAAATCACCGACATTCGTCTTCATGCCCAAGGGGGAAGCGTCGACCATCTGCTTGCCATCGTAAGTTACCGAATAGGATACACCCGTCTCTCCTTCGTTAACCACCTTCAACCGCAATCGTCCGTCAGGACCGGTCATCTCTACATTTTGTGCCATCGAAGCCATTGCCATAACCAACAAGGCTAAAGTCGTTTTCAGTTTCTTTTTCATGGTTTTTTTTATGTTTAATTCATAAGGTTATCAGAGCTGCTGCATAGCAGTTTTCTTCATGTATCTTCCATACAATCTTTGTCATACGACTTATTAAGTGTCAAAAATACACATTTAAAAGTTTACATACAAACATATCCCCTCAAAAAAGACAAATTCCTCACAAAAAAGCAGAACTCCCATCTGATTACCCCAATATTTCAGGTAAATAAAGAAGAAATGCAAAAACAGTTTCTTACTTTTGCAGCATTGAAAAAGAAAACATCCATGGCAGGCATCTATATACACATCCCTTTTTGTAAGACACGATGCATCTATTGTGACTTCTACTCTACCACGCGCAGCGACCTGAAACGGCGCTACATCAATGCCTTGTGCGAGGAACTCACCATGCGTCGCAACTACCTGAAAAACGAAGCTGTCCGTACCATCTATTTTGGCGGCGGCACACCCTCGCAACTCGAAGAAGAAGATTTCCGCCAAGTCTTCGATGCCCTGTCCGCCCTCTACGATCTCAACGCCTGTGAAGAAATTACCCTCGAAGCCAACCCTGACGACTTGACGGAAGACTACGTGACCATGCTCCGCCTTCTGCCTTTCAACCGCATCAGTATGGGCATCCAGACCTTCGACGACGCCACCCTCCGCCTGCTGAACCGACGGCACAATGCACTCCAAGCCATTGAAGCCGTCGACCGCTGCCGTCGGCATGGTTTCCACAACATCAGTATCGACCTTATCTACGGCCTGCCTGGCGAGACGGATGAACGTTGGGAACGCGACCTCCGCCAAGCCATTGCTCTCAACGTAGAGCATATTTCAGCCTACCACCTGACGTACGAAGAGGGTACCCCCCTCCACCAGATGCTCCAAGCCCATCGGGTCAACGAGGTGGACGAAGATAGCAGCGTACGTTTCTTCACCACGCTGATGGATACCCTCTCGGCCGCAGGATACGAACACTACGAGATTTCCAATTTCTGCAAGCCCGGCTTTCACTCACGCCATAATACATCCTACTGGCAAGGTATCCCTTACCTGGGCTGTGGTCCGTCTGCCCATTCGTTCGACATGCACAGTAGGGAATGGAATATTCCCTCATTGGAGAAATATATTTTCGCAATTGAAGAAAAAAACAGGCTCTACGAAAAAGAGGAACTTAGCCTGACGACCCGCTACAACGAATACATCATGACCTCCCTGCGTACCCGTCGTGGCATTGACCTGCCGACACTCATAACCTGTTTCGGCCAGGAGCTTTCCGACTATTGCACCTCCATGGCCGTCCCTTACCTAAAGAGCAACAAGCTAGAGCAGCAGGACAATCATCTACGGCTCACCCGCGAAGGAATCTTTGTATCCGACGGCATTATCAGTGACCTGATGTTTGTGGAAGAGTAAGCGCCATATTAACAGCTAGCAACAAAGCATTGCTTTAAGCTGAATAAAGCAATGCTTTGTCCTGTCTAAAACAATGCTTTATCCAGCTCAAACAAATGGTCCAAATAAAAAGTCAAGGAATTACAAAATGAAATTGAACAGATAGCCGGACAAAATAATAAAGAAGGCCATGGTACCGAAGAAGATACCTATCAGCCGCCAAGTCATCACTTTCTTGAGCAGGGTAGCTTCGGGCAAGGATAACCCCACCACGGCCATCATGAAGGCGATGGCGGTACCCAAAGGAATACCTTTGGCCACAAATACCTCGATGACAGGCACAATACCGGCCGCATTGGCATACATAGGCACGGCAAGAAGAACTGAAAGGGGCACGGCAAACCAGTTGTCTTTCGACATGTATTGTTCAAAGAAACCTTCGGGTACAAAGCCGTGCATGAAGGCACCGATGCCGATACCTATCAGGATATAGACAAGCACACCGCTGACTATCCGCCAGGCGTCGCGGATAATGGCAGGAAGCCGTTTGACAAAAGGAATATGGTCTTTCTCCCATGCTTCTGTCTGGGCAGACGACTGGGCCTGAATCTGTTTCACCCAATCGCTAAGATAAGGTGCAAGACGCATCCGTCCGAGCACAAAACCTCCAATCACTCCCAGCAGGATGCCGCTAACGACATAAACCACCGTCACTTTCAATCCGAAAGAACCGAGGAACATGGCAACAGCCACTTCGTTGACCAACGGCGACGTAATCAGAAAAGCAAAGGTCACTCCCAACGGAATGCCTCCCTTCACAAAACCGATAAACAACGGGATGGAAGAACACGAACAGAACGGAGTGATGGCTCCGAAGACAGAAGCCAACAGGTACTGCAGGCCATACATCTTATGGGTAGCCAGATAGGTGCGTAACCGCTCTATTGGGAAATAGGCATTGACAATCCCCATCAGCACACTAATGAAAAACAATAGGATAAGAATCTTGATGGTGTCGTAAAAGAAAAAGTTTACGGCCACTCCCAACGATGTGTCGGCACTCAGGCCGAACAGTCCGTAAACAAGCCAGTCTGCAAAATCTTGTATCATATCTTTATTTTCAGATTAATTCGTTTAAATACGAACAAACATACTATCATAAAAGCGGCAGAAACCTTAACACAGCCGTTTCTGCCGCCTGTCGTCGAACAGCTTCGTGTATCAGATGCCCAAAAGCTGCTTTACGTCGCTTTCGGTAGGAACCTTCCCTTTCATCTTCACCACTTCGTCCACCACTACGGCAGGAGTGGTCAGGATGTTATAGTTCATCATTTCCATGATGTCGTCCACTTTGGTCAGCTTCACATCCAGATTGTTCTCCTTGATTACTTTCTCAATAACATTGTAGGTTGTCTTACATTTGGCACAACCCGGGCCCAATACTTTAATTTCCATATCCGTAATATTTAATACTTCGTTAAAATTTCATTTAATCCGCTGAAAATAAATGTGTTAGTTAACA
>OHQN01000097.1_pt1 | contig 32989 bp, 28 predicted proteins | sample 1578161 | NCBI WGS metagenome assembly OHQN01 (sample SAMEA3879554, study PRJEB24766) | human gut metagenome | biome: human-associated habitat; feature: feces | place: USA | collected 1985/1987
TCAGTAGCCTGATATACCATTTGGATATGACAGATTTGATGAAATGGAGGGTTATGTGAGCGGATTGGTGGTATATTAATATGGATAGCTGGATATTTTCTTCTTTCCTTTTTATTATTGTAATTTCCAGCCTTTTTTTCCGTATAAATGGACTAATTGGAGGAAATATCGCATTCTCAGAGGTTTTATTTTGATATAAACGTTTGTAATATAGCGCATTAACCCCTATTTTTACATTCGTCAATTGGGAGATTCTAGAGAAATGGCAGTCGAACATAGGTAAACAGGGGATTTTTTGCGTATAGGATGCGGCAATGGATGTGGATTGGAGCTGTAAATTAAGGCAACAAAAGAGGATGGTATCCGGATGTCTGTTCACAGCTCCGATACCATCCATATTTCTTTCTGGAAAAAACAGATTGGATTATACTCCCATTAATGCAGAATTTTAAACACCAGTTCCCGCAGGATATCGCCATCGCTCATCGAACTGTTCTCCACGCCTTTCGACTGTGCATCGGCCGTGCGTATCTCGCCGATAATCTGCAAGGTCTTCACTCCGCTGTAGCGGCGCATGGCGGCCAGGTATTCGCGAGCCTGCCAAGGCGACTTCAAATCCAGAAACGCAGCGATGCCATGCTCCGATTTTTCGGGGGCATAATAGGCCATCATCAGGTTGGAGAAGAAACTGAAAAGTAAAGATAAAGTCATCTGTATGGGGTTTCCTTTCGGATTTTCCTCAAAGTATTTTACTATCCGATTGGCTTTCAGCACATCTTTTTCGACCAAAGCGGCCCGAAGTTCGAAGTTGTTATAGTCCTTGCTGATTCCGATGTTCCGTTCCACCTGTTCGGGTGTCACTCTTGTCAAACCTTTTGGCAGCGTAATGACCAACTTTTCCAGCTCGCCCGTCAGGCGGCTCAGGTCGGTACCCACGAATTCGGCTACCATCTGCGAGGCCTTCGGTTCGATGTCCACCCCCTTGCGTTTCAGATAGGAACTGATGAAGGCAGGCAGCTGGGCTTCGCGCACTTTCTTTGATTCAAAGACTACGCCTCCTGCCTTTTCTATCTCGCCTGCCAGCTTCTTGCGCCGGTCCAGCACGCCATGCTTGTGGCAGAGGACGAGGATGGTGGACAGCAGCGGCTTTTGCAGGTAGTAAGTCAGCTCCTCCATGCCGCGCACGGCCTGGGCCTCCTTGACGATGATAACTTGGTGTTCGGCCATCATCGGATAGCGTTTGGCCGCGTTGATGACGGTCGCTATGTTATCTATATCGCCCCCATACATCACCGTCTGGTTGAACTCTTTTTCCTCATCGGTCAGTACGTTCTCCTCGATGTAGTCGGCTATCAGGTCAATGTAGTAATCTTCTTCGCCCATCAGATAGTAGATGGGCCGGTACTGTTTGGCCCGAAGTTCCTTCAGAATGTCGTCGCACGTCAGTTCCTGCTTTGCCATAGTCTTACCAGTCGAACTTCAGGTGTTTTACGGTCTTCTTCTCGTCGATAATCATGCGGAGCGACTCGATGCCGATTTCCACATGCTCGGCCACGTAGTTCTGCGTCACCATGTTGTCGCTCTTGTCGGTCTTCACGCCTTCAGGAATCATAGGTTGGTCGGACACCAGCAGCAGGGCTCCTGTGGGGATGTGATTGGCAAAGCCGCAGCTGAAGAGAGTGGCCGTCTCCATGTCCACCGCCATGGCACGTGTCTTCTTGAGGTATTCCTTGAACTGGTCGTCGTGCTCCCAGATGCGGCGGTTGGTGGTGTAGACGGTTCCGGTCCAGTAGTCGCGGGCATGGTCGCGGATAGCCGACGATACGGCACGCTGCAGCATGAAGGCCGGCAGTGCAGGCACTTCGGGCGGGAAGTAGTCGTTCGAGGTACCTTCACCACGGATGGCCGCGATGGGAAGAATCAGGTCCCCCAGCCTGTTTTTCCTGTCGATACCTCCACACTTGCCCAAGAACAGGCAGGCCTTGGGATGAATGGCGCTGAGCAGGTCCATGATGATGGCGGCATTGGGGCTGCCCATGCCGAAATTGATGATGGTGATACCCTCGGCGCTGGCCGATATCATATTGGCGTCACGTCCCAGAATAGGCACATTGAACTTCTCGGCAAACAGCTCCACATACTTGTTGAAGTTGGTCAGCAGGATGTATTCGCCGAAATCTTCTAGCGAGCGTTTGGTGTAACGTGGCAACCAGTTGGCTACAATTTCTTCTTTAGTTTTCATACGATTTCGTTAATCTATAAGGATTAGGATACGGGGTGCAGAAGGGAGTCTTTGAATTGGCACGCCTTTCTGCAAACGCAAAAATACAATAATTAGAGAGACAGGAAAAGAAAAAGGCAGATTTTATAAGGTTTCATAGATTGTACTTCTCCGTCTTCAGATGATATTTTCTTCTTATGGTACACGGATGGCCGAAGCATCTAGCTATCATCACTCTTTCCCACTGTTCAGAATAAGCCGGCATGCTTCTTCGACCAAGGTGTCCCGACCTTTCTGAACATCTTCGAGAAGTGGCTGACATTCGATATCCGGCTGCACGCCGATGCCGTGGTGGCGGGAACCGTCGTGATTCAAGAACTTGTATCCCGTAAAGATGAAGCCTATGGAAGGATTTCTCAAGATAACGGCATCCCCGTTTGTTCCCGAAGTCGGTTCTCCGATAATGGTGCCTATCTTATAATATTTTATCAGCTCCATCACCGTCTCGCAAAAACTGAGCGCTTTTCTGTTCGTCAGAAAATATACTGGCCTCTTGATCCGTACAGGTACAGGCTGCTCATACTCCCATGACTTCTGGTAAGGTTCGAGAGCCGGATGGATTCCCCATTTGCTTTCGGCGGTAATCTGGTAGTCCACTTTCTGATGGTCGGGCAAGTAGAAGGTAGGAGTCAGAATCTGCCCCACCAGAGCCGGTTTGTCTATGAAATGAGACAAGATGGGAAGGATGGAAGCATCGGGATACCCCCTTAAATCAATGATGATACCCTTTGCCCGCTCAAACTCATGAATGTATTGGCTGAACTCCTTGTAACCGGCTCCCTTTTCAAGGCATGGGTTTATCTTCCAGATGCCTTCTTTCACCTGTGATATGAAGTCTTCTTTGCCATCGGTTATATAGTTGTCCCCTTTTCGGATGCTGACACTCGTTTCCCTGAGCTGTCCGTCTGTCCCTCTGACTTCCAGCCAGAGCACCGAATCTTTCTGGAATGACTGGAAGAGAAACAAGTCAAGCACCTTGCCTTTGCGGTCTGCCTCTGTTGCAGCCGAAGCATATTTCATTTTTTCTGCAATCAGCCCATGTATGTCTTTCCCGTTGACGGACACGATTTCTTCTCCTGTCCTTATCCCATTGTCCGGCGCGCAGCTGCTGACATAGATTTTCCCTTCACGGGTCACTCCGGCCTCAATCTGGGGATAATATATGGGCTGGAATTTCCCCAGCATGCTACTAGGTTTGGAATAACCGTTCATGACATACAGATGTCCGTCCTTCACATGTCCGTAGTGGGCATAGGAAACCGTCAGATATTCGGGATAAGACGAACAGGCAGCCACTTGCTTCAGATAGGATTTCATGAACTCCTCCCACGTCCCGTCCAGCCCGTCTTCGGTGTAGTAGGCATAGAAATGCTGGATGTAGGCTCCCGAGACAATGGCATTGGTCAGGCGGTAATAGGGGGACAGATAAAAATCTTTCGTCCATTTGTATTCCAAGGATTTCTTCAGTTGCTTCAGTTCGTCCGACTCTTCCAGCAGTTTTTCGGTGGCAACCCGATAGCAGGCATGCAAGTCGGAAGACAATCGGACCGTGTGCTTCTGGGGTAGCTGGAGTACATTTTCCTGCATCCTGATTACCCGGCTGGATGTTGCAGACTTTTGGAAGCCGGTGTTCAGTGTGGTAGCCTTGATATAAAAGGGACATACGGCTGGAGATGAATCTGCAGCGGGTATATCGGTGAACTGCAAATCGGGAAGCAGCGGAAAAAAACGTGCAAGGAGTAGCGAATCAGCCTGAACACGGAAAGTCATCGGCAGTACATCGCGTATGTTCTTCTCCAAAAAGGCATACCAATCCAGATTGTCCACATACGGATTGGGAGAGAAATACCGTGCACATCCGTAAAGCTGCGCCAATTTCCATAACTGGGTGGCTTGAAAATCGGAAACGGTGAGCCGCTCAAAATTCTGTGCGGCCAGATGTATCGATTGAATTAGTGATAGAACGACAAGAACAATTTTCAGTTTCATGGACGATAATATCTTTTTTAAGAACTATAATCGGAAAATCATGTCTGCAAATGTACTACAATTAAGGAAACGGAAAAACAGAAGAATGGATTTTTGTGCATATTTGCAGATAAATCCGCAAGGAATCCCCTGCCCGCTCCCTTCCCCAATCAGCCTGCCTTGCAAGTATCCGGGAGGTATCTACCATGAGTATACGACTCATGTAGGATCAGTCGTATACTCATGGTAGATGCGTACCTTTGTGTTTATACAAGATGGAACTCCTGCTTTCCTCCGTCTTTTCGATGATAGTTATAATTACTTATAAAATGAATTATTACTGTTTCTCGCTGCAAACGTAGTCTTAGAGGCTGGTTTCAATCCCAAGGGGCTTATGTTTGAAACATTCCCCCCTAAGGTTGAAACATACTTAGACAGTGTCCTTATGATAATCTGACGGATGTGCGTCAGAATAAAGCTGAAATGGTTAGAATAATTTGCAAATAATAATCGCTGATGAAACAGGCCTAATGGAATTATATTGTAGAGGCCAAATTGGACGAATGGACTATAAATCCTGAACAGTTTGTTACGCCAGCAGAAAGTCCCCTGCCAGCCCACGCTGTTGGCCATTGCTCCTCCAGCAATGGGAGCTGCTATAAAAACGGTCTTGAGAATGTCAGAATTTAGGTACTTCAAGAATACGAACTGCATTTGAACTTTCACACATGGTGTTTTTCCCTCTTTTTTCATAATTTTGCAGATATTCATATAGATATTGGACTATTATTGGCAGGGAAAATATTGATATAAATTAACTGTATGACTAAAATAACAGAAAATTTGCAGATTGGACATTCCCATGACAAAGAAAGGGATTTCAAGATAACATGTAACGTTTCGGATGACAAACAGGTGGAGGTACCTTTCTCGCACCGTCACTTTTTCTACGCCGTCTATTGGATTCATCAAGGCAGCGGAATTCACGTCATCGACTTCGAAGAATATGAAATCAAACCCAACCGAATTTTCTTTGTGAAGCCGGAACAGATACATTTCTTGCACAACAATACGATGATGGAATATTCGGCCTTGCAGTTCACAGAAGAGTTTATGTCGTGTTCAGATACCGGATATCAGACAGAAGAACGGGAGATAGCAGTCTGCCATGACTTGACACTGGAAGAACAGGAACGCATGGAGATTTTGTTCAAACAAATCAGTGCGGAAGCTGTCAGTGGATTGGAGCATTCCACCGCCTTGATACAGTCGGAAATTAATACTTTGTTGCTGGATTTGGAGAGGATAGGTTTGGATAAAAGAAGATATACTGCCCTGCCTGACTTGCTTTTGAAATACAGAATGCTGGTAGAGAAACAATATACAGCAACAAGACTGGTACAGGAATATGCCGGCCAGTTGGGTGTGAGTGCCAATTATCTGAACGTACTCGTCAGAAAGTATTTGGGAAAATCGGCTTTAAACCTGATAAACGAACGGGTAATATTGGAAATCAAAAGAAGGCTGTTGAGAACGGAAAAGGGAGTTTCAGAAATTGCCTATGAACTGGGTTTTGATGAATTATCCTATTTCTCCCGTTTTTTTAAACGGCATACAGGAATGACTCCTATTGCCTTTAGAGAAAAGATGAATGAAATGTACCAAAGATAAAAGATTTTGTGTCAACTCTTAAAACGCAATATGCCATAACTTTGCGCCAACAAAAAAGGAGAAAAATATAATGGTACAAAAACATGAAATGAGCCATACAGAAAAAATGAATGGCGAAAGGAAAACGGCTTTTGTTGTCACATTTTCAGCTGTGACGATGGTATTGGAGATATTTTTCGGACTATTCTCGAAATCGATGGCACTGCTGGCCGACGGCATACACATGGGGTCGCATGTCCTGGCAATAGGATTAAGTTGGGGAGCCTACATTCTGGTGCGTAGGCTTGAGCAGAAGCAAACAACCCATGTGAGCAGCGAGAGAGTACTTGCCTTGTCGGCTTATACTAGTGGGATTTTGCTGCTGATATTTGCCATCTTCATCATTGTTGAGGCTATCGAACGTTTTTTCGTCCCCGACGTTTCTATCCGATATGTAGAGGCCATGATTGTTGCCCTAATCGGAATGGTTGTAAATCTGATCTGTGCATTTGTACTGCATGACAAGAACGGGCACGAAGACTACAATCGCCATTCGGCCTATTTGCACGTGGTGGCCGATGCCCTGACCAGCTTGGGAGCTATCTTCGGACTGGTTTGTGCCATGATTTGGGATATCGTCTGGATAGACACTGTCGTTGCGCTTGCATGTTCTTTCGTCATTATCCGTTGGGCAAAAAAACTGCTTCTTGACACGGGAAAGGCATTGGTAAGCAAAGATTAAGGAGACGATTAGTATTCATGGTAGCTGGATTATCGCTTTTCTTTCCTGCTGTATTTCCGCTCAAACAGATCCGCATTCCGGTTACCCCACTCTATCATGGCGTCGATAATCGGGATAAGGGTCTGCCCCAGCGGCGTAATGGCATATTCGGAACGTGGCGGCAGTTCGGGAAAGATGTTTTTGGACACCAGTCCGTCCTCCACCAATTCCTTCAGCTGAATGTCCAGCACACGGGGTGTAGCCTCGGGAAACAGTTTGTGGAGTTCACTGGGGCGCAAAGGACGATGACGCAGTTCGTCCAGGATACACGATTTCCATTTGGAGTCTATCAGACTCATGGTCAGGCGTAAAGGGCAGTCCAAGTCAACGGGAATTTTTCTTTCATACATAATTTTGTTCTCTATCATTGATTCGGACACAAAGATAGCGATAACTCCCTTATACTGGGATATACCGAATAAATTTTCGGTATATGAATAATTTTTCGGTACTTGCACAGCCCGGTCTTACCCCGTACTTTTGCAGCAGTTATTAACCCGTTAAAACGATTGTCATCATGAGAGCAAGTATCGAAGAGTATGAGGCTGTGGAGAAGGCAGCCATGAAGTTTGTGAAAAGTGTAGCCGAAGGCAACAGCAGTTATGCCAAAGAACTGTTCATCGACGAAGCCGTCTTGTTCGGCTATCTGGACGGAAAACTGGAGCACGGCAGTATTCAGCAATTCTATCACAACGTGGACACCGTAGGTGCAGGACAGGATTTCAAGGCGCGCATCGATGTGGTGGATGTAGAAGAAACGCTGGCCGTTGTCCGTGTGCTGGAAGAAAAATGGGGCGGACGCATCGATTTTACCGATTATCTGCTGCTGATGAAGATGGATGGAGAATGGAAGTGTGTGGCCAAAGCTTATAATCAGAATTCCAATACTGTTCGGAAATAAATAAAAAGAAACACTGACGTATTTTTCAAGGACGGAATATTGAATTCCGTCCTTTTTTGTACTTTTGTCTTCTCTACGAATAGTATATTAATGGAAAGAAACTGCCCATGCCTTCACTGAACCTACCCGTATTCGATGCCAAGATTGCCGTACGCGACGGTAAACGAGTGATATTTGACGTCATTCGCCGCCGTTACGTGGCCCTGACTCCCGAGGAGTGGGTGCGCCAGCACTTCGTTCATTTCCTGATAAATCATAAAGGATACCCTCAGGCACTAATGGCCAACGAAGTACAAGTGCAACTGAACGGCACACGAAAGCGATGCGATACCGTACTTTACCGTCGTGACCTGTCAGCACGCATGATTATAGAGTATAAGGCACCTGAAATACAGATTACTCAAGCTGTTTTCGACCAAATTACACGCTACAATATGGTATTGAAAGTCGATTATCTGATTGTCAGTAATGGTCTCCAGCACTATTGTTGTCGTATGGACTATGTTAATGGAGGATATCAGTTCCTACCCGATGTGCCTGCTTACAACGAACTTTAGCCCTATCTTCCCATGATCTGCTCCATACCTGCTCCGTACATTCTCCGTGAGAAAGTACCTATACGTGGACTTGGTACGGAGCTGGTACGGAGATGGTTTTATGTTTACCTGTTTTTGCAGGATTTTGCAAGGAAGAACTTTTAAAAATTAGTATGAAAAACGTATGATTTGAAACAAAGAATACTAACTTTGCGCTTGTAACTATCAAAGAAAACACGTTATGAACACAAACCGTTTCTTCAGTAAGGAAGAAAAGCAGATGCTTATACCCCTCTATCGCAAGTTATTACAACTGTCGGGTGACACGTTGCTACCAGGCGACTGCCGTAAATTAAAAGCACATCTTGTGGCCTGTGCCGCTACAGAGGCCCTACAACGCGATGTATTCGGGTTGAATCCAGTCATTAAAAACATGCAGACAGCTGTGATTGTAGCTGAAGAGATAGGTATGCGACGCGCCTCTATCCTGGCTCTGATGCTTCATGAGGTCGTACGGAGTGGGCAATGTACGGCTGAAGATATTCATCGCGAATATGGTGAAGACGTGGCTGGTATTATTCGTGGCCTGATTCGTGTAAATGAACTTTATTCTAAAAGTCCTACCATTGAGTCTGAGAATTTCCGCAATTTACTCCTTTCTTTTGCCGAGGATATGCGCGTTATTCTTATCATGATAGCCGACCGTGTAAATATTATGCGGCAGATTAAAGATGCCGAGAATGACGAAGCACGTCGCCGAGCTGCCAACGAGGCTGCTTATCTGTATGCACCGTTGGCCCATAAGCTGGGTTTATACAAACTGAAATCTGAACTGGAAGATCTTTCTCTAAAATATACGGAACATGATATTTATTATCATATCAAGGATAAGCTAAATGCCACCAAGGCTGCACGCGACCGTTATATAGCTGCTTTCATTGCACCGGTACAGAAGAAACTGGAGGAAGCGGGACTAAAGTTCCACATCAAAGGACGCACCAAGTCCATCCACTCCATCTACCAGAAGATGAAGAAACAGAAGTGCCCCTTCGAAGGCGTGTACGATCTGTTTGCCATCCGTGTCATCCTAGACTCTCCGCTGGAGAAGGAGAAACTGGAATGCTGGCAAGCTTACTCCATCGTGACCGACATGTATCAACCCAATCCTAAACGTTTGCGCGACTGGCTGTCCGTACCGAAAAGCAATGGCTACGAGTCGCTGCACATCACCGTCATGGGCCCAGAAGGCAAATGGGTGGAAGTGCAGATACGTACCGAACGCATGGATGAAATAGCCGAACGAGGTTTGGCCGCCCACTGGCGTTACAAAGGTATCAAAGGAGAGAGTGGATTGGACGAATGGCTGACTTCGGTACGCGAAGCGCTCGAGAGTTCGGATAGCGACCTGGAGGCAATGGATCGTTTCAAACTGGATCTGTATGAGGATGAGGTGTTTGTCTTCACGCCCAAGGGTGATCTCTTTAAGCTGGGTAAGGGTGCCACGGTACTCGATTTCGCCTTCCATATCCACACCAAGTTGGGGTGCAAGTGTATCGGTGCCAAGGTAAACGGACGCAATGTGCAGCTTAAGCAGGTGCTTCAGAGTGGTGATCAGGTGGAAATCATGACTTCGAATACGCAGACGCCCAAGCAGGATTGGCTGAATATCGTTACTACCTCAAAGGCGCGTACCAAGATACGCCAGGCCTTGAAGGAAATGGCATCCCGTCAGACAGCCTTTGCACGCGAAACGCTGGAGCGTAAATTCAAAAACCGAAAGATAGAATATGATGAAGCCGTAATGATGCGGCTCATCAAGCGTATGGGTTACAAGGTAGTTACTGAGTTTTATCAGGCTATTGCCGATGGAGCATTGGATGTAAACGACATCATCGACCGCTATCTGGAACTGCAGAAGCGCGAGAACGACATCCGCGAGGAAGTACAGTACCGTAGCGCCGAAGAATATAATCTGCAACCTCAGACGCCGGAAGACGGTTCGGTCAAGGAGGATGTACTCGTTATCGACCAGAACCTGAAAGGCATTGACTTCAAGCTTGCCAAGTGTTGTAATCCTATCTACGGCGATGATGTGTTTGGCTTCGTCAGCGTGACAGGTGGTATTAAGATTCACCGTTGTGACTGTCCCAATGCTGCCGAACTTCATGCCCGTTTCGGCTACCGTATCGTGAAGGCACGCTGGGCCGGTAAGGGCGAAGGCACACAATATCCCATTACCCTTCGTGTGGTAGGCCATGACGACATAGGTATTGTGACCAACATCACTTCCATCATTTCGAAAGAAACGGGTATCACGTTGCGCAGCATCGGTATCAACTCGAACGATGGTCTTTTCTCGGGTACTCTAACCGTCATGGTGGGCGATACAGGACGCCTTGAAGCACTTATCAAGAAACTGCGAACAGTAAAAGGAGTAAAACAAGTGGAGAGAAACTAACTTCTTATATGCATTACGATTATAAAAAACAGCTACGCAGCTTCGGCTATGCCTGGAAAGGTATCCGTAGTTGCGTAGGCAAAGAACAGAACCTCAGTTTTCACCTCATTACCACTGTCTGTGTGGTAACGGCAGGTTGGTGCTTCTGCATCACACGGGGAGAGTGGATTGCTATCGTTCTTTGCATCGGTATGGTGATAGCTGCCGAGCTTTTCAACAGTGCCATCGAACGGTTGGTAGACCTTGTTTCGCCGCAACGCCATCCCATGGCAGGACAGGTAAAAGACATCGCCGCCGGAGCGGTGTTGGTGTGCGCTCTGGCGGCGATTGTCGTCGGGCTGATAATTTTTATACCTTATCTTACCCGTTTCTTCTTATAATAAGGACGTGTAGCGAAAACGAACATAAGTATCGCCAGTACCAATGCACTCATCGCCAGTGTGTCTTCACCTATCGGCACTTTGTCTTGGCTATTCATGACGCACATAGTCCATGTACCAGCTATTAGTCCCCCATCCATCAGCAGGTTGAAGGTCATATTACCTGTAGCTCGCTGGCAATGGTGAGACAATTTGACAAACATTTTCACCCACAGCGGAGTGAGCAGCGGCAGTACCAGCATGGGCAACATCCATATCCAACTTATGGACGCAGAAAGGCCTGTCAAAAATGAACTAATAATACCGAATGAAAAAGCCAATATACCGACATTGAGTGCAGGCAGCCAAGCTCGTCCCAGCAGAAACCGATCCAAGCTACATAGCTTCAAACCGATAGGAGCACGGAAAGATACATATACCGTAGTACATAGCAAGATGCCGATGGCACACAGCAGAGCAGATGCATACGACAGCCACGCCAGTGGATAATGGCCGATTCCCCAAGTTCCCGTTGTCAGTCCTGCAACCATACCTACTCGTCCGCAGAAGGCGAAGAGCATGTTTCCTGACGTACGATGGCCCGATAGGGTGATATCGATGCTGATGGTGGTTCCCGCTCCCGATGCCAAGGCAAAGCAGGCTCCCTGAAGCAGGGCCAGCCAGGCGTAATGGGCTTCATAGATGTACGAAGCTACAGCCATCGTCGCACCTACCCCGGCATACGACAGCAGCAGGACGTGTTTCCGCTTAAAGGCGTCGGCAAGATAGGCATGAAAGGGACCTACGAGCAACATCCCAGCTAAAAAAGCCGGATAAATGCACGTTGCATCGTCAGCCAAAGCCATCGGAAGCACGCCAAGCAGCATGTACACCGCGGCATACAGCAGGAAATTGGCGGCACACATAGCCCTAAGCCCATGCGTCAACAAACGGCCATCAATATTGTTCTTTCTCATTGGGAAAGTCTAAGTTCTTCACATCGCTCACGTAGCGGCTAATGGCATCCGTCATCACCGTGTGCAGGTCGGCATAACGACGCAGAAAACGTGGGCGAAAACCATTGTTCATGCCCAGCATATCCTGACATACCAATACCTGTCCATCCACTTCACCACCGGCACCAATGCCGATAACGGGAATCGTCAGTTCGTGAGCCACGCGGGCAGCCAGTGCGGCGGGAATCTTCTCCAGTACCAGTGCGAAGCATCCTGCCTCTTCCAACAGATGGGCGTCGCGTACCAGTTTCTCGGCTTCAGCTTCGTCCTTGGCACGGACGGTGTAGGTGCCGTACTTGTTGATGCTCTGTGGCATCAGACCCAGATGTCCCATCAAGGGAATGCCTGCACTTAAGATACGCTTCACAGTACCGATGATTTCTTCACCGCCCTCCAGCTTCAAGGCGTCGGCATGGCTCTCTTTCATGATACGAATAGCCGAGGCAAGACCTTCGAGCTCGTTGCCCTGATAGGAGCCGAAAGGCATGTCCACTACCACCATGGCACGCTTCACACCGCGTACCACTGACTTCCCGTGGTAGATCATCTGGTCCAGTGTGATAGGTAGTGTTGTTACATTACCTGCCATGACGTTAGAGGCAGAGTCACCTACCAGAATAACATCTACACCTGCACCATCTACAATCTGTGCCATGGTGTAATCGTATGATGTCAACATTGATATCTTTTCGCCTCTTTGTTTCATTTCTATGAGGCGATGAGTAGTCACTTTACGTGTGTCGTCTGAAATGTATCCAGCCATTTTTACTTAATAATTTAAAGGGTTATTGTTCTGAATAATCAATTGCAAAGTTACAGCTTTTTCTTATTGCTTCTTCACTTTCAGCATCTTTTCATAAGTAAAGTCACGGAAGTCATCTATGACAGCATGGCACAGCGGAGTGATGGCTTCACGCGCATTGGTCGTGGCAAGCCCGATGACGTTAGCTCCTGAAGCCATTCCTGCTCGTAAACCATTGAATGAATCCTCGAAAACCCAAGTCGTATCCGGTTCGGATCCAAGTACTTGCATACCCAGCAGAAAACAGTCGGGTGCAGGTTTTGAGGCTGTGAACATTTCTGCTGTCAAAATACGGTCGAACAGACAGTCAAGGTCTGGATGAACGCGACGTACGGCTGCCATTTTCTTATCGTTGGAACTGGTGACGACAGCCATTGGTACGTTATGACGACGCAAGTCGTCGATAAACTCAAGTACACCGGGAATAAAATCGAATGTCATCTGTTGTTCGAACTGATCGAGGGCAGCGGTAATCTCTTTTTGCCGTTCTGCCATGTTGGGTAAAAATGTTTCGTAAATGTAAGTTAAGGTCTGTCCCTTGATGCGTGTTTCGAGGTCTGCCATACCCAGATAGTCTATACCAATGCGGTGCCAAAAGACACTATATTGCGTTTCGGTATCTATCACCACGCCATCAAAATCGAAGAGGACAGCGGTATTCGTTTTGTTGTTATCCATAAACTTTTCGTCAAAAATCGGACGCAAAGGTCTGAAAAGTATCCGTATCCTGCAAGTTTTTCTAACTTTAAATAAATAAGGTTATGTTTCAAAGGTAAGAACTCGAAAACCCATTTTCGGCTTTGTTCTTCGCTCGGTTTGTACTATCTTTGTTGCGAATAACCCTTATACGACAGCATATGAACAATCCGCACATACTCGGTACCGAACGCATCGGGAAGTTGCTCGTACAATATTCCATCCCCGCCATCATCAGCATGACCATCGTGTCGCTTTACAACATCATCGACAGCATCTTCATCGGCCACGGCGTAGGCCCCATGGCTATTGCGGGCTTGGCCATCACCTTCCCGCTGATGAACCTGACGGCAGCCTTCTGCAACCTTGTTTCGGCGGGTGGCTCTACCATCTCGTCCATCCGCCTGGGGCAGAAGGACATGGAGGGAGTGAACAAGGTGTTGGGCAACACGCTGATGCTTTGCCTGATCAACGCCGTAGTGTTCGGCGGACTGACGTTCATCTTTCTTGACGCCATTCTGCGCTTCTTCGGCGCCAGCGGCGAGACGCTGCCCTATGCCCGCGACTTCATGCAGGTCATCCTGCTGGGAACGCCCATCACCTTCACCATGATTGGGCTGAACCACGTGATGCGCGCCACTGGCCATCCGAAGAAAGCCATGCTGACGTCGCTCACCACCGTGGTGTGCAACATCATCCTCGCTCCCATCTTCATTTTCCAGTTCGATTGGGGCATACGGGGCGCGGCTCTGGCCACGGTCATTTCGCAATTCATCGGAATGTTGTGGGTACTCAACCACTTTCTCCAGCGTTCCAACCCCATCCGCCTGCGACATGGTTTCCAGCGCATGGAGCGGCGCATCGTGGGCAGTATCTTCTCCATCGGCATGTCGCCGTTCCTGATGAACGTCACGGCCTGTGCCATCGTCATCATCATCAATAACAGCCTGCAACGCCACGGGGGTGACATGGCCATCGGTGCCTATGGCATCATCAACCGCCTGCTGATGCTCTACGTTATGGTGGTAATGGGGCTGACGATGGGCATGCAGCCCATTACGGGCTATAACTTCGGAGCACGGCGGCTGGACCGTGTGAAGCATGTGCTGCGTTTGGGCATCACGGCGGGTGTGTGCATCACCTCGAGCGGTTTCCTCATCTGCGAGCTCTTTCCCCACGCGGTGGCTTCGGTCTTCACGTCGGACGAGGCGCTTATCAACATGGCCGCCCGCGGCGTGCGCATCTGTGTGGCTATCTTCCCCTTCGTGGGGGCGCAGATTGTCATCGGCAATTTCTTCCAGAGCATCGGCATGGCCAAGATCAGTATCTTCATGTCGCTCACGCGCCAGCTGCTCTACCTGCTGCCCTGCCTGCTGGTGTTCCCGCAGTTCATGGGGCTGGATGGCATTTGGACGAGCATGCCCGTGAGCGACTTCTTCGCCTTCGTCACAGCTGTGCTAATTCTTCTGTGGTACGTCCGTCGAAAGCATCTGTTCCATCCGCAGGCCATACAATAACAACACATTTTTCGTTTTATGAGTATCTTAGTATAAGCGAATCCCCCTGCCCTTCCCTCATGGAGAGAAAAGCAGGGGGAACTTTTTTATTCGCTTTTACTCGCTCTTGATGCTCAGCACAGGATTCTCGTTGGCGATGCGCCAGGCCTTCAGCACTACGATGGCCACAATCAGCATCAGCAGCAGGATGGCCAGTAGAGCATACCAGGTGGGCGAGAGCAGGCGGCTGTCGGCAAACTGCTGCATCCACTGGCCGGAGACGTACCACGCCGCGGCCATGCCTGCCGCGACGGCTGCGACGGCTATCTTGAGAATGTCCAGCGAGAGCAGGCGTAGGATGTCGGACGCTTCGGCGCCGTTCACCTTGCGGACGGCTATCTCCTTGCTGCGGCGCTGCGTCTCGTCGCTGACGTAGCCGATGAGCCCCATCAGCACGATGAGGATGATGCAGGCGGTGGTGACCCACACGGTGTTGCGGAAGGTGGAGACGCTGGCGTTCTGCTCGCGGCGGATGTCCTGATAGGTGGTGAACTCCAGCGACAGGTCGGGATAGGCAGACTTGATGAAGGCGTTCAGGCGCTTCAGGTTATCGTCCAGCGGGGCCTTCAGGCGGACATTGAAGGTGCGGACGCGGTCGTTCAGGATGAAGGCGGTGCAGGTCTGGCCTTGGAAGAAGCCCATGTTGCGCACGTCCTCCACCACGCCTGTCACCACGGGCTGCTCTTCCAGCCGGGCCCAGGAGGGGTCGACGGGCAGCTTGCGGCCGATGGCGGTGTCGCCCCACTTCAGCGTCTCCACCGTGGTGCGGCCCACGACGGCTTCGCCCCGATGCTGCGGCCAGTGGCCTTCGAGCAGGGTCATGCCTGTCACTTGCGGCATCTCCTTGTCCATCAGCGTGAAGTGCAGGGGGCAGATAAAGTTGCCCTGATTGTCGGTCAGGCGGTTGGTGCTGTAGTGGGCCAGCAGACTGGTACCACTGCCTGCCACGGCTTCTACATAAGGCTCGCGACGGATGGCATCGGCTACGCCCTGCGCCCGCTCAATGTTGCCCGTCACCATCCCCACGGCCAGTCCTTCGGCATGGAAGCCCACGCTGCGGGTCATCAGGTCGTGATACTGCCACACGGTGGTCAGCAGCAGGCCGCCGATGAAAGACACGCCGATGAACTGCACCGTCAGCAACCCCCGCTTCCACGAACGCTTGCCGTCGGTGTAGCGGCGGAACACCTGCGTCACAGGGATGTGGGCATAGATGCGCCCCGGCACCACGCCCGCCACGAGGAAGAGCAGCAGCACCGTGCCCAGCGGCACGTAGAGCGTCTGCCACGTGAAGAGGTCGCTCAGGCGGCTGCCCAGCAGCTCTTCCACCTGCCCGCGCAGCAGCCACAGCAAAGCTCCGCCGCAAAGGATGGAGGCCGCCACCAGCAACCCCGTCTCCCAGAGGAACATCGAGAGGATGTGCCAGCCGTCGGCGCCGCTGCACTTATGCACACCCACCTGCTTGGCCCGCCGGCTCATGGCGGCCACGGCGCGCAGCACGTAGTTCAGGATGGACACGAAGAAGATGGAGAAGCCCAGCACGCCGAGGATGACCAGCCGCCGCGTGCTGTCGGGCAGGGAGCGGTAGACTTTGTAAAGAGGCAGTACGCTGTACTCCGTCACCACGTCGTCGCCCAGGTGCGGGTCGGTATATTGCTCCACGGCCTTCTGGATGCGGCTGTTCATCGCATCTACATCCGTAGGCTGCTTCAGGCGGAACAGCACGCCGTAGAGGTTATTCGTCCCCCACGTGCCTGCCCCATAGGCCCAGTCCATGGCTGCTATGGGGAGCAGCAGGTCGTGGGGCATAATGCTGTTGCGCGGCACGTCGGCATAGACGCCGCGGATGGTGACGTTGAACAGCTTCTCCACGGAAAGCTCCTTGCCGATGGGGCTTTCATCGCCATAGAGCTGGCGGGCCATGCTTTCGGAGATGAAGGCGTTGCTGTGCAGGGCCAGGTCCTTGGGGTCACCCTTCAGCAGGGTCAGGCCGGTGGTGGCGAAGTAGGCTGTGTCGGCAAAGAGGGTCTGGATGTCCTCCAGCTTCTTGTCGTCCTTGTAGAAGGCAGGCCTCCAGAAATTGGACGTCAGGCAGGCGCTCTCCACCAGCTCGGGGAAGGCCTCGCTGAGGTCGGCTGCGGCGGGACGGTAGGTGCCGTAGTTGTATTCGGGTTCAGGCGCTCCTTTGGTCACGTTCCTCATGCGCAGCATGACGAGCGTGTCGGGGCTCGGATAGAAGCGGTCGAAGCTCAGCTCGTAGGCTATCTGCGCGAAGAGCAGCACGCCCATCGCCAGTCCCAGCGTGAGGGAGATGATTTTCTCCGCGGTGCCTCCATGGCCGCGGAGAAGGGTCTGTAGGGTGTAGTATAGGTGTCTCATTTTTAATGAAGAATTAAGAATGAAGAATTAGGAATGAAGAATTGGTACCGCATGGCTAATTCTTCATTCTTCATTTATTTATAAGTTTCTGTTGCTTGCCACCACACTGCCATCAAACAGATGCACCGTCCGATGGGCAAAGGAGGCGTCGTGTTGCGAGTGGGTCACCATGATGATGGTGGTGCCCTCGCCGTTCAGTTCGCTCAGCAGCTTGATGACCTCGGCGCCGTTCTTCGAGTCGAGGTTACCAGTGGGCTCATCGGCGAGGATGAGCTTGGGGTTGGTTACCACGGCACGGGCGATGGCCACACGCTGCTGCTGTCCGCCCGAAAGCTGCTGGGGGAAGTGCTGCGCCCGATGGCTGATGGCCATGCGCTTCAGGATGTCGTTCACGCGCTGCTTGCGTTCGGCGGCACGAAGCCCCAGATAGGTCAGCGGCAGCTCCACGTTCTCGAAGACGTTCAGCTCATCTATCAGGTTGAAGCTCTGGAAGACAAAGCCTATCTTGCCTTTGCGGACGCGGGTGCGGTCCTTCTCGTGCAGGTCGGCCACCTCCTGCCCCAGCAGCTTGTAGCTGCCCGAGGTGGGATTGTCCAGCAGGCCGAGGATGTTCAGCAGGGTGGACTTGCCACAGCCCGACGGCCCCATGATGGCTACGAATTCGCCCTCGTCTACATGGAGGTTCACTTGGTTCAATGCGACGGTTTCTACTTCCGACGTGCGGAATACTTTACTAAGGTTGTTGATTTCGATCATAATGGTATAAAATGAAGAATTAAGAATGAAGAATGAAGAATTGGGGATGAAGATTTAGGAAAGAAGGATTCGTGCCGCAGGGCAAATTCTTCATTCTTCGTTCTTCATTCTTCATTGAAATAAATTTTATTCGCTCTTGATGCTCAGCACAGGGTTCTCGTTGGCGATGCGCCACGACTTCCACAGCACGCAGCCGGTGATGACGGCCAGCACGGCCACGCCTATCAGCACATAGACAGCGGCCGACATCGAGGCCTGCGCGCTGAACATGTCCATCCACAGGGAGTTGACGTACCACGACGCCGCGACCCCTATCACCACCGCAGGCAAGGCCACATAGAGCACGTCGCGCCCCAGCAAGCGGAGGATGGACGATGCCTCGGCGCCGTTCACCTTGCGGATGGCTATCTCCTTGCTTCGGCGCTGCACCTCGTCGGCTGTATAGCCCAGCAGGCCCATGAGCATGATGAAGAACATCACCACGCCTGCCACGGCGGTGGCGTTGCGGAACACGCGGACGGGGTTGTACAACATATTCATCCCCTCTTCCATCGAAGTGAAGTCGATGGTCTTGTCGGGGAAGGCCTCGGCGGCATCTTTCGTCAGGCGTTGCAGGTTCTCGGCGAAGGGCTCCTTCAGCAGGAAGTGCAGGCCGTTGTTGAACTGCCTGGACATGAAGCCTATGTAGGGCATCGGTTCGGCATAGAAGCCATTTATCTGAAAGTCTTTCAGCACCCCCGTCACGGTAGAGGTCTCGCCCATCGTGTGGACAGTATGGCCCACGGCATCCTTCCCCCACTTCATCAGGTTGACGAAGGTTTCGTTCACCACCACCTCGCTGTTGTCGCGCGGCAGGCGGCCTTCCTTCAGCTTCATGCCCATCAGGTCGTAATAGTTGCTCATGCAGGCGTCGAAGCGGGCGGAGAACAGACTTTCGCCGTTTTCCCCTGTGATGAAGCAGCCGCTATATCCTTCCAGTGGATTGCCGTAGGCCGAGGAGAGGTCTTCCACGTAGGGCAGGCTGCGGAAGAAGTTGTAGGCATTGTCGCACTCCTTAGCCGTTTTGAATGGCAGGTAGGTGGCTACGATGCGCTCCGTGCTGAAGCCCATGTCCTTGCTCATGACGAAGTGGTACTGCATCATCACCATGCACATCAGGCCGCAAATGAAGGCCACGCCCGCAAACTGCACGAACAGCAGGGGGCGTTTCCACCCCTTCTTGCCCTCCGTGTAGCGGCGGAACACCTGCGTCACAGGGATGCGCGCAAAGAGGCGCCCTGGCAGTACGCCCCCCACCAGCAGGAGCACGCCCACCGTGGCGGCAGGCACCCACAGGCGGCTGCCTTCGAAGAGGTTGGAGAGCTTGGTGGCGGCCGTATCCTCTACAAAGTCACGGAAGCCCCACAGCAGGAGGAACATCACGCCCAGCGCCAGCACAACCACCAGCAGCGTCTCCAGCATGAACATGCCGAAGATACCTTCGCCACTGGCTCCGCTGCACTTGTGCACACCCACCATCTTGGCTCTTCGGCTCAGCGAGGAGATGGAGATGAGGGCGTAGTTCAGGGCGGTGATGAAGAGGATGGACAGGCCCAGCGTCAGCATGATGGTGAACATGCGGCGCACGTCGTCCTGCTGGCGGAAGGTGTCGCGCAGGGGCTGTACATAGGCCGTGTAGCTCCAGCTGTCGCGGGCGGGCAGGTACTTCTCGGCCATCTTCTTCATGCGGGCGTTGAGGTCGTCCACATCCACCCTAGGGCGCAGGCGCACGTACTGACAGTAGGAGTCGCCTCCGTCCCACGAATAGTTCATCTGCTTGGCGGCCCAGGCGGGAGGCAGCGAGATGACGGCATCGGCCCCCACGGTCGTATTGTCGGGCAGGTCGGCATAGGTACCCCGCACGGTCAGGTCGCGTTCGTGGTTGTAGCTGATCACCTTTCCGATGGGTTCCTCGCCGCCGAACATCCTTTCGGTCAGGCTCTTGCTCAGATAGATGACGTTGGGCTGCTGGAGGTCCTGCACAGGGTTGCCGCTCAGCACCTCGATGCCCATCGTCTGGAAGAAGAGCGAATCGGCACAGATTTTAGACTCGTTGAAGCGGTGGTTGCCATAGTAGAGCGGCCACGACGCCAGGTAGCGGTTGGTGCAGGTCGCCATTTCCACCTCTTTGGGAAAGTTTTCGAAGATGGCGCCTGCCAGCGGTCCCATGTTCATGTTTTGCGGCTCCAGCGTCTCACCGTTCATGATGAACTGGCTCCACACCTGATAGATGCGGTCGTAGTCGCGGAAGCACGTGTCGTAACTCTGCTCGTAGGCCACGCGGGCAAAGAGCAGGATGCTCATAGCAAGTCCTAGACCGAGGGAGATGACTTTGAAGGGAATGCTTCCCTTCCCTCTGAGCAGGGTCTGGATGACGTAATGGATTTGTCTCATGCGTATAACGTGTTTTTAGTTGTTTTCTACCCATTTATAATGCAGAAAGTGTGCCAAAAACGTTATACATCTGACAATCAACAGATAAGCTTTCTTCAGTTTGGAACGGAGTGTCTAATTATTGGACACTGGTGTCTAATTATTAGACAACCCGGCCGCAAAAACAAAAGTGCAGCAAAGCACGCTCAAAAGCGACTTGCTGCACTCTTCTCAACTATTAATTTACAAAAGTGTGGTTTTCTTCTCCTTAAAGTATGCTTTTCACTGTCTCAAGCATACCTTTCTCCTGAATAGAGTTCAGGAAGGCAGTCACCATGTCGGTCAGGCCAGGGATGGTGTTCAGGTCGCCATGCTCGCCCCAGATAAGGTCCTTGGCAGCCAGTACGCCTTCGGCCACGCGGCGGGTGTCGCCTGTTGCCCAAAGGTCCTTGAGCAGCTGCATGATTTCGGGTGCGTCGTTGGGCACGATTTCAGCACCGTCGGCACGTACACCGCCCTTGTAGTAGGTGATGATGGCGGCCAAGCCCAATACCAAGCCTTTCGGCAGTTCGCCCTTGCGCTCGAGGTAAGTCTTCAAGCCAGGCAGGTCGCGCGTCTGGAACTTTGGGAAGGAGTTCAGCATAATGCTTGTCACCTGATGGTCCACGTAGGGGTTGTTGAAGCGTTCCAGCACGTCGGCGGCAAACTTCTTCAGCTCGTCCATCGGCAGGTTGAGGGTCTGCATCAGCTCGTCGAACTGCACCTTGTGGATGTACTTGCCGATGACGGGATGGTTGCAGGCGTCGCGCACGATGTTCACGCCGCTCAGGTAGGCCACGGGCGAAAGGACGGTGTGCGGGCCGTTGAGCAACGTCACCTTGCGTTCATGGTAAGGAGCCTCGGACTTCACGAAGAGCACGTTCAGGCCGGCCTTGTTGGCGGGGAACTCTTCGGCCAGTTGGCGCAGAGAGAGGTTCTCGGCGGCCTCGATGACCCACAGGTGGAAGATTTCGGCCTGCACTACGAGGTTGTCGGCGTAGCAGATCTTCTTCTGGATTTGAGCAATCTCCTTGCGGGGGAAGCCCGGCACGATGCGGTCAACGAGTGTGGCGCACACGTAGCAGTATTTCGTGAACCATGTCTTGAACTTTTCGTAGTCGGCGCCGAAATCATCTTTCCACAGCTCGATGTACTGATAAATGCACTCCTTCAGGTGGTGTCCGTTCAGGAAGATCAGTTCGCAAGGCATGATGATAAGACCCTTCGTCTTGTCGCCCTTGAAGGTCTTGAAGCGGCGGTAGAGCAACTGGGTCAGCTTGCCTGGATAGGAAGAGGCAGGCGCGTCGGTAAACTTGCAGTTGGGGTCGAAAGTAATGCCGGCTTCGGTCGTGTTAGAGATGACGAAGCGGATTTCAGGCTGGTCGGCCAGAGCCATGAAGGCGGCATTCTGCGTATAGGGGTTCAAGGCGCGGCTGATGCAGTCGATGCGCGTCAGGGAGTTCACAGCCTCGCCGTTCAGGCGTCCTTGCAGATTGACGTGATAGAGGCAGTCCTGGCCGTTGAGCCATTCTACCATACCCTTCTCGATGGGCTGCACGACTACGACACTGCTGTTGAAGTCGGTCTTCTGGTTCATGTTGTAGATGATCCAGTCTACAAACGCGCGGAGGAAGTTACCTTCGCCAAACTGGATGATTCTTTCGGGTGCTGCGCTCTTGGGAGCCGTCAGCTTGTTCAATGCTTTCATATTCAATGTATATTTTAAAAGTTTTGATATGTATATTTTTTATTCGAACTCGAAATAATAGTCGATGTTTTCCTTGATCAGCACATCGATGGGCATGTATTGTGTCGTCGTGACAGGCCGTTTGAACACCATGTGCGTACACAGGGCCTTCACCCCGCAATAGCCCTGCATGGCAGGTCGTTGCCCTATCAGGTAGTCTACCTCGCCTGTCTTCAGCCGCTCCACGTTCTTCTTCAGCAGGTCGTAGCCCACGAGCCCTTCCATGCGCCGGCCTGTGGCGTGCAGGTAGTCGGCCACCTGATAGACGCGCGAATTGAACACCACGCCCAGCACAGCCTGCGGGCACTGGTCGAAGAATCGGTCGAGCGTACGTCGGTTGGCGTCGGCATCTTTCTTGTCGAGCAACACGTCGTGGACGGTAAGCCCCACATGGTTTTCAGTCAGGTATTGCATGAATCCCTCCAGCCTGCGTTGCATCTGTATCTCGGCAGGGCTCTGCTTCTGGTTGTTTAGGAAGAGGGCCAGTTCCTGCCCCTGCTTGAAGTGCTGCATCAGTATCTTGGCGGCGATGTATCCACTCATGCGCGAGTCCTGTCCGATGTAGCACAGGGCATGTGTCTGTTCGATGTTGAAGTCGATGAAAGCATAGGGCGTACCTTTCTGCTCGAGGGCAGACGTGAGCTTCAGGGTCTCTTCGCGGAAGTTGGGCGCCAGCAGCACGGCGTCACATTCCTCGCCAAGCACTTGCGTACAGGCCTGGCTGTAGGAAGCCTCGTCGGCGTGCAGGTAGTGCAGGTAGCTCACCGTCACGTTGTAGGGCGCCAGCTCCTGCGCGGCGCGGTCGATGCCTCCTGCCACGGCATACCAGTAGTCGTAGGCTATATAATAAGGTATGATGCAGACAATGCTGTAGCGTTTCTTCGCCGCCAGGCCGATGGCAAACATATTGGGCTGGTAGCTGATCTCGTCGAGCACCTTGCGTACTTTCTCCAGGCTGGCCGCCGACACGTCTCCACGATTGTGCAGCACGCGGTCCACCGTTCCGGCCGATACACCCGCCATGCGGGCGATGTCTTTTATGGTATAGTTCTTGTTTCCCATCTCTGCTTCGCTTTTTATAGGAATGAAGGGCGGTTTGCCTAAAACTTAAATATTATAAATATTCGTCGCAAAGATACGAAATATTTTGTTTCTCCAAGTAAAATATCTACTTTTGTGTTCGATAACGGTTAATAAAACTAAAATCACAATCAACCTCTATTCTATTTACAATCAGAGCTATATAGGTATATAGAGAGAAAGTAACATTTTTAGATACTTAAAACACATACGTTATGAAGAAATTTATGGATGAAAACTTCCTGTTGCAGACCGAAACTGCACAGAAGCTCTACCACGAACATGCGGCCAAGATGCCGATTATCGACTACCACTGCCACCTCATCCCCAAGATGGTGGCCGACGACTACCAGTTCCGTTCGCTGACCGAAATCTGGCTCGGAGGCGACCACTACAAGTGGCGTGCCATGCGTACCAACGGCGTAGACGAGCGCTACTGCACAGGCAAGGACACTACCGACTGGGAAAAGTTCGAGAAATGGGCCGAGACCGTTCCCTATACCATGCGCAACCCGCTGTACCACTGGACCCACCTCGAGCTGAAGACTGCCTTCGGCATCGGCAAGGTGCTCAACCCTCAGACCGCCCGCGAAATCTACGACGAGTGCAACGAGAAACTGAAACAGCCCGAATACTCTGCTCGTGGCATGATGCGCCGCTACCATGTAGAGACCGTCTGCACCACAGACGACCCTGTCGACTCGCTCGAATACCACATCCAGACGCGCGAGAGCGGCTTCGAAATCAAGATGCTGCCCGCCTGGCGTCCTGATAAGGCCATGGCCGTCGAAGTGCCTGCCGACTTCCGCGCCTATGTAGAGAAGCTGGCCGAAGTGAGCGGCGTTTCCATCTCCACTTTCGACGACATGATTGCCGCCCTGCGCCGTCGTCACGACTTCTTCGCCGAGCAAGGCTGCCGTCTGTCCGATCACGGCATCGAGGAATTCTATGCCGAAGACTATACCGATGCCGAAATCAAAGCCATCTTCAACAAGGTGTATGGAGGCAAGGAACTGACGCAGGAAGAAATCCTGAAGTTCAAGTCGGCCATGCTCGTCATCTTTGCCGAGATGGACTGGGAGAAAGGCTGGGCACAGCAATACCACTACGGCGCCATCCGTAACAACAACACCAAGATGTTCAAGCTCCTGGGCCCCGACACAGGCTTCGACTCCATCGGCGAGTTCACCACCGCCAAGAAGATGGCCAAGTTCCTCGACCGCCTGAACACCGAAGGCAAGCTGACCAAGACCATCCTCTACAACCTCAACCCCTGCGCCAACGAAGTGATCGCCACCATGCTGGGCAACTTCCAGGACGGCACGTGGCCGGGCAAGATCCAGTTTGGTTCGGGCTGGTGGTTCCTCGACCAGAAGGACGGCATGGAGAAGCAGATGAACGCCCTGTCGCTGCTGGGCTTGCTGAGCCGCTTCGTAGGTATGCTGACCGACTCGCGTTCGTTCCTCTCCTACCCGCGCCACGAATACTTCCGCCGCACGCTGTGCAACCTCGTAGGTCGCGATGTCGAGAATGGCGAACTGCCTGTCAGCGAAATGGATCGCATCAACCAGATGATCGAAGACATCTGCTACAACAACGCCAAGAACTACTTCCAGTTCTAAGCAGACGTTGGCCCTTTTTTTCACCACCGATTACACAGATTGAAACAGAATCCGAGTAATCGGTGGTGTTTTTTTATGATGCAAGGCTGGTCTCACTGTAAAAATCAAATGGTTTTGCTATCTTTTGTCTGATAAGGGATTAACGTAACAATCTGAGAGTGAATCTGATAAAATTTTATCTTTGCTTGAAACAAATCATCAGTACTCATGGAAAACAACGGTTACCGTTTCCTTCTTCCAGAAGTATTTCATCATCTCAGATGTAAAGGAAAGCAGCAATGAAATAGTAATTTATCTGGAAGAGAAAATGAATTTCCAGGGGAATACTCGAATATAAAACTGGAGAGTAAGGGATTTTATGATCCGGTAGTCGTTCAAAATTCCCCGATCCGTGGCAAGAAGCTTTTTCTGAACATCCGCCGTCGCAAATGGATTGTGAAGGAGAATGGACGCTATGTAAGCCGTATCTGGAAACTGGTTGCAGAAGGTAGCCACATGACGCATGAGTTTGCGTCTTTTTTTAAAGAGATTGATACCCTTCCGGTAAGCTGCAAGCTTTTAGGACTTCTCTTTGGAGTAAACTGTGAATTTCTTGAGCGTCAGTACTGCAATTATCTGATCGGTTACATGAACTGGAATCAGCTCTTCCATGCGGAGGAATGGATTCTGTTCGAATAGAATATCGGTCCGTATGTGAGCATTGATGAAGTCAAGGCGAACTCTATACAATTCTGATAAACAAGGAGAAAAGAGGATGTTCGGGAAGCATCATCGCAATCGTAAAAGGTACGGATGTCAGGACTGTCACATCCGTCCTGTCAAAGCTTTTCAGACGCAGACGCTTCCAGGTCAGGGAAATAACCCTTGACATGGCTCCGAACATGGAACAGACGGCACGTATCTGCTTCCCGGCCGCGCGCCGCGTGACGGACCGTTTCCACGTGCAGAAACTGGCTTATGAAGCGGTTCAGGAAATGAGGGTGAAGGCACGCTGGGAAGCCCTGGATGAGGAATCCATACAGATGGCACATGCCAGGGCATGCGGAAAAATATATCATGCTCCGGTATTTGAAAACGGGGATTCAAGAAAACAGCTGCTGGCCAGAAGCATCTATCTTCTCTACAAAAAAGAATCCTTATGGACCGAATCACAGCGCGTGCGTGCCGGTATTCTCTTCAGAGAGTATCCTGATATAAAGAAAGCATACTATCTTTCCATGAGACTGGGATTGATTTACCATCAGTGCAGACATAAGGACGTGGCATTGACAAGACTTGCAAGGTGGTATGATGAAGTAGACAAATCAGGCTTCCTTGCCTTTGGAAGAGTGGCAAGATCCATACAGACACATTATCTGGAAATCATAAACTTCTTTGAAAAGCGTTCCACAAACGCTGCATCTGAATCCTTTAATGCTAAAATAAAGAACTTTCGTGCGCAGTTCAGGGGAGTTAAAGACAAGGCATTCTTTTTGTACAGACTGACTAAAATTTATGCCTAAACAATGAAGCCCTCAGGTTTTTACGTTGACCCTATTTTTGCGCCTGTGGGGAAAATGTGGGGAAAAATCAGGCAAACAAAAAGGCTAAGCGATTGACAATTAATCACTTAGCCTTTCACTCAGTACCCAGACCCGGGGTCGAACCGGGATGGATATTACTCCACTGGTGTTTGAGACCAGCGCGTCTACCGATTCCGCCATCTGGGCATCATTTCTGATTGCGAGTGCAAAAGTACACATATTTTTCAATAGTGCAAGGAATACGGACAAAAAAGTTGAAAAAAAGTTTTCTAACACTATTTAGAATCCTTTTCGGGGGTTTCTTACAAAATAAACCCTATCTTAGCATCAAACTTTAATGCCAGCATTAACCATGGACAGTAAAAATTTTTATTGCATCATCATGGCCGGAGGAACCGGGCGTCGGTTCTGGCCATACAGCCGGAAAGCCTTACCCAAACAATTTCTAGACTTTTTTGGAACTGGCCAGACACTCTTGCAGCAAACTTACGAAAGATATAAGCAAATTCTTCCTGCTGAGAATATTTTCATTACGACTAACCAGCATTATAGGGAACTGGTACTAAACTCGCTTCCCGGTTTCAGCGAATCTAACCTGATTGTGGAAGAAGAACACCGAAATACGGCACCTGCCATTGCATACGCATCGTATGTCATTCAAAAAATCAATCCGGATGCCAGCATCGTGGTAGCTCCTTCTGATCACCTGATTCTAAAAATGGACGAGTTCAAACAGGATATTCTGAAATCGCTGGAATTTGCATCCCACTCGGACAAGCTCCTGACATTGGGTATTAAACCCAGCTATCCGGAAACGGGTTATGGCTATATTCAGGTTTCCGAAGAAAAAGAAGAAGATTTCTACAAAGTCAAGACATTCATCGAGAAGCCGTTACGGGAGTTTGCCGAGGTATTTGTACAAAGCAATGAGTTCTACTGGAATTCCGGCATCTTTGTATGGCACGTCAAAACGATAATGAAGGCATTCCATGAAATGATGGCGGAAGTATGTCCACAAGTGGAATGTGACATGCCGAAATTCAGTACCTGCCCCAACAGCTCCATTGATTATAGCATCATGGAAAAGGCTGACAATGTATATGTACTGCTTTGTGACTTCGGGTGGGCGGACATAGGTACATGGAATGCATTGTATGATGCTTCTCCCAAAGACGAAAATCAGAATGTGACGACGCACAGTAATGCGTTGCTATATAACTGTAAGGACAATATCATCATGACTCCCAAAGATAAATTAGTGGTTGTACAAGACTTGGAAGGGTATCTGGTGGCAGAACAGGGGAATGCCCTGCTCATCTGCAAAAAGGATGATCAGAATGCCATCCGGAAATTTGTCAACGATGCAGAAATGAAATTTGGTGAGCTGTATTCATGAGTTACAGTAAACCTTCTCACACATAAAAAGAATGGCTTGTCTTTCCACGAACAGAGAGACAGGCCATTCTTTTTATAGCGACCAGACTTAATACTCAAAGGTAATTCCCAACGTAGGGAGTAACGTGCCACTCTCCTGCCGGATGGATTTCATGACATATCGCTGCTCGCTTAGCGGTGCGGAAGGATTTTCAATCTGTCCCGTACTCATCAGGGCATCGGGCTGACGCAGTTTACTGGCCGTAATGTTCTGGATGTCGAGATAAAAGCCTAACATACATTTTTTCAGATAGAAGGTTTTATCTACCCGCACATCCAGTTGTCCGAAGACCGGCAAACGCTCCTGATTATAGCGGCTATAATCATAGTAAGCACGTCCCTGCACATTCCAAGCTTCCACCAGCGAAGATTTTTCCACATCGTAAGGCGTATAAGGAGAACCACCTATGCAACTGACTTTAGCTCCTAAACTCCAATGTTTGGGGAAGTTATAGGTTCCACTCATATTCAGAATAAAACGGTTATCCCAGGCGGAAGGTACATAGCTTCCTTGCTCGCCATCCTTGAATTCACTCTTGAAAATGGTCAGTGAGGAAGAGAGATTCAGCTTCTGGGTCAGCAGCCACTTGAACATCAGTTCTACCCCGTACGAGCGACCTTTTGCTTCAGAAGAGAGTGCTTCATTTCCGATGGTTCCATAATCATTTCCTTTGCAGGAGAGTGGTATCTGGTCGGACAAGGAGAAAGGCATGTGTCCGTATAATTTATAGAAGCCTTCCACTGACAGCTCCATATTTTCATTGGGTGTCCATGACAATCCCAGACTTTCCTGTGACACGGAGATGTAATCCAAGTGACGGTTGACATACTCTCCTTCTTCCCCTTTGAAGCCTAAGGCGGTATAAGAAGGAAGCTGATAATACAGTCCCACATGGCCACTCAGAGTAAGTCCCTCAACCAACCGGTAAGATACTGACAAACGTGGGGAAAGCTGACGCCACAACTCCTTCATTTTATCGCTATAATTATTTCCGTCGGTACGTACGCCCATGGAAGCTGTAAAACTTTTGTCGGGAGCAGCATAGTCGACTGAGGCAAACATTCCCCAACGCCAGAGAGATAAATCGGTATGGTAATCATATTCCCGCAAGGCATTGGCAAAGACCTTGCGATATTCATTGCTTTTGTAACGAGAGTAATTCAGGTCGAACCCGGCTTTTACTTTCCACACGCTCCATGAAGAGGTGTTTTCCATACGCAATTTGGTTTCCTGCTCAATAGAGCCCAGCCGCAGCGTCAGATTTTCTTCACTGCTTTCGTCATTGTCCCGATATTTTACATTACGGTTGTTCAGATAGCTTTGACTTAATACGATTGACTGCACATGCCGCTGGGAATAATGACGGTACACACCTCCTACGGTATAGGTTTCCTGATTGATTTCGGGAAGATAACTGAGCATGTATTCGGCATCTTCTCCTTCAATCCCCAAATTGAGTTTCATGCGGTCAATTCCTCCAAGACCAAGTAAAGTCAGTTCGTTGTGGCTGTCAAAACGGGTTTTAATTTTAAAGGAAGCATCGGTATAGGCCGGAAGGAAAGGCAGACCCAAGATTTTAAACAATGCCTGCAAATAAGACTGGCGTACCGACACCAAATAAGAAGTCTTGTTGCCAATATGTCCGTTGGAACTGAGTGAGACCTCTGAGGCACCTAAAGTTGCTTTCAGGGAATTGCGCTCCATGTCTCCATCACGCAGACTAAAGTCGAGCACACTACTCAACGCATTACCTTTGTCGGCTGGGAATGCCCCACTATAAAACTTCACACTACGAATCAAATCGGCATCAATCAGTCCGACAGGACCTCCGGAAGCTCCTTGTGTACTGAAGTGATTGATATTCGGAATCTCTACCCCATCCAGGTAGAAACGGTTTTCGGAAGGACCACCTCCCCGCACAATCAGGTCATTGCGATAGCCTATAGGAGAAAAGGCTACCCCCGGATAGTTTTGTACAACTTTTGAAATATTCCGGTTGGCACCCGGAGCTTTTTCAATCTCCTGCAAGCCAATCACCCGAAGGCTGACAGGGCTCTCTGGTACCTTCTGAAAAGGAGAAGCTGTCACAATCACCTCATTCAACGACGCATTTTCTTCCTCCAGTTCAATCTGTACATAAGGTGTCACGTGGTTCACCCGATATTCCGGAGTCAGTTCTGTTTTATACCCAAGGAAAGAAGCTTGCAGACGGTAAATACCCGGTGGCACCTGAGTGATGAGAAAATTTCCGTTGGCATCGGTAGAAGCACCGATACCCAGTCCCACCACAAGCACATTCACAAACTCCAACGGCTGGCGGGTGGACTTGTCAATCACCACTCCTTTTATCTGATATTCGGCTGCAAAAACATTCCAGCACAGACAGCAAAGAAGAATAAAGAAAGAAATTCGTCTAATACGCATAGGTTACAATTCTAAAAGAAAACAGGCATGGTTTTCATGGAATCTGCCCAACTGAAAACCACGCCTGAAAATACGAAGAATCCTTTATATCAAAGGTATTTTTGAGAAGAAAATTATTTGCTTTCAGCTTTCCAAGCAGAATTTATTGCATTGGCGATTTCAGTAAATTCTTCCTGAGAAAGTTTAAGTTTCGGATTAGAGAACAACATGTCTGATTCTTTCTGGATAGGAATCAGGTGAATGTGTGCATGAGGAACTTCCAGACCAATCACAGCTTCACCTACTTTTTTGCAAGGGAAAGCTTTCTGGATAGCCAGCGCCACATGCTTGGCAAACACATGCATCTGAGCCAGCTCCTCATCGCTTAAATCGTAGATATAGTCTACTTCCCGCTTGGGAACTACCAGCGTATGTCCTTTCACCAAAGGATTGATGTCAAGAAACGCATAAAAATTGGCATCTTCGGCTACCTTGTAGCTCGGAATTTCGCCCGCAATGATTTTACTGAATATTGTTGCCATATTGTTTAGATATTAAATAAGGCAAGCCCGCCAAAGCGGACCTGCCTTATACATTAAAATGATATACCCATAATTTCCAAAGAGATCTTTCCCTGTGGAATAGTGATTTCTGCTACATCGCCTACCTTCTTTCCTAACAGGCCCTGCGCAATCGGTGTATTCACTGAAATCTTACCCTGCTTCAGGTTAGCTTCACTTTCTGATACGATAGTGTAAGCCATCTTCATACCTGTTTTCACATTTTTCAGTTCCACACGGCTCAGAATCTGCACAGTGTCGGTCTTCAGTTTAGATGTATCAATAATCTTGGCATCACCGATGGTTGCCTTCAACTGGTTGATTTTCATTTCCAGCAAGCCTTGTGCCTCTTTTGCAGCATCGTATTCTGCATTCTCTGACAAATCGCCTTTATCACGTGCTTCTGCAATAGCAGCCACAATCTTCGGACGTTCCACCGATTCCAAATGTTTCAATTCAGCTACCAGCTTCTGATAGCCTTCTTCTGACATGTAAGCCATAATTTTTCTCCTTAAATATTCGTTATTAAATTATTTATTTTCAACAAAAGTAAAGGGCTGTCCAAAATAAGAACCGTTTATCACAAAAGTAAAGTCATTCTGAACGAAGAGTGAACCCTCCACAGGATGGGAAACAAACGGGTTCTTCACTTTGTTCAGAATGACAATCTGACAAATCAATTTTTATTTTGATACAGCCTCTCTTTCTCAGAGTCTTATATCTTGCGACAAAGATAAATCTTTTTACAATACCAGTCAAGTTTATCCGTACATGCTTTTCAACATGTTACAACAAATTCTTGATGGCTTCTTCCATATTTGTCTTTTCCCCCACACGCAAGCTCAACTCGTTATTACGGTTAACCAGGAATGCGGTAGGCAACCGGGTTACGCAGTACAAGTTAAGATAGGTAGAATAAGGTCCTTGCGGGTCGCGGACACATATCCAGGGAAGATTATCTGCAGCTGTCTTCCAGAAATGTTCGTCTGCATCCAAAGAAATCTGATAAATCACCAGGCCTTGAGAAGCATATTTGTTATACAATTCACGCAAAGCTAAGTTACGCGCACCCGAAGCGGCAGAAGAATAGGCTGTAAAATCAATCAAGACAACTTTACCTTTCAAGTCTGTCAGGCGATGTGTCTTTCCATTCAAGTCCTTCAGCTCAATATCAATGATAGAAGCTTCCTGAATCTTGTCAGCCGGAAGTGTCACATCTTTTACCTGGGGCGTGCGGGTATTTTTCATACCTTTTATTACCATATTATAAAGGTTGCGTGAACGGTCGGCATGAGGATACAAGTTGTTCAAACTGGTAGCTACTGCCGCAAAGCATTTCACATCTTCCTTACTGGTCAGCGGGTCAAAAATCATATAGCCGTTCAACTGCTGAAACAAAGCAAAATAAGCGTATGCCTTGTTAGGAGCTGCAAAAATATAATTGCGCTTTACCTGATCTTTATATGCATTCACCAATGAGAACAGACTGTCTTGAGCTACTCCGGCAGGAAGTCCGGACTGTCCTAATTTATTCACCTGCTCCTGCAAATTTGCCTGAAGCAGTACCAGTTCCTTTATCTTTTGGTTATTTTCTGAGCCCTCTACCTGATAAGCGGTAGCAAAACCGGAATTATCAGCTTTCACTGTTACAGTTTCAGTAGAGTCAACAGAGAAATTAATCACCTGATTATCCAGTCGAAGCCGATAAAAATCAGGAGAATCCGGACGAGCACCCGAAAAGTGAAACGTTCCACTCTCATCCAACTTGACAGAATCGACTTTTACTATACCTTCCAGGCTGGTATGCTCCAGATACAGCATCTTGTCGGCTGCACCCGACACCGTTCCCTCTACCTTGAAAGCAGGCTCATTGTGACATGCCATCAGTCCGGCCGACAGCAATGCCGTTAACAGATAAGTATTTCTTCTCATACCTGATTTTCTTTAATCTCACATTCTTATGTAAATTCTTTTTGCAAAGTTACTACAAAAAAGTGAAATGCGGAAAGATATAGTGATAGAATTGAGT
>OHQN01000100.1_pt1 | contig 32741 bp, 35 predicted proteins | sample 1578161 | NCBI WGS metagenome assembly OHQN01 (sample SAMEA3879554, study PRJEB24766) | human gut metagenome | biome: human-associated habitat; feature: feces | place: USA | collected 1985/1987
TAAATTAGATATATTATTGTTATTAATACAATGGTCAATTAAGTCTTGCATATATTGCCAACGACTTTTTGATCCACCTCCCCAACTATATGAAATACCTAGTCCGAATTTCTGAGATATTTGGCATAAAGATGGTCCTGATAAGTATGGCAATGATATAGTAATATTTTTTCCAGATTTATTCTTTAGTTCCAGTTCTCCAAATGAGATATCTCCAATAAGTATGTCCAATATTTCTCTCTTCTTTAAGAGTTCAAACAGACTTCGTGTTTTGTTCATCATAACCACCCCATTACTATTATACTTCACTTTTATCTTTTTTTCAAGTATTTATCACTAATGTATCTAAAATGACAAATAACCCACTAAGGAAAATGTTTTGCTAAATGAAAAGCCGTGGGCATTCGGAATAGTCCAAATGCCCACGGCACATTTCTTATTTAATAAGCAGATTTACTCTTCTTTGAACCTCCGAGTAATCATACCCGGCTTCTGTCAACTTTTCCTTGCGTTCGGCTCCGTTCCCCCACAGCCCCGCAATAACCTCAACAGCAATCTCATCGGTAGTTTTCCTGTATAGCTTTTCATTGACCTTTTTCTGAACAGCATTGTAGTCGTATCCGGCGGCGGTGAGCAGCCTTTCACGCTCTGCGCCGTTATCCCACTTGCCGGCAAGAACCTCGTCCGCAAGCTGATCTATGGTTTTCTTGACAGGATTTTTCTTCCCGTAATCGGTAAAGCAGATATCGCCGTCTACATCATAACCGACTATTCTATCAAGCCCCCACTGCCACATAGTCTGACCGTAGTTGTACTTTGACGGACAGTCGGGGCTGTTAGTCCAGTGAGCAAGCCAGATGTCATACTTGCCGACAATCCTGCTCTTATTGTAATAGTTCTCCATAAAAGACGGATTTGCATAAACTCCGGGCTTGAATCCCACCCGCCTTATCTTTTCGCAGAAAGCAATTGCCATCTTTGTGCGTGTATCCGTGGTCAGCCCGCTTATCTGCTTTTTCTCCTCCATATCGAAAAATACGGGATATGCAGGAGATAAGCCCTTGATTACCTCTATGCACTTTTCTGCTTCTGCCTGTGCCTGCTCAATGCTCATTGCATAGCTGTACCAGTAAAATCCGTAGTCAATGCCGTATTTCTTGCAGTCAGCCACGAACTTATCCATAGTAACATCTTTCTTGGTGGAAAAACCCGCACGGATAATCGCAAATCTCACACCCGCCTGTTTCAGCGCAGGAAAGCTGATACCCTCCTGGCAGTAACTCAAATCAACACCTTTAATCTTCATCTTCGTCCTCCTTTTCGCTTCTCTTATGCAGCTGCTCCAGTATGTCTTTCAGCTTCTTCGGAACAGGCAAACCCAGGTGCGCGGCGTTCTCAAGCAGCGAAATACCCTCGTTCGACAGATAGAAGAATATCACCGCAGTGCGCAGAACAGAGCCTGCGCCAATAACCCGTGTATCAAGAATATGCCCGCCGCCGACCAGAGCAAAGATAAGCACCTTTCTGCATATTCCCTTGAAACCAACTGCGCTTGACAGCTTCTTGTCCGAAATAGCGCACATCACTCCGGTTATGTAGTCGATAACCACAAAGGCAATAAGCGCAAAAAGCAAACCATCGCTCCCTCCGAGAAACCAGCCGAGCCACCCGCCGACCGCCGTAAAAATAAGCTGAATTGTGTTCCAGAATTCTCTCATAATAAACCCTCCAATCATTCGTCAACGATATCGTAAGTTATTTTCATAACCTGCCCGTCTAATTTGCGTACAGGTTCGGACAGGTTATTTATAGTGGTAAGGCACAGTTTGCAGATACCAAGCGCAAAGCCGAAGAAATGCTGACTGCCGCTTGAATACGGATAGTACGGCAGAATATACAGCGGCAGGTTAAGTTCGTCCGTCTTGATGATATTCGCATACGAATACAAGTAGCTGTTTCCGTAAGTCGGAGCGGAGAACCTCATTCTGTATCTGCCGTAATCCTCGCCGCTTTTGATTATCTCAAGGGCGAGCAGCGAATAGGAAATGTTGCAGCTATCGCAAATCACAAGCGGAGTGTTCGTTTTTTCGTCAACATAAAATCCCCAGAAGCTCGCCGCCGTCATGTTAGAGAGCGTTCCGTCAGCGACATACTGCCATGTCTTGCCCGTGGATTTACCGTCCTTTGTGAATATACGCAGCTGGCCAAAATTGTTTGTTCCGGTCGCTTCTTTGCCATCTATCAGCGGATATTTAGTAATGACGAAGTACTTATCGTCCCACTCAAACGCGCTCAGCGCATTGCAGTAATCGCCGTTCACACCCGCGCCGTAAAACCATCTGTACTGCGATGAGGAATTGCTGATTCTCTCATACTTAAAGCCTACGCCATACGTCTGGAGCAGCGTGTCGGTTTCGATAGTTTTCTTCGAAACCTGCGAGTAGTCGGACAGACTGAAAATATAGTGATGGATATGACAGCGTGAGGTCGCAACAATATGTATCTTATCGCCGATAACATACGGAAAATACGCAAGCCACTGGGGCGCGTCCTCCCAGTCCTGCCGCAGCTTTTCCTTTTCCTCCTGCGGTACATAGTCCGCATTTGTAGTGTTACGGTCATAAAAATAGCCGCCATGATGATAGATGTTGTCGTACATGGAATCCGGAATACGCTCCGCAGCCGGAAACAGCTCTATGACTTTCTTCACGCTTATAATGCCGCAGAACGGCTTTTCCGTGCTTACGCTTATGGACATGGGGTCGAACATAACGACCTCATAAATGCACCCGTCATGGATATGCTTTCCGAGAAGCCGCACATTTCCATTCGTCAGCCTGCCCATGTAAAACCACTTGAAAACTCCACAGTTGAACTGCGAATCCGGAATATACCGCCCGACAATAGTGTGATATGTCTGCTTGAACGAATCCAGAGAACTGCTGTTAAGGTCAGTACCACCGCAGGACAAATTCCAGTAGGAATGGTGCATTCCGTTTGTGCCGCCGTCCTTTGTGGTCATGCAGATACAGCCTATCTCACCGTTCGCACGGTCTGAAGCAAAGTCCCACACATGACGGTAGCCCTTGCCGTTCTCTATTCGTCCGCTTTCGTTGGAGTTGTAAGTGCCTATTGAAGTGTCCGTGCTGGTATTTGAAATCCCGGCATGACCTATCTCCTCGTTTGTCCACGGGAGCATCATATTATTGCCGTCCTCGGGGATTTTGTCACGGCAGACGATAACTCCACGGAATGCAGTATCGGCAATATTTCCCACAAAATCACGCAGCATATTAAAGCTGCGGTCGTTGTCGGAATCCATGCCGATTTCAATGTAGTCCGGCGGGTTGAGAATCGTATCCACTGCGTTGGTTATCATGTTTTCCTCATGCAGTTCACGGACTACCTCGCCCGTCTTTTCGTCTATGATCTGAATTGTCGCACGTCCTTTTATCATGTTTCTTCCTCCTCAAATGGTACATAAATAAACGATGTCTGGAAACTGCCACAAGGCGCATTGTTAAGCACATCAACAAGATTTCCGACCTCGCCGTCATACAATAACGTTATACTCTGCACGCTGTCTTTCATCGCAGAACTTCCGAACGCAAGCCAAATCGTACTACCGAAATCACCGGTGCCGAAATCTGCGGAAATCGGCTGTAAACGCACCGTTTCCTTTTCGGTGGTGACTATCATTGTGAATGCCGTTGTTTCAATGCGCTCTGCCTTGACGGGATTTCGCAGTTCAAGATACAGTTTTCTGTTCGATACGTTCACCACGGTGATTGGCGGCGGGGTGATTATCTTCGGACTCCATGCGTCGGGGAATACCGCTCTGACGGTGGGTTCAAGCGTTTTTCTCTCCCTTTCACGCTTTATGAAAGCGAGTATGGGTTCGCTGAACTTGAACTTGTGCGATTTGAGTATTTCAAACAGCAGAGTATCCGATGTACGAACAAGCGACTTTCTGACGGTTCGGCGCATAGCAAACCGAACCTCGTCCTCGCGGGCTTCAATGTAGCCGTCCCAGGGAGTATCTCCGGCAAGGTAAGCGCCCATCACATAGCCCCAGGTCTGCATTTTCGGGAATTTACCCTCTGCGCCGTCAGCCGAAACCACGCTGAGCGACATAGTATTTTGACCTATCTCCGATGTAAACGGATATGTGTAAGTCTTTGTGTGCGAACCCTCGCTGAAATACTCCTCATACCGCATGACCTCGTTTTCGTCCTTTTTCAGAATGAATGTGAGAGTACCTGCGGCTGAAATGACGAATTTCACGGTCGAGCAGAATGCCGCATATGTTGCCTGAATCGCATTGTAAGTAATGCGGAACAGCCTTTGTGACTTCTCCGTTATCGAAATATCCGCGCTGTTTGTCGCGGTTTTCAGTTCCGCAGTGGATTCGCCCACGTCCTTGCGTATCTCGTTCGTTTTCTGCTCCATCTGATAGAGATTGTCCGAAATGCTCGGGCGATAATCTCCGACTTCAATTGAGATTTCACGGCGGTTGTACGGGTTGAAACTCATGGCGATTATGCGGGTGTTCACATTGAGATTGAACGGGTGGAATACTATCTGCACATTATCGCCGACCGAAAAATTCATATTCTTGTACAGCGTCAGTCCGTAGTTTGTAGTACCGGAGCGACTGTCGGTTTCCATTGTGAGGTCGGACACGTTTTTCCCGTCCATAATGCCAATGTAGTCCTGCGAACCTCTGTGCGAACGAATATTTATCTCATTTCCGTTGTACTCAATTTCTCCTCCGCATAAAGCGATAAGCTGCATAAGCGCCGCCCTGCGAGTACATTCTCGATTGATTTTCAGCTTTATCGGGACGGTCGGGTCGCAAATTCCGGCAGTCAGCGATGTACCTTGCAATAAAGAAATAAGGCACTCACTGGGAGCGCCCTCGAAGTCAAATTCAGTCAGCTTGTACTCATCGTTGTTAAGTTCGTATGACTTGTGCTCACACTCAACCGTACAAATCGCAATGCCGTTTGAAAGGGATTTCGACACTTTCACCACATTGAAAAGGTAGTTCAGCGTGTCGCTTTTCAGCTGTACTTCCAGTCCCGTGAATATCTCCGAAGCCACCGAGGACATTACGGAAAACTGAAAGGTGCATTCACCGTTAAGGCTGTCGGTCAGCGATGCGGAAATCACCCGTGTAAACACACCTCTGACATTGCCGTTTTCGGTCACGATTATCTCAACCATCACACCGCCCCCGCATTCCTCACCGTTACCTTGTTCTGATTCCACTGTATTCGGGATATTACCTTAGTCAGCGGAACTCCGTCAATGCTAAGCGGAATTGTAATGTCAAACGCCTGCGTCTGCACTCCGTTAAAGCCTGAAACCGTGCCGTTCATGTCCAGGTCGAAATCAGACGGAATTGCATTCTGCATACTCTTTGAAACGTCCTTCATCTCATCGCCGAAGCCCTCGCCAAGTCCCTCAGCCATAAAGCCACCGAGATTTGCGAACAATTTAGACGGTGAGTGTATTCCGAAGAAGTCCTTGATTCCGTCCACAATGCCGCCGAAAAATCCGCTTATCTGATTCCAGAGCCATGTGCCTGCGTCAGAAATGCCCTGCCACAGACCTTTCAGCAAATTACCGCCGACCTCCGCCATCTTGCCAAAGTAGCTGCCGAATGCGTCAACAATGCCGGTTATGATTTGCGGAATCGCCTTGACTATCTCCACGATTATGGTCGGGAGATTTTCAATCAGTGCAATAAACAGCTGAACGCCTGCCGCAACAAGCTGCGGAATAGCTCCGATAACTGCGTCGATAACGCTTGAAATAATCTGCGGAATAGCCGCAACAATAGTCGTGATGATTGTCGGCAGGTTCTGCACAAGCGCAACTAACAGCTTGATTCCTGCTTCGATGATAAGCGGAATTGCTGAAATCACCGCCTTGATTATGCCGTCAATTATCTGCGGAATTACCTCCACGATTGCCGCGATGATGTCCGGCAGAGCCGTAACAAGCGAGGTTAGAAGCTGTATTCCCGCTTCGATTATCTGCGGTATTGCACCGATGAGGAAGTCCACGATTCCCGTGATTATCTGCGGCAGCGCTTCAATGAGGACTGGCAGTGAATCTAAAATACCTTGAGCAAGCCCTGTCACAAGCTGTAAGGCTGCGTCCAAAATAAGTTGAAGGTTGTCCACAAGCGTTTTCACTATCTCCACGACAACAGCGACTATCTGCGGCACAAGCTGCGGAATCGCATCCGCAATGCCCTTGATAAGCGACAGCAGAATATCCGCTCCGGCTGACACGATTTGCGGCAGCAGTCCCACCAGAGCCGAGATTATCTCGGTCACGATTCTGGCGAGGGTCGGAGTAAGCTCCGAGATAGCCGACAGAAGCCCGTCTGCAAGCGCCTTGATGATACCCGGAGCACTTTCGAGGACTGCTCCCGCAATCGAAGTTATGAGTTCAACAAACTGCGGAATTAGCGTCCGGATAGTGTCGATAACAGATGTAACGCCGTTTTTCAGTTCGTCCGCCGCCTGCTCATTGCCTGCGAGGAGGTCGGCAAGTCCGTCCGTAATTTGCGTTATTCCAGGCAGGAGTTCTCCCACCATTCGGTTCTTCAGACCGCCTGCCGTGTGCGACAGCCTGGTAAGGCTGTCCTCAAAAGCTGCTGAAGCCGCCACGGCTTCGTTGCTCATAACCATGCCGTAATCTTCGGCTTCCTGCTTCAGACGTTCGGTTTCCTCTACGCTTGTGTTCAGGACAGCCGCTATATCCACTGCGGATTTTCCGAGGAGGTCGTTTGCGGCGGCTGTGCGCTCTGCGCCTGCCTCCATGCCTTGCAGAGCCGTGATTACCATGCTCAGCTGCTCGTCCTGGGACTTTCCGTTCAGTTCCTCGATGGAAAGCCCGACAGCGGACAGCTTTTCGGCAGCAGAATCCGAGCCGCCCGCCGCGTCCGTAATTACGGTGGACAGCTTTTTCATTCCCGTCTGGAGGTTGTTCACGTCAGCGCCGCAGCGCTCAAACACATAGCCCCACTTCTGGTAGCTTTCAGCGCTTATGCCGATTTTCTGCGAAGTCTTGTCGATTTGGTCGCCGGAAGAACCGACATCGTTCGCCATGTCCCACAGCTTTTTCCCTGCGGCAACGCAGGCTGTTCCGACTGCCGCTGCGGCCGCCCCGAGAGCCGCGCCGATTTTCTTTGCGGTATCTCCGAGTTTGCTCAGTTTCCCGTCAGCGTCCTCGCTGGCGTCTGCGGCTTTCTTGACGAAATCGGAGAAATCCTTTGCTTCATCTCCGGCTTCATCAAAGCCCTTGTCAGCTTTTTCAAGGGCGGTGTTGTTGGAACTAAGCTCACGTTCCATACCGTTCAGAGCCGCCTGCGCATTGTTCAGCTGTATCTGCCAGCTTTGGGTACGGCGGTCGTTCTCGCCGAATGACTCTGCGGCATTGGCGAGAGCGGAACGAAGCGTTTCGATTTTCTGCTTCTGCTGCTCGATTTCCTTGTTCAGCACCTCGCTGCGGGCGGTTAGGGCTTCGGTGGATTTGTCGTTCTTGTCGAACTGGGAATCTACAAGCCTCATTTCGGAGCCGAGGACCTTGAAAGAATTGTTGATTTCGGCGAGAGATTTTTTGAACTCCTTTTCGCCCTCAAGACCTATTTTTAAGCCGAAATTTTCGGACATTCTGCGTCGCCTCCTTGAAACGGGCATAAAAAAAGAGCCTTGCGGCTCAGGGACGTATAGGAAAAGGAGCAACCGTGCGTGGTGGCTCCTTTATTGTGTTAAAGTGCTCGATAAATGGGAATTTTAACGATTGTTAAAAATGATTCGCTGCTTTCCAATCGTCACAAAACTCAGCAAATGTTTGATAACGCTCACTTTTATTAAGGTTGACAGCCTTGGTTGCAACTTTATAGGATTCTTCACTTAATTGCCACTTATCTATTGAACAAGGTGAAAATTGATTGCTACAGTATCTTTGTTGGATTTCTTCTTCAGAAAATCTTCCGAAAAACTCAAAAATCAATACCCCTAATGTGAAAATATTCGTCTGTTCGTCAATAGCAGAACCTTCTATGTATTCCTCTGGTGCTTTCAACCGCTTCGTTCCAAACCAATCAATCCCTTTATCATTGACAACTGGTGTTTTTCTGAACAAATCAATATCGCAGATAGTGGTTACGTCTGTTGAAAAATCGTACATAATGCTTCCATCATAAAAATCAACAGCAACATATCTCTTTTTGTTTACATTCTGCAAGAAAGAAAACAAAACATCAACCGCTTTCAGCTTTTTACTGACGGGTAATTCTTTGAATCTTTCCTTAGGACTTTTCATGGTGGCATCCCTTTGGTATGCTTCAAAGTTCCAATGGTCAAATAAGCATTCGCCATCGGCCCATTCAAAAACCACAACATAGAATTGCCTATAATCATATTCTTCAATAATCTTAATTAAATTGGGATGTGCTAAGTCATGATACAGATGAACCGCTTCTTTCAGAATTTCGACAGACTCTTTCGGCGAAACGTCTGCTTCTACTGTATTTACTCCTGCAATCTTGCAAAAGTATTTTCTTTCAGCATCTTCCATCCCAATACAAATACAGCCTGAGCCAGTTTCGTCTACAACCCAAAAAGCGGTACCATATTTCTTTAGCCAAGTAAAATCGTGCAGTTCTTTCAGCCTGAATTCAATAGAATCAAGTTTGTTAATTACCATTGTTCCTCCTTAATTTTGTGGAGGATTATACTGTTTGTTCCTCCACTATATTTGTAAACCGACAGACATTTCTATTTTTCATTTACAATCATCTCCTTTGCTATTTAATGATTACTTGATGCACTAAGACAAATTCTTATTTATCGAACTCTCACGCTCCGAGAATTTGTTAATCGTTCTCTATATTTGCATTTATTTCTTTTACGATTTCAACAACTGTGATTTGCCCATTTACTAACATCTCACAAACAGCTTGTTGATTTGAAGTATCTATTTTATTTTCCCAATAAATTTCTGCTAGTTTCAGATTTTCTTCCTTGCTCAGTTGCCCTTTAAAACATTTTGTTGCGTCCCCTATAAAATAGTCACCTTTTATCTCTAATTTAACAATATGATATGTAGGTCTGCCAATTTCAGCAAAGAATTTTCCCCAATTATCCGCTTCTCCAAACGATTTGGAAACATACAAACACCCCATTCTTGAAGGGTACTGTGGATATTTTTTCCGTCTAACTTCCTCTAACGCCAATTCTCTTAATGCAACAGATGTATGATGCTCTAATGTTTCTGAATCATATTTAAACGGATTAGCATAAATATCATTCACAATATCTATTTTGTCATATACTCTTTGATATACTCCGTTGTGATGTTCTTCATCAAATATAATCTGTTGCCCTACGTACATAGGTCTATCTGTTACTACGTGATATGCAAACATTTTATTTACCTCCTCAAATACCGACTTTTCCTTCTCTGCAACTTCCCGACAAACTGGAATTTATTGCTCTGTTTACAAATGCATAATATCGCAATTAACATATTTGTCATTTATTTTCATAAAACCACAAAATGTTCCGACTGTTTCAAAACCAAACTTTTTATATAGCGCAATCGCTCTTTTGTTGTCACTTCTAACCTCCAAAGAAATAATTTCTATTTTGGCTGTATTCTTAGCAAAGTCAATGATTGTCTCCATAAATCGTGTACCGATATGATTTCCCCACATTGATTTTTTCACGGACAGGCTTATTTCTGCTCTATGAGCAAGTCGAGTTTTTTCAAAACTCGAAAGATTCGCTGTGCCAACAATTTCATTATCTTTTGTAGCCACAAGATACAACTGCCTATCGGAATGAAAAATGCTATCTAAATACTCTTTTTCTCTATCAATGGTTATGGAAACACCTTCTTTTCCAAATGTCAGATTATCGGACTCACCACCTATCACTTTACAATATTCCAATATTTTTTCTGCATCAAATGCTGTTGCTTTTCTTATTTCTAACACTCTATCATCCCTTTACAAATTCCGATTTATCGGGCAGATTATCTGCCTTTATAAATCTATTATACCACGCACTTCCACATTTTTCAACCACTTTTCCAATCAAATCCCCATCGGCACAACCTCATCAATATCCGCTTTGCACTTCGGCTTTGCAATCCCCATAAACTGCTTATGGCACTCCCACAAATCCATCAGAAAGCCGAACGGCATAAGCCACACATCCTCCGACCCAAGGTGCAGCTGTGCCGTGCCGTAATAGAACAGCCGGGTAAACAATTCAGCGTCGTTTACCCGGCTGTTACTGCGTTTTTTGAGGTATCCTCACTCTCGACATTTCGCTTTGTGCCTTTCAGCATAGCCTCGGTGATTGCGTCCTTGTACTCGGCAAGCTCACCCGGAGAGGTCAGGAGTTCCACGGTTTCCTCGGTGAGCAGCGGCTTTTTCTCGCTGTTTCTGAGATTATGTATCTCAATGCTCTGATTGCAAAGCAGAGTTATCAGCCATATGATTTCATCAAGGGCCATCTCCATATTCTCGGATTTCATCAATTTGTCACCGAGGTTGTCAAGACCGCCATAGCGATTAGAAATAGCCTTTGTCGCTCTGGTGGTGAGAATCATTTCGTACTGCTCACCGCCGATGGTTATTAAAGAACTGCGTTCATTCGTCATTACTCATACCTCCGTTACTTGCCTGTTTCAGCAGGCTTTGCCGTGAATGTGGGTTCATACACAGACTTGTACCAACCCGTAATTACGCTGTCCGGAACGTTCTTCTCGCCCTCGGTGGCTTCCGCTTTCCACGGGTGCTTTCCGTTTCCGTCCGGCTTGTTTCTGCGGAGAACCGTTCCCTCAATTGTAGGTGTGGAAAACGTTATACTGTCACCCTTTGTTGCAAGCGAGGTTGAAGGAATACCGAACTTCACTCTGTACAGCCAGAAGTATCGGTACTTGCCGTTGGATTTCTTCGCCCTGAACCCGATAGCCACGGGCTTGCCGCCGTCCTCGCTAGTTGAAATGACCACGTTGTTGCTGTCAATGGTAGCGCCCGTCAGAACCGAAGCCGCGTCATTGCCTATATCGTCAACGCCAAGAGAAAGCGTACCGCTTTTGAACTCCTTGACGATTTCAGAAGCGCCGTCATCAGCGTAGAGAGTAGCTTCCGCAAGCTCCACGGAGAGGTCAGCCGAAATCGCCTTTGCAAGCGAAGCGGGAACTCCGTAGGTTTCGTTGCCATCGCTGTCCTCGGTTATTTCAGCGTAGAACAGCTTATCAAGACCTATTGTTGCCATTTATATCTCCTCCATTTCATAGTTTTTCGCCGTATCAACGGCGTAGTGATGATAGCCTGTGTCGTCCTCGTGACCGACATATTTTCGGGCGGTTACGGTAATATCCGCATTAAGCAGAACTTTCACCAGCTTGCTTACAGTGCGGGTATAGTTTCCTTTTGTGAAAAGGGAAATCCTAACTTCCTGCACATCGGCAGTCGGCGCATTATCCGCATGGAGTTCAAAGCTGTCGTACAGCGGAGTGAACACCAGATATTCGTCCGGAGCGTTACCGGAATATACAGAAGTCTGCGCCGGGATTTTCAGCTTTTTGGCTATCGCAGAGAGTTCCGAAAGCAGGCTCACAGCCCCTCGACCTCCTTTTCAAATGCGGATTTCATGGCTTCCACGCACTGCTTTTTCACAGCGGATTTCGCAGGCTTCAGAAAGGGCTTTGCGGGCTGACTGCTTGTGCCGTACTCGATGATATTCGCTATTTTAGCATTACTGCCGCCGTCCGTTCTTGGTTCGGAGAAACCGACCTTGATGTCATGATTTCCGTTTTTGTCAACCATAACGGATGATAAGCCGAGCGACCGTTCCAATTCGCCTGTGGAGCGGGATTTGCTTTTAGTTCCCGAACCTACAACGGATTTCAGATTGCTTTTGACCTTTGCGAGAGCAACCTCGCCGCCTGCCTGCAAAACCTTTTCAGCAATGCTGTCGGTCTGCGCTCCAAGCCGGGAAATCCTCGCAAGAAATTCATCGGGCATTTTAACATCTGCTTTAGCCACTCGGCTGCACCTCCTTTGCAAGCGCTTCAATATACATTCCTCTGCCTTTCACATCTTCAACAGAGGTTATTTCAAATACAGAGCCTCCACAGATAAGCCGCATATCTGCCGTAACCGTCAGACTGGGGATTGTTCTGAAACGGAACAAGTCGGTAGCTTCGGAAAATGCGGCACGGTTAGCCCATTTCTCGCTGCCGTGCCGACCCTCCCGATAGGCTCTGACTGTTGCGACAACAACATCAGATTCCGTCTGAAAGCCCTCGTCATCGAGCGTGACCCTTTTCTGCGTTATCTGTATCTGAGTGCTCATCTTACCGAAACTCATACTTTCCACCGCCTGTCCAGTCGCAGCAGCATATTCACAGTATCCCACACCTGCTTTCCCGCCTGAACATTATCTCCGAAAAAGCCGCCAGTCGAGCCATCGCGGCTCTCATAGAAATGCGAGGACAGCATTATTACCGCCTGTTCGGTTGTTGGCGTCATTGCGTTTTCTGAATAGTAATTCTCGGGCAAATGCTGATAGCTTTCGGCATAGGAAACAGCGGCGGTGATGAACCCGTTTATGAGTTCATCGTCCGCCGAGTGTTCAAGTATGAGGTTCTGCTTAACTTTTGTCAGAAGCTCGTCCATAGTCACCGCCTATTAGCCGCCGGAAGAACCGGAGCCGGCTTTCATCTTGAGAATCTGTACTGCTTCGGGAAGAATCAGCTTGCCGTCAACACGCTCCTTTGCCACAAAGCCGACCATACCGTTGCCTGCGTACAGCTCCTTGAGTTCCGCAAAGGAACGAGTGCCACGGTCGCCGATGTTATAGTAGCTGAAATCGCCGAATGCGATTACAGGCTTTCCTGCGGTGATAGTGGGAACATACGGAGAGGTGTAAACCTCATAGCCGAACAGCCTGTCGACCTCGCCCGCCTGGAGTGACGGCTGCCAGAGATATGCGCCGTTGTTATCCTTCAGCTTGCGGAGCGCCGCGATAGTCTGGTCGTTCATGATGAACTTTGCATTCTTGCGGTAGGGGCGCTTGAGGGAGTACACAAGGTTGATTATCTCGTCAGCAGTTATCGCAGTTGCGCTCGCCGCAGTAACAGCAACCTCGCCGCCGCCCTTATCGGAGAAAAGACCGAGTGGCTTGCCAACTCCATCACCGTTGAGGAAAGCGTCCTCCTCCGCATTGGACAGCGCCTTGCCGAACTGCTCGATTATGTAGCTTTCAAGCCCGAAAGCGTTGTCGTAGAGCAGCTCCTCGGTCACCTTAACTGCAACGTGCAGCTTGTGCGCGTCAAGGTTAATCTGAGCAAAGGTCGCGTCACCGAAAGACAGCGCTCCGCCCTCGTCAATCCACGCTGCGGCGGGCTTGGTGGCGGCAATGTTTATCTTATGTTCGCCGCTTGTGGTGATGGTGTGACCCAGCTTTCGCATGATATTTTCCTCGGTCAGCGCGTCGATAAGGCGGCTGTCGTACTCCTCGGGAACGAGATATCCGCCGTTAGCGTCAACGCCCTCGGAAAGCACATCTGAAAGCTGTCTGAAATTCGTGCGGAGAGCGTTCAGCATTGCCGTCTTGTACTCATCGCTTGCTCTGCCGGACTTAAGCTTGTTTCCATTCAGCGGATTTGCGGTGAGGGGTACTGACGTAGGCTTGGAAAGCTGTGCGTCCATAGCCGCCATCTGCTCCATACGCTCGATTTCAGCGCCGTAGTCCTTGATCTTCTGTTCCATTTCAGCATAAGAAGCCGCGTCCTCTGCAGAGAGAAGTCCATCCTTATCGCGCTTGGTTTCAACGAAAGCCTTTGCGGCTTCCCACGCCTTGTTGCGCTTTTCGCGCAGTTCTATAATAGTCATGTATATTACCTCCAGTTCTTAATCAAATCAAGCCGAGAAAATAAATCCTCAGCTTTGGTTTTATGTTCGGTTTTCGGCACAATTCTGCATTTCTCCGCAAGCCTATCCATAAGAGAATTAACCACCTGCGCTTCTGAATACATCAGAGCGTTAGCGGGCTGTTCCTCTATAGGTTCTTCACGGGAAAGAATACCGTCCGCAAAACCGAGTTCAACCGCCTTATTTGCGTTCATCCATGTTTCTGCGTCCATGAGGTGCGAGATTTTCGCACGGCTCATTCCGGTCTTGATTTCATAAGCGTTCATAATGCTTTCCTTGACCTCGGACAGCATTTCGATTGCTTTCTGCATTTCGGCTGAATCGCCCATTGCAACGGTCATAGGGTTGTGTATCATCAGCATTGAAACAGGTGACATCAGCACCTTGTTTCCTGCCATTGCAATAACCGAAGCGGCGCTTGCGGCAATACCGTCAATCTTCACCGTGACATTGCTTTTGTAATCCATCAGCATATTGTAAATCTGCGCCGCAGCAACGCAGTCCCCGCCGGGCGAGTTTATCCAGACGGTTATATCTCCGCTGCCGGACAGCAATTCCTCCTTGAAAAGCTGCGGTGTGACGTCATCGTCAAACCAACTTTCATCTGCGATAGTGCCGTTGAGGAACAGCGTTCTCTCCGTGGTCTGCTCCTGCGTTTCTTCGTTCTTCACTATCCTGTTCGTCCATTTCCAGAACTTCTTCATCGGAATCCTCCTTTCCGCTGCCTGCCGCAAAGATACCTGCGTCAGCCAGCTTAGTCATATTGCCGTTTATGAGATAAAGGTCGCCGCCCTCCTCAGCGGGAATGCGGTCGAGGTTTTCAAGCTCCCGAATGTCGTTTGCGGACATCCAGCCGTTCTGCCTTGCGGTAGCGTAACCACTCATTCGGCTTGCGTAGTCGCCACGCAGCAGCCCGTCAACATTGAATTTGATGAAATATTCCTGTTTCTCGCTTGGAGTAAGTAGGGAGCGCATCATGCTTTGCTCCCAACGCACAAGCCATGGTTCAAGGGTGTATTTCACGAATTCAAGCGACTGCTGCTCAATATTAGAAAAGCTCGATTTTTCCAAGTCGCCGACCATGTGCGGCGGCACTCTGAAAATTCGAGCTATCTCGTTTATCTGAAATTTTCTTGTTTCAAGAAACTGCGCCTGCTCGGGCGAAATACTTATAGGAGTGTATTTCATGCCTTCTTCGAGCACAGCAACCTTTCCGCTGTTGGAACTCCCGCCGAACTGCGACTGCCACGCTTCACGAACCTTTGTCGGGTCCTTAATCGTACCTGGGTGTTCAAGCACGCCACTTGGCGCTGCGCCGTTCGCAAAGAACTTAGCGCCGAACTCCTCGGTCGCAATTGCAAGCCCGATAGCGTTCTTCGCCATTGCAATCGGCGAGTAACCCACAAGCCCGTCAAACCCAAGTCCGGGAATATGCAGAACATCGCCCGGCGAAAGAATGACTTCGTATTCCTTGCTGCGAATGGCTTCATCTGAGCCGCGGTAGTATTTGTAGTACAGCGTTCCGTTGGAATCACGGTCAACCGACATTCGGTTCGGCATAAGCGGGTACAGAGCAATGACCTCGCCCTTTCCGTTGCGGATAACCTGCGCGTATGCGTTGCCCCAGAGGAGCAGGTGTGTCATAAGCGTTTCACGGAAAACAAACGAGGTCATTTCGGGGTTCGGTTCGTCATGCAAGAGGAAATAGAGCGGGTGGTCGATTGATTTTTCCTTACCTCCGTCAGAGCGGTATTTATACAAGTGCAAGGGTAATCCCGCCACGGCTTCCGACAGCACTCTAACGCAGGAATACACGGCGGTCATCTGCATTGCAGAGCGCTCGGTGACGTTCTTTCCGGCGGTAGAACTGCCCATGTAAAAGCGGTAGGCGCTGCCGGCAGTGCTGTTTTGGGGCTTATCCCTGGAATGGAATAAGCTGCTGAAAATCTTCATTTAGTCAGTCCTTTCGTAAAATTGGCACAAGAAAAGCACCTGCCATTGCTGACAGATGCTAAGATTTTATAGAACCAAATATCCTTCTCCTGATGTGGTTCCTACTAATTTTATATTTGGATATATTCCTTTTTTTACATCCGTGTAAAATTTGCGGGCTATTCTTGGAACAGAGGGTTCTGTACCAAAGAAATGTTTGATATTATATATCCCTGGAACCATTCTGGGAATCTTGTTCACAAAGTTCTTTTGGTACGAAAGATTCTCTTCAGCTGTTAAGTTCATAATATTTCCTCCTATTTCTATATTTTTTGATATTGCTCTGCATCGGCACCTTTTTTTCCGAGATGTTTTACATTTGCAATACTGCCATTAGTAATATTCTCAAAAAGCCATCTTCCCAAAAGAATCGGCGGGTTTGGTATGATGTCCCTGAGAAAAAACTTTTGGCCGGCTGGTAGCTTTTCGATTCTGGAAACAAGTAGCTTGTACAACTCTGCTGTGTTATTTTTACCGAGAGCGCAAAACTTACAGTATTCTGCAATGTTTGGAAAACCCTGCTTTTCAGCTTTTTCTCGAAGTTGTTCCTTTTCCTCATCTGAAACTGTAAATTGAACTCTATAGCTCATAAAAATACCTCTTTTCAGTATCAATGATTATTGAACAGATTTAAACTCTGATGTCTGTTCAATAATCATTTTACAACTTTTCTTTTCTAATGTCAAGAGTTGGATCAAAAATTCATTTAATTTTCACAAAAGCTATATAAAAAGCAGCCCTCTTTCGTCATACACACTCGCCCCACCGTCATTCCCGCAGCGGATAGCACGGTCAAGCGCCATAATTGTAGCGACCGCTCCGTCAATCTTCTCGGTGGACTTTTCCTTGTCAGCCTTGATGTTACCGGCAGGGTCGGTGCGAATGTAGATATTGTCCATGTTCCACCGCAGAACCGGGTGACCGCCATGTGCTATCTTCTGTTCAAGAACCAGTTTCATCAGTTCCTTTGTCGGCGGGGACATATCCTTGAATCCCTGTCCGAAAGGCACGACTGTGAAACCCATGCCCTCGAGGTTCTGAACCATCTGTACAGCACCCCAGCGGTCGAATGCTATCTCACGGATATTGAAACGCTCTCCAAGCCTTTCAATGAACTGCTCGATAAAACCATAGTGAACCACATTTCCCTCGGTGGTTTGGAGGTAACCTTGGCGTTCCCACATATCATAGGGGACATGGTCACGGTTAACACGCAGGGTCAGATTATCTTCTGGAATCCAAAAGTACGGCAGAATGATGTACTTATCCTCCTCATCAAGCGGAGGGAAAACAAGCACGAATGCCGTTATATCCGTAGTGCTTGAAAGGTCAAGCCCACCATAGCAAACTCGCCCCTCCAGTTCGTCCTCATCAACGGCAAATGCGCACTTGTCCCACTTCTCCATAGGCATCCAACGAACCGCCTGCTTTACCCACTGGTTCAAGCGAAGCTGTCGGAATGCGTTCTCCTCGCCGGGGTTCTGCTTTGCCGATTCACAGGCGGCTTTTACTTTATCGATACCAACTGTAATGCCAAGGCTCGGATTTGCTTTCTTCCACACTTTCGGGTCTGTCCAGTCATCGTATTCATCAGCACCGTAAATCACGGGATAAAAAGTAGGGTCGATTTTCCGACCCTCGATTATATCCTTTGCCTTTTGGTGAGTTTCGTAGCAAATGCTGTGAGTGTCAGTTCCGGCGGTGGTTATAAGGAAATACAGAGGCTGCATTCGTGCGTCACCGGAGCCTTTGGTCATTACATCAAACAGCTTGCGGTTCGGCTGCGTGTGCAGCTCATCAAACACAACTCCGTGGATATTGAAACCGTGCTTGCTGTACGCTTCAGCTGACAACACTTGATAAAAAGAATTTGTCGGAGTGTAAATCAGCCGCTTCTGTGATGCGAGTATCTTCACACGCTTTGAGAGTGCAGGACACATTCGCACCATATCCGCCGCCACATCGAACACGATAGCCGCCTGCTGTCTGTCGGCGGCACAGCCGTACACTTCGGCTCGTTCTTCGCCATCGCCGCAGGTGAGGAGCAGCGCAACAGCGGCGGCAAGCTCGGATTTACCTTGCTTCTTCGGTATCTCAATGTACGCCGTGTTGAACTGTCGATATCCGTTCGCTTTCAGCGTTCCGAACAAATCTCGGATTATCTGCTCCTGCCAGTCGATAAGCTCAAACGGCTTTCCCGCCCATGTTCCTTTGGTGTGGCAGAGGTTCTCAATGAAAGCCACGGCATAATCCGCAGCGGATTTATCGTACACCGAGGATTTCAGCTTGAATTTTGTCGGCTTGTATTTTTTCAGTTTTCTTATATCATCACCCCCAGAACGAGGAAAACCGCCCGCAGGCGGCTTTCGCAAGTGTTTAGTTGTATTCGTGTATCAGTATCGCAAGCGCCTTTTCGGCTTCGGGAGTCTGGGGTTTGATGTCCTCGCCCCGGTCGTAGTTGCAAACGACCCTGCCGTCCTTCTTGAGCATAAGTTTAGAAATCCTGCCGCCGCTGATTCCGTATTCCTCGCTTGGCTCTTCGTAATGCTTTACCCAGTAGCTTACAGAAACCATTCTGCCGTTACTGTCCTTAACTCCAATCGTGCCCTGTGTCCACATATTCTCGTCCTCCGTATTTGTGTATTTTCCTTTCGGTGACTGTATATTAACTCTAAAGCCGCATTATATCAAGATGTTTTCGGATAATAATGTACACAAATATCAGCGGTAAGAACTGTGTGTTTTATTGTGAATGATACTGATAATCTTTTCCTGCTCGTCAGCGGAAACACCTATGCTTTCTAAGGCCTCCCGTGTGCCGCAATCTGGGCAAATCTGCGTGTTGGGGTACTTTCTCGAAAGCGCAGGATACCCGCCGTACTGCGCCCCACAGAGGGGACAGGTGCGAAGATTTGAATTGTTGTTTGCTTTCATATTTGCCCCTTTCTGCTGTTCTCCAATGCGGCGAGAAGAATACTCTCATCAAATCCGAAATCCCTATACCCGTCAAGACAGGTTCGTACATAAGAGCCGATTGGCAATCCCAGTGGTCGCTCCTCGTGCATGATGTACACGAAAGCCTTTCTGACCACCTTTTTGCCTGAGAAGTACCTCACGGGCAGTTCAAGTTCAGCCTTGTAGTAGAAGGTTGGGAAACCCTCGTACACATCAAGCCTTTTCTCATCGGCAGGTTCGACCGACCAGACTGCCACCGGAACTTCCGCTCCCACCTTTGGCTCAATCGTGAGGTAGGCTCCGGTCTTACTGCCTTTGAAAAGCAGTTCGTGGTCCTTAATCACCGCAGTCCCCACGGGCTTTGCCGTAGGACACCGCAGTGCCATTTGCTGCAGGTTCAGATTACTGCCGTAGGCGAGGTAATACTTTTTCATTTGAAATCCGTCCTTTCTGAAAGGTGCGGTTTATAAGAATCACCTTTCTACCACCAAAAGCCCCACGCTGTGGGGAGTTGGGGGCAGGAAGCTAACTCCTGCTTACTGCGGTCTGCCATTTCTGAAAGCCGTATCGCCCTCAAGTCGCTTGGTGTAAAGTTCCCTTGCGGTCTTAAATTCATCGCCGATGAACCCGAGCCGTAAAAGCCAAGTCCGCATTGCGTATTTGGGGTTTTCTGTCTGCTGAGGATTTGAACTTGCGGTCTTGACCTGCTTTGCAAGCTGGCTGAGCGCCAAGCAAAGCTGAATGTAGCTTTTCAGCTGACCCGCGTGAAGCCCGTTCTGCTTGCCGCCCGAGGGCGCGTCGAACTGGAAAAGTCTGAATTCAATCGTGCCCTTTGTAAAGGTTGCGTGGAGGTTCAGCATATGGTATCTGCTCTCGTTGTAGTGCGCCGACCTGCCGTAATCTGCGTTCTGACTGCCGTACCAGGTGTCCGCAAGCGCCGCCATGGTTTTGGGCTTTTTGCGGTTGAGTTCCACCAGGAAATCCTTGCTGACCGTGCGGCAGTAGCGGTTCATGCGGCTTCTGTCGAGGTTCAGTGCGCTTGCGAGGAGGCTTTCATGGCTTGCCATAATGTTTGCGAGGTTTCGCAGGCTCTGCGGCGTGTGGCCCTTGGCTCCGATGTGAATGTGAACTCCGCAGCCCCTTGTTGCGTCGCTTTTCGCACCTGCTTTTCTCAGTCTGCGGATAAGCTCCTGCAAGGTTTCAATATCTTTGTAGGTGAGAATCGGGGTAACCATTTCGCATTTCTCGCTGTCGGGTCCCGCAATGCTCACGTCCTTCTGAAACTTCCACTCGCGACCCTCGCCGTCCCATGCGGAGTAGGTATCGTAACCGTTGCGGCCTGCGGTGTGCTCGTGTCTGCCTGTTCCGAAGAACTCGGCGGCAAGCTGCGCGGCTTTTGTTCTTGTAATGTTATTCATTTCAACCTCGACCCCTATGGTCTGGTTCATCATTTCTTCAATCTGCTTTGTGGTTTTTGCGTTCATTGTGGTGTCCTCCGTTTGTGTATTTCCCTTTCGGTGTACACATATTAACTCTAAAAGCAGTATATAGCAAGCGGTTTTACCACAATATATTGAACGAAATACACACTCGGAAATTGTGTATATCAGCCACGGATTTTACGAACAACATCAACACCGAGAACAGCATTCAGCCCGGAGCCGTTATCCCAGCGGACAAGCAGATTTCCTGCGTCGTCAACACCTTTAACCGTGCCGCGAGTACCTGTCGGCGGCGCCTGGAAATCGTCCATTGAAACCAGTTCCACACGGCAGCCGACAGGGTACTCTCGGCGGTACTGCTCGATTGTTTCTTTACTCGGAAACTTCATTTGCAGCACCTCCATTTCTGAAAGCCGATGAACCCGTGAGGTTTCTCAGCAGTATCTTCCGCTCGGATTTGTACTCCGAACCGATGAACCCCAGCCGCAGGAGAAAGCAGCGGAAAGCGTACTTGTCGTTGTCGGTTTCCTTTTCCTTAGCCGTTACACGCTTTGCATTTGCGGCGAGTTCGCAGAGCGCCGAAATGAAATGCGTGTATGCCTTGCACTCGTCAGCACTGCAGTCTGCGAACCAGGGAAACTTCACCGTGCTGTCGGTAACCTCAATCGACAAGCTATCCACCGCTAAGGCTCTGCGGATAAGTCTGCCTTTGGCTTCGAGCAGCTTGGTAAGATTCTCGACCGCCGTGCTTTCAAGCGGAACTTCCACTGTAAGCCCCACAGATTCGCCGTGTTCGGCGCTGTCGGTGTCTGCGGATACTTCCTCGCTTGCCGTTTCCGGCTGCTCTGTGGCGCTTGTGTCGGCAATGAATCCACGCTCTGCAAGGAATTCAAGCAGACCCTCGATTTCCTCACTGTCAGCTCTGTCGTCAAATTCAAGGTTGCCCTCGCGGGTCACCGTGAAATAGTCGATTTGGTATGCGTAGGTCGGGGTTCTCATGTAAACTGCGTCTGCTCCCGTGAACTTGCTGATGGCTTTCACAAGCGGTTTTCTGTCCTGCGCGTTGTAGTAAATTGTCATGGCATTTGCCCTCCTTTTCGTACATATTAACTCTGAAAGGCACATATATCAAGCCGTATTACTACACAATATTTTCGGGAGTTAGCTGTGTACAGTACACAATCCCTGAAAGCACAAAGTAAACACACGGCAGAGCAACACCATTTCCCCACAGCTTGTACTCGGCAGAGTCGCTGTGGGGATTTTTCAGCCATGTGAGAATCTGCTTTTCGGACTTCGGCTTGACTGCGCCGCCGATGTTTTTGCGATGAGTTTCAAACACATCTTTCCAGAATGTCAGTTCTTCATCTGTCGGCTCGTCCGTTCCGAGATCTGCACACCACCAGTCGGGAAATCCCTGCAGCCGTGCGCACTCGGTCGGAGTAAGCCTGCGGACTATGTACTCGGGTGAATTCACGGTAGGCGGGTCTTTGTAGTCGCTTGCGACAAGCGTATTTGCGAGATTTTCCTCGGCTTCGGTATGATAGGAATTCTTGCTTGTGCTGTAAACAAGCGTTTCCGAGCCGCCTCCGTACATTCCGCCTGCGGCTCGGAGCGCTCCGCATTTATCGTTTTCGCTGTACTTTGTGTAGCTATCCTGCGAAAATGCGACAGCATGGCGGTCGGTGGCATTCAACGTGAATGAAACGTCCTCATTCACACCGCTGCCTTGCGGACCGTTTTTATCGGCTCTGCCTATCATTGAACCCTGAACAGCTACGACTGCCACACCGCCTTGGTTTGAGTCGGGAGAATTACCGCCCGTGTCTATCGTCCGTGATGTATCCGTTTCATAGCAGTTGTGGCGCGCGTTTTTCGTGCCATCGGATGTGAAACGAACATCAAAGCAGCGAGTATCTTCAACCACAAACGGCTGATTGTTGCCGCCAGTTCCGTAGGTTGACGAAACCGTTGGAGCAATACCGTGCAACTCCGTATAGCGTGTATCCTGCGAGTGATTTTCATAGACAGTCGCAGGAACAGTCCCTGCGCGGAGTGTAGGTGAAGTTTCATCTTCGTAGCCGATACCTCCCGCTTTTGCCGAGTGTTCCGTGCAAAACCCTGCTGCGGACTCCATCACGCAGGGCGGGTGGTGAGCTTCGGCACGGAGTGTGCAAGTAACTTCCTCCGTTACGTCCATTCTGTTGCCGCCCTGGTCGTTCAAGCAGACTGCGCTTGTCGTTCCAGTGCAGCCTTCAGCAGCGGCGGAAGCTCTTTTCCACGTTTTGAAGCTCTCTGCAGAATACCCCGACAAGCCCTCGGACTCAAACAGTATTTTTCCGGCGCATTCGCTATCAAAATCTGCGACAAGGAAGATACGTTTTCTTCTCTGGGGTACTCCCCAGTATTGCGCGTCAAGCACACGCCAAGCGATTGAGAAACCGTCTGCCAGTATCTCTCCTGCGTTTGTCCATTTCTCACATCTAGGAACAGAAACGGTTTCGTCACTGACCCTGCACAGGCTTTCGAGGACGCACCGGAAGTCCTCGCCCTTGTTGGAACTGAACGCTCCGGGGACGTTTTCCCAGACCGCAAATCTCGGATATTTGCCATTGGTCGCACACCTCATTTCTTTTATAATTCTGACCGCCTCATAGAACAGGCTTGATCTTGAACCGTCAAGACCGCTGCGTTTTCCGGCAATGCTCATGTCCTGGCACGGACTGCCGAACGTGATTATATCCACTGGCGGCAAATCTGCTCCGTTCAGCGATGACACATCTCCGTAGTGCTTCATCTGCGGCAGTCTTTTCGTTGTTATCCGGACAGCGAACGGCTCGATTTCCGAAGCCCACAGCGGAGTAATTCCCGCAAGCATTCCTCCGAGCGGGAAACCGCCGCTACCGTCAAAAAGGCTGCCGAGCGTAAGTTCATTCTTCATCGGTGACCTCCAATTCGGAATAGGGCATCGTCTTTCCGTCACGAATTACAGATACATTCTCTGCAGAGCCGACTTGCTCAATATACCGCTTCACGATAATATCGCAGAACTTTTCATCAAGTTCGATGGTGTGACAAATGCGGTTTGTCTGCTCGCAGGCGATAAGCGTACTGCCGGAGCCGCCGAACGGGTCGAGCACGATACAGTTGCTCATGCTTGAATTCTTTATCGGATACGCAATAAGCGGTATCGGCTTCATTGTGGGGTGGTCGCCGTTTTTCTTCGGCTTGTCAAACTCCCAAATCGTGGTCTGCTTGCGGTCGGAGTACCATTGGTGTTTGCCGTTCTTCTTCCAGCCGAACAGGCACGGCTCATGCTGCCACTGATACGGCGAGCGACCGAGAACAAGCGACTGCTTCTTCCAGATACACGTTCCGGAAAGGTAAAATCCCGCGTCAGCAAACGCTTTGCGGAAGTTCAAACCCTCTGTATCTGCGTGGAAAACATAGATGCTTGCGTCGTTCGCCATAGCTTTCTCCATGCAAGTGAAAGCGTCAAGCAGGAACTGATAGAACTTTTCGTTTTCAAGATTGTCGTTCTTGATTTTTCCCGCCGAACCCTCATAATTCACATTGTACGGCGGGTCGGTAACTACCAGGTTTGCCTGTTTACCATTCATGAGAACTTCGTAGGTTTCCGGATTGGTGCTGTCACCGCAGACAAGTCTGTGATTTCCGAGCAGCCAGAGGTCGCCTGCTTTTGTTATGCAAGGTTTTTCCAATTCACCGTCCACATCGAAATCATCGTCCTTGGTATCGGAATCCTCGTCAAAGAATGCGGCGAGTTCCTTTTCATCAAAGCCCGTCAGACCGAGGTCGAAATCGTCAGCCTGCAATGCTTCGATTTCAACTTTCAGCATTTCCTCGTCCCAGCCTGCGTCAAGAGCCATTCGGTTATCCGCAATTATGTACGCTTTCTTCTGCGCGGCGGTGAGGTAATCCACAAATACACAGGGTACTTCAGAGATGTCCTCGGCTTTTGCGGCAAGAATTCTGCCGTGACCTGCGATAACATTGAAATCCCTGTCGATAATAACCGGATTGATAAAACCAAACTCACGCAGCGAGGAACGCAGCTTGTTCAGCTGCTCCGGCGAATGGGTTCGGGCATTGTTGACGTATGGTATCAGCTTATCTATCGGGACAAGCTGCATTTCACTGGTCGTGTTCATCTGACGTTCCTCCTTTTCAGAACCTTGTGCAGACCCTTTCGAGCATCCGCAATATTGCCTTTAACAGCCTGTCCCTTGATTGTTCGGTATTGCTGTACCGTGAGGTGAGGTCGGTTGTTTTTCAGTTCCTTGAAAAATTCGATGGTGTCCTTTGACATAGCGTTATCCTTTCCTTGAACGAAGCAGACGTTCCATAGCATCGTTCAAATCATCACCGACAGGCTCGGTGCAGTTCTCCTTGACTATTCCGTAAATTTCATACCAGATGAGATTTGCATTTTTCTGAAACTGCTGCGACATCTGCACAAACGGCGAAGCAATAACGCCGCCCGTGGTCGGGTGCTTGCCAAGCAAGCCGTAAGTACTGATTGCTTCCTCGCACTGAATGTATCTTGCGTATGCCTGCGCATAGGCTTCAATCAGCCGCTTGTTTACAAGGTTCTCGCAGTTCCTTTGCTTAAGCCACAGCCAGGTTTCTCGGTATATATCGTCAGCGCCGAGGGGAACTCCGTTCTTCTGCCGAGCCGAGAGATAGTCGCTTGGCTTCGGCATATCCGAGCCGTTCAGAACAGCGCCCTCCGGGAGGTCGACCGCTTCAAGTTCGGCAGTATCGAGTGCCGGTATGTCGTTGCTTATGATTTTCACCGGAAGTCCTTTCTGCTTTTTCTCTGCGGCAGGAGCGGGTTTATCTCCGGCGCGTACCCGTCTGCCGCCTCTGTTTGTGCCGTCCTTTGCCATGATTTTTCACCTCCGCAGGACAAGAAAAAAGGACGGTTCGCGCCGTCCGAAAATATATTCAAGGTTTAATACCCCGTTTGAACCCCGATTTTTGCGCACGAAGCCCCGGGCCGCTGTCCGAGGGAGGAGTTGTAGAGATTCTGACCGCCCCTACCGGTCCCCGAGGTCGTGATGTATTTTCGTATGACACGACTGGCACAGCGACATCAGATTGCTGAACTCGTTTGTGCCGCTGCGTGATACGGGAACAATGTGGTGTACCTCCTCAACAGGAGTGAGTCGACCCTCTTTCAGACACATCTCGCACAGCGGGTGAGCCGAAGCATACCGCTTTCGTATCTCCCGCCACGCTCTGCCGTACTTCTTGTTGCTGTCAGCAGGGCGAACGAGTTTATTGTAGCGGCGGCTCATTAGCTTTGAGTGTTCCTCGCAGTACTGTCCGTCACATCTGTTGGGACAGCCGGGGTAGGAACAGGGGCGCTGTGGTCGTTTGGGCATGGGGTTCATCTCCTTGGGCATAGAAAAAGCCCTGCGAGTTATAAAACCCACAAGGCTCTCTGTATATTTTTCTAAGTATATCATACCACAACAGGTTGACTGCGTCAACGGTGAACAGGGGTGAACTGCTGTGCACTAGGGTGTCCAATTTTCAGAAAAATTCTGAATGGCTTTTTCATGCAGTTTAATTACCCACCTTTTTGAATAACCCATTTTTGTACTAATCTCTTTCCACGAAAGAAACATCAGATACTTGTACCGAAGAACAGTGCGCTCGTTTGTGTTCTCCAAATCATCAATTGCTTTGCCGATGGAGTATTTAAGTTCAGACAATCGGCATTTGTCGTTCTGGATTTCTTTTTCAAGTTCAAGCGCCTTGTCAGTGTACCTTACGAAAGGCGGGTCGGTATTTCTTGTTCCCGAAAGCCGCTCTCCGAAACCGCAGCCGGATATACCGCTTGCCAAATCACGCAGGCTTTTCAGTTCAATTTCCTTGAAGTGTATCTGGCGGTTCATTTCATATGCGCTTGTCAAAAATCCCTTTGCCGTCATACTGACACCTCCTTCAGCTTTGCAAGAAGGACCTCACCATTGAGATCTGTAAGAACGAAGAAAAAATCTGAACGAAAGAAGCGTTCAATACTGTTTCTCTCACGCTGCGCCGCTTTGTCATTAGGGTTCAGGGAAAGCTGGTTCAATGCGGCGCGGTAGTCCTTTGCCGCCTGCGCGATTATTGCATTTGCCAATTCAATATATCCGTTCATCTAAGTACCTCCAAGTCTGCTTTTACAGCGGTGATAAGCGCCGCCTGTGTCGTGTCCTTTGTTTTCAGAGCTTTCATAATTTGCTCGTCGATAGTGCCTTTTGCGATTATGTGCTGAATGACTACCGTGTCTGCGGTCTGACCCTGCCGCCACAACCTTGCATTCGTTTGCTGATACAGTTCAAGGCTCCATGTAAGCCCGAACCATACAAGCGTCGAACCACCGCTCTGCAAATTCAAACCGTGTCCCGCGCTTGCCGGGTGAATAAGCACCACGGGAATTTTGCCGCTGTTCCAGTCGGAGATATCCTCGCTTGACTTAATCTCTCGAATTTCAAACCGCTTTCGGATTCGCTCCAAATCGTGCTTGAACCAGTAAGCCACAAGCAGCGGCTTGCCGTTCATGCTTTCGATTATATCTTCCAAAGCGTCAAGTTTTCGGTCGTGTATTTGGATTACAGACTCGTCATCGGAATAAACCGCGCCGTTAGCCATCTGCGACAGCTTGTTTGAAAGGGAAGCTGCATTAACCGCAGTAACCTCGTTATCTTCGGTGGAGAGTACAAGTTCTTTTTTCAGACGGTCGTATTTCTCCTTTTCCTTTTCCGAAAGCCGAACCATATACTCCGTAGTCACGAGTTCTGGCATTTTGAGGTGGTCTGTGGCTTTCATGGAAATCGTGATATCCGAAATCTTGTCGTATATCTGCCGCTCGGCGTTGGGCAGAGGCTTATAGCTGTAAATCACCATTCCGTTACGCTTGTCTGGCTGAAAATAGTCGTTTCGGTACTGTCCGATAAGCCTGCCAAGCCGCTCTCCCATATCTAGCAGCTTGAACTCTGCGAACAAGTCCATCAAGCCGTTACTAGCGGGAGTGCCTGTCAGCCCGACTATGCGGTTCAGCTTCGGTCGGACTTTCATGAAAGCCTTGAACCGCTTTGACTGATGGTTCTTGAACGAAGAGAGCTCGTCAATAACAACCATATCGTAGTCAAGGGGAAGTCCACTTTCCTCCACAAGCCACTGTATATTTTCGCGGTTGATGATGTAGATATCCGCGGGAGTGGAGAGCGCCGAAATCCGCTCCTGCGCCGTTCCGACAACCACGCTGTAACGCAGATTTTTCAAATGCTCCCACTTTTCGATTTCTGCGCTCCATGTATCCCGCGCCACACGCAGCGGCGCTACCACAAGAACTTTATGTACCTCGAACCTGTCGAAAAGCAGGTCATTTATCGCCGTCAACGTAATTGAAGTCTTGCCAAGTCCCATATCCAGCAGAAGCACTGAAATGGGGTGGGTGATTATGAACTCGGCGGCATATCGCTGATAATCATGTGGAAAGTATTTCATCAATTATCTCTCCTATCTGCTCAACGCTGTCAACGATGTACACACGAAAACCGAGTTTCATCAATGTTTTGTGCCTTGCAATTTGCAGGGGACGTGGCTTTTTGCCTGGAGCTTTCAGTTCCACAAAGGCGATTTTGCCGCCCGGAAGAAGTATCAATCTGTCCGGCATTCCATCAAAATTTGGTGACACGAATTTCAGACACATACCACCGCTTTTTCTGACTGCCTGCACCAGCTTCTGTTCTATCTGTTTCTCACGCATTTTTGCTCCTTTTTCTTCAATGGTGCAGGTCGGTGAACCTCATTTCATAAAACTCTCTATAAGGTAAATTTTGTTAATTAAACTGCCCTAAAGGGGGTTTTATACAAAGACCTTCACCGACCTGCACCTTTATGGTTTTCAATCTGCTATAAAGTCAGATTTCAAGCGGATTCCGTAGACCATAACACCTGTTTTGGATTTTCGTTTTTCAAACCCTGCGGTATCAAGTCCGGTATAGAAATCCGTGGTGCTTCTTGTGTATTCTCCTGTCCTTGCACAGTATGCACGGTACTCCTGGTAAAACTCGCCGGACTTCTGCGTATATGATGGGTCAATCTCACAGCAGTCCTCAATGAACATGGAAAGCCAGTCGTTATTTTCCCGATAGTGAGATATTGCTTCACTCACGCACTGCGGAATTTTCAGCTTGAAATTGCATTCGATTACCTTTCTCGATCCCTCGATAATCCACGACAGCACAGCGCCGCCTGCTTTTTCTGCAAGGTAATCCGCATAATTTTTGATGTCGGAGTTGCCCTCAATTTTGGCATTGAACGGTATGACGATAAGCCTGCGCCATGTACCCTCGTCATTTGCTCCGACTCTCGGGAGATGATTTGTGTACAGCACAAGCGTGTGCGTGGGAGTATATCTGAATGGATCGCGATACTTCTTTTCTGCGGAAACCTCGTCGGTCGAACACAGCTGCTTTACCACCGAGGTATTAAGCCGCATACCCTCTTCCAGTTCTGCGGCTATGACCAACCGTTTTCCCTTTAGTTCAGCCATTTCAGGCTTGACATTTCGCTTACAGCCAACCGTGAGGGCGTCGGCGGATATACTGCCGCTGTACGAACCGAGAACCCTCGCTATTGTGTTCCAAAACGTACTCTTACCGTTGCGACCCTCACCGTAGGAAATAATCAGCGCTTCCATGTAGACCTTGCCTATTGCCGCTAAACCAACTATCTGCTGAACATACTCGATAAGTTCGTCATCGCCGCAGAAAAAGCTGTTCACGGCTTCAAGCCAAATGTCCATGGCCTCATTATTGGGAGATACAGCAGTCACCTTGGTTATGAGGTCATATGCGGAGTGCTCCGAGCTTGTCCCAGTTTGCAAATCGTATGTAGCCGCCGGAGTATTCAGCAGAAATTCTTGCGAATCGAAATCCTTAATATCCCGCAACAGCATAGGCTTTGCCGCCTGCAATGCGGAAGTGATATACTTCATATCCCTGCGTTTCATTACGAATGACTTATACACAAGTGCCGTCATGTATTCAGCAAAGGCTTTCTCGCTTTTCTCATCTATCGCCTTTTCGAGAGCCTTGCCGCCCGAAAGCACAGTTTCCTTGTCTATTCCGGATTTCATAAGAGCCTGCTGTGCCTTTTCCAAAGCGGTTTTAGCTTCATCAAGCTGTTTGTCAAGAAAATCCTCGCAAGCGCCAACAGCAAGCTGTTTTGACTCTGCCCAGCGGACTCCGTCATAACGCATATAGTCCGTTGCGTCAGTGAACACAAGTTCGCCACTATATTCACGAGCTAGAACTTTAGCCTGTCCGATGTCGGAATAATCTTCGGGCTTGAGCTCAAAACCGGAATCATACTGCTCGGGTGGAATATAGCCGTCCTGTTTTGCCACCTTTTTGCCGAACTTAACGGCACTGTTCCAGATGGTCTGAAGCTCCGAATCGTCAAGCGGAGGATCGCACTTTTCAGCCTGTTTCAAGAACTGTTTGTATGCTTCGTCTGTATTCCCGAGCCGCTTTATAATGCGCCCTGCGTAATGCGACATAGTGCAGTTGCGGCTGCCCTCGGGTACACTCGCACTGTCACTATCCCACTTCTCAAAATCCGCATTTTCAAGGAAATCTACGACAGATATATCTCCGTTGTATATTTCTACCTGCGGGTTAGAAACTCCGAAAAGCAATCTTGCACTGTCAAGCGCGTTCTTGTCGAAATACGGAAATTCCGCCGCAATGCGCTTTTTCAAGGCTGTGTATTCTGCGCTGTCCGTAATAGGCGGGATAGGAAAGTACACATGAAATCTCGGGCGTGGGGATTTGCCGCTCTTCGAAAGCATATTATTGCGACTGTACACGACCACGAACTCCACTCCCGGAAAAGCCATTGCCACCTCAAGCGGAGTTACCCAGTCGCTTGGATCATCGGAGTGATCGTTGTCGCAATCCATTGGGATATTATCGGAAGAAAGAAAGTCATAATTATTACGACGAGAATTTCTGAATTCTGCGCTCACATGATCGTAGGCAACAGCCGCTCTCATATCATCTGCATTGCTGATTACAAGTCTGTTCGGATACAAATTGTTCTGCGGATTCCCAACGCAATTTGCTGTATAGAGTGTGAAATTCATCTTTTGACCTCCTTTAGTTCACTTGTAAAATAGCGAATAGTCTTATCCCAGTGCTTTGCAAGCCTTATTTCAGACTCCATTCCCTCTGTGATAACATCGCCGAACACCCACAGCTCGCGGCATTTTCCGAGCAAAACATAATTTATGGTATGTGTTGCTAGATATCGCTCCGCAGGGTCGCTATCATTCATGAACTGCGGATATAGCAAATGCGGCACAATCGGAATAGCCCGGCTTTCCAACGCAAAACGGCAATACCGTCTTGCGTTACATACATTCTCTTCAATATTCCCGGAATAAGGGCTGCATACATAAACAACAGGTCTAAACCCATCGCCGCCCGGAGCGGCTGCCCTGAGAGCAGCCTCCTCCTGACTCAGTATATTTGTTAGTGCAGCATATGGTGTCGGGTCATAATAGCGTTCGGAATTGTAAATGTCAATCTTCAACACTGACCTCCCGTTCCATAATTGGCAGTATGCCATTCTCTTTGAGAAGTCCGTAAATAAACAGTCGGCCCTGCTGTGTCCAATAGGTGTGTACCCTGGTATGAACAGCTCCATCATTGCCGGGATAACTATGAGTCTTTGTGCTGGTGTACCCTTTTTCGGCGTACTTCTGATAAAGCAGCCAGATTTTATTACCCTGCTTAAACTGAACACCCTTTTCGTAAAGATAACGGTTCATTCGATTTGCACTCCAGCCGTAATCCTTTGCGATAGTTGAAATTGCGACAAGATCCTTGCAGTTAAGTACGACATCGTAGTACGATGCCTTGGGCTTCATCTCGGAAATCTGCTGATTCTGCACAGCTACCGTATGCTCGAGCAGTTTCCTATGTTCACGCTCCGCTTTCAGTTCGGTAAGGGCGGCTATCAGCATATCCGGGTTTTCAAGAAGCTCGTCCACAGCGTATACGCCGTGCCGCCGGATTGTCGGGAGTACCTCATTTGTTACCCAGCGCTTAAACTTTCTCGCATTCGGAAGCTTGCTGGAAAGAACTAAGCTGTACATACCGCTTTCGTTGATAAGAATTCCCATTGTTCCGTTAACGGTGAACGATTCGTTCACCGTCTTATCATCCTCATCGACATGATCCCTAAGTGCTTTTTGTGGATTGGCATATCCAAGTGCATCAGCGACGTCCTTACCGGAAAAATACGGAGTGCCCTCTATTTCAAAAGTACGAACGACCCCGAATTCCGGATTCTCATAAATCTTCATGTCATACATAAAAATGACCTCCTAATAATAAATCTTGAGGTTACCCTCTGCCTAATAGCCACGGCAAACTGCCAGATTGGACAGTTCACCAGATTTTCGCACATTTCTTTTTTGCACGCTGAAGGCGCTTGTAGACTGTGTCCCTATGTACCCCTATTTCAGCAGCGTATTCTTCGGGAGTGTTGCCATCGAGAATGACTGCAATAATGACCTCTGCGTATTCGGGTTTCAACAGAGAACGCAATTTCTGACAAACCTCTTCGTAATTTTCCTTACGTTCACGCCGCTCCTCGTTGGAATAATCAGGAATGAGGTCGAGCCCATCGCTGTTATCTGCCTCTTCATCGTCTTTTCTAAACGATCTTTTAGGTTCACCTCTATGCCTGTCCAACTTATGCCAGCTATTGTATTCCGGTTTATTGTATATCTCCTCAATCTTATCCTGAATAAGCTGTTCCTTTTCCTCCTGCGTAATGTTCGCCCCAGCCTCAAGTGACAGGCTGACCCACATTTTCTCGGCATCGACTTCAAGAGTCTGATAAGTGTTGTCATAACGCATTTTGATTTTCATGATTTGCCTCCTGCGCCGGAGGGCAATCATGGCAGAATAAAAATAGGTCTGCGTTTAAGATACACGCAGACCCGCAAAGCCAAAAAGAGCGCAGCAAGGTAAGGGTATCTCGTCGCAGGTCGTTCGGCCGTATTTATCACAGCGAACTGACCTATGAGATATCCTGCCAAGATTGCGCACTCTGGCATGATTTGATATTTGTAGTCTCTACGGAACTTTCCGATTGAGCCGTTTATCCGAATTTTACATCAGATAAAAGATATATTATAAATCGCAGCGGACTGCAATTTACTGCAAAAATATAGTAAGTCAAGGCTGACTGCAAAAAACTGCATTTTCCAAAGTAAGAATATTTACATTTTTTCAACGTTTTTATTATATCACAGTTTTTTATTTTTTTCTACTATTTTTCCAAAA
>OHQN01000177.1_pt1 | contig 23499 bp, 19 predicted proteins | sample 1578161 | NCBI WGS metagenome assembly OHQN01 (sample SAMEA3879554, study PRJEB24766) | human gut metagenome | biome: human-associated habitat; feature: feces | place: USA | collected 1985/1987
AGGGTCTAGGGGCGGTAGCCCCAGTAAAATCCCCCTTTCCCGGGGAAAGGGGGCAGGGGGATAGGGGTAGTGAGTTAGAAGTTTGTTTCAAAAACATACTTTTTCTATAATCTGTGCTGTCCGGTGTAAAAACCGGGCAGTTTTATTTGATGTATTGTTACAATTGCTTAGTGTAAAATTCACAATTTTGATTTCAGCTTTATAACAAACATAATATAAATTGATTTAAACGGTTGATTTCAGAAACGAAATGTGGTATACTTTTATTTGAATAACTATATCCGGAGGTCAGAAAACAAAAAGTCTGCGGATATAAAGGAGGGAGATTACTATGCTGAATATAAAGCACAGAACAGAGATAATTTCAGTGATAGCGGCTTTATGCATAGCGATCTTCGTGGTAATGGCGTCTTTGTTTATGGCAAATACCATATCTGCACTTGACGGAGAGGTTAATAATTATATAGACAGAGCGGCTTCTCAGAAATGTGACATAGTGGAAAGCGCAATAAGGAACGATGTCAATACTGTAAAGAATTTTGCCGCCTGCGCAAGTAATTATAAGACTACCGATGAGAATCTTGTTATCAAGATGATAAAGGACCTTGAGAACAGCTGTTCAACGATAGAAGCATTTATAATTGCTGATGAGAACGGCGATGTTATAACAAGTAAACACATAAGTAAGAACATATCCGCCCGTGAATATTATAAACAGGCTATGAACGGCGAGGTGTATATTTCAAAGGCAATATACAGCGAGCCTGATGGAAAAATGGTAAACGCAATTGCTGCGCCGATCTATGGCGACTACAGGCGTATTGTGGGTATGGTTGCCGGAATATGCGACGCAAGTAGTTATAATAATCTGCTTGATATGTCATTCGGCGGTAAAGAAAATGACAGCAACGGATATGTGCTTAATTCTGACGGTGAAGTGATAATGTCCGGTGAAAATGCGCTTGGCGACTATGTTCCTATGGGAGATTTGTTCTTCTCGTCCGATATTCTCGCAGGGGTAGAAGAAAGCGTAAGAAATACTGTCAAGGATAACTTTGCAAAGGTCGGAGGAAGCGGTATTGTAAAAAGCGTCTGCAAGGACGAAAAATATGTAGCGTATTACAGCGGTATGTCGGGCTTTGACAATCTGCACTATCTGCTGATATTCAAAGAGAATGTTGTAGCGGCAGAGCAGAATCATTACACGATGATTAACATATTGATGTACGCATTCTTTGCGCTGATACTGATTGTTGTAATTACGGCATACATAGTGATAGTCAGAGTATCGTTCCGAAGGCTTACCAAAGCCAACGAGGAGGTCAGTAGGATAGCGTATACTGATAGCATAACCGGCTACAGCACATGGGATAAGTTTGTGCTTGACGCCAAAAGTCTGCTGAGGCACGAATACCGCAGATATGCGCTTGTCAGCTTCGATATTGACAAGTTCAAGGCTATCAACGATATGTACGGTCACGAAGAGGGTAACAGGGTGCTTAAGCTGATTGCCGATACGGTAAACAGAAATCTTCAGGACGGCGAGACTTTCTCCAGAATAAACTCGGACAATTATTATATACTTATGCTTTATAGCAGTGACAGCGATACTGCAAGACGTATAGGCAGTCTGATACAGGCTATCGAATACGAAATAACCGAGTTTGTGCCTGTGCTTTCATTCGGTATTTACAGGATAACCGACAAGAGCGTGTCCATAAGACGTATGGGCGACCTTGCGGATATAGCAAAGCGTACCGTAAAGTACGGCGATGACAGTGCATATACGTTCTACAGCGAGAGTATGCTGGAAAAGATGCGTGAGGAAAAGCGCATCGAAAATGAGATGCAGACAGCGCTTGATATGCATGAATTCAGCGTTTTCTATCAGCCTAAGGTTTCTCTTGACGGCAAGGTTAATCTTACGGGTGCGGAGGCTCTTGTAAGGTGGATAAAGGACGGCACGGTCATTTCTCCAGGAAAATTCATACCGCTCTTTGAAAAGAACAGATTTATTGTCAAGTTGGATTATTACATTATGGATCAGGTATGCCAGAAGATCAAGCAGTGGGAGAGCTATTATCCGCATCTGCTTATATCGGTCAATATGTCAAGAGCACATCTGAGAGATCCGCAGTTTGTCGAAAAGCTGAACGATATATGTTTAACTCACGGCGTTTCAACGTCAAGCATTGAAATCGAGATAACGGAGAGTGCGGCTTATGGGTCGCTCGATGTGCTTACGGCTGTGTTCAAGCAGCTCAAGGATTACGGATTCCATATTTCGATCGATGATTTCGGCTCGGGATATTCTTCGCTCAATATGCTGAAAGATCTTCCTGCCGATGTGCTGAAAATTGACAGAGCATTCCTTGCGGAATCAAACAGCAACAAGAGAGCCAACGATATACTGGGTTATGTTATCAGAATGGCAGGCTCACTTGGTATGCATACAATATGCGAGGGTATCGAAACCGATGAGCAGGCAAAGCTGCTCGGCGGTCTTGGCTGTGAGATGGCACAAGGTTTCTACTTTGCAAAGCCTATGCCGAGTGATTCCTTTGAAGAAATTCTTAGAGGCAACAGCAAGACTATCAATATTCCGAGTAATAATCCTGAGGAGGATAAATGAGCATTTCAAATGAGTCTTTGCCGATAATTGCAGGTATTATTACCAATACGGCAAGGTCAATGACTACGGTAATGCAGTATATCTATACTGTGTCCGACAGCGATTTTTACAATATCAATATTAAAGACGTTTTTCGTATCGCACTGATGGACGTTACCGAAACATCACGGCTTGAAAATCTCGGAATAAGGATAAAAACGCCCGAAAACGAGGCAATGTTCGAAACGGCTGAGTTCGGCAGGGTACAGCATCTTATCATGTACAGCCTTGCGGTAAGACTGCCGTTTATCGCTCGTCAGACGGAAGATTTTCCGCTGTCGGATAAACAGCTTAAACAGGTGTACGAGCTGATGATAAAGAACGGTGCAGATAATTTCGGAGAGATCATCTATGAAAGCTATGAGGGCAATTTTAAAGTCAGAAAGCAGAAAAATCCTTTGCCGTCATATTCATCGGACTGGTTCAGACGTTATGTTTACACATATATGCCGAAATTCGGTGAGATAAATAACCGCAACCTTTATTTTCTCGGCTGTGTTGAGGCTATGTTTCCGCTGTATTATTCGGCAATGACGGCACAGCTTAAAAAGGTCATGTTCCTGCTTGATAAGTGAATTACAATCAAACCCCACAACGTTTTAGGCGGTTGTGGGGTTTTGTTTATATAAAATCAGTATGGATTTTATCGGAAAACTGCAACAATGTAAAGGAGGAGAATATGAGAGAGATCAAAACAAAAAGGCTGTTTCTCAGAAAACTGCGGTCAGATGACGCAGAGAGTATTTTCAGAAATTGGGCGAGTGACAGCGAGGTCGCAAAATATGTCACATGGAATGTGCATAAGGATATGAACGAAACTAAGGCGATTCTTGATATGTGGCTTGCGGAATATGATAATGACAATTGTTACCGTTACAGCATTGAAAATAAGGCTGATGGTGAGCTTATAGGAATGATAGATGTGGTCGGTTATCATCACGAAAATCCCGTAATCGGATATTGCTCCTGGGGCAACGGATATATGACCGAGGCTCTGGGAGCTGTTATGAAAGAGCTTGCGGAGGACGGATTTGATACATTTGTCATTGAGGCGGCGGATGATAATGTGGCAAGCAACAAGGTTATTATAAAGAACGGATTTCAGCTTGTTGGAAAGAGAGAGGATAGGCTGTCGGAAATGAAACCGCAGGTTGTTACGATAAATTCGTACAGGTATTATGTTGAAAAATAGATACAAAAACAGCCGTCCGTGTGGGCGGCTGTTTTTGTATCGGTGCGGATAATTGTTAAAACGAAAAATGCCCCGCTGTATTATCAGACACTTATCGTACAACCCGAAAGACAATAATTTATACTCGGAAAGCGATGCTTCTTAGGAATCGGTATCGTTATATATATATTCGTTGCAGACGATACGGTCATTATCCAAAAGCGCCAATAAACGTGTCATTTTGTATTCAGAGAGACGATTTTCCAATGTAAACTCGGTGCCGTTGCATACAACGGTAACAGTGCCGTTAGCTTTGATATTTATTTTTGCATTTTCAATTCCGAGTGGGATACATGATAAATCAACCGATATATAATTATCCGTGCTTTCGCTTAAGTCTTCCCGGTCTGATTTTGATGAAGATGGGGACTCGCTAAAAGTCAACCATAATATTTGATTCATCCAGCCGACCGAATCGCTCGTGAAGCGCTTCTCGCTGTGTTCGGAAAAAGACGAGGCAAAGTAATTTACCGAATAGGGATAATCCAAATAATCCGATGTATCATGGTTGCAAATAAGCGTGAGAAGCGTTTCATTCACAGTGGGAGCTGTAATATAACGGCAGTAGGTGTTATAGTCCATTCTTACGGCTATGGCTATGTGCGGTCTGATTCCTTTCAGCGAAAAAACATAATGATTTTCTGTATTGCCGTCAGCGTCGGTAACTTCTGCCGTACCTATATATCCTCTGCGCATTTCATCATCGGGTGAAATGTAATTTATACGTTTGTATACAGTGTCGTTGTAAATTACGGTATCATAACATTCGTCCGAAAACGGTGTGAAGGATATATCCGATGATGCGTCTGACGAGCCTGTGGGGTTTATAGCGTTGTTATTGATTCCTATTATAATTGCGGTACATACTGCGACAAGACAGAAGCAGGCGGCTGAAATGCCGAGAAAAGCGGAATTCAGATACCACTTGCTTTTGTGCTGCGTTTCGTCAAGTGCGTCGGAAATATATTTTTCATTTATGTCGCTGAATGCAGTAAAAAGCGGGAATGCTTTATGCTCGTTCATAATTTTTCTCCTTTCTGAATGTATACATCTTTATCCGAAAGATATTTTCGGAGTTTGGTTCGTGTGCGGTTTAAAATAGATGTTGTATTGGTTTCGGTAATTGCTAATCTTTCTGAAATATCGGCTATACTGTAGCAGGCAAAATAACGTAAGACGAAAATTTTGCGTGTACGCTCGTCAAGCTGAGCTAAAAATGTGTTGAGAACGGATTTAAGCTCATTGTTTTCTGCCGATTTTTCGGTGTTGTCCGTTGCCGGAATACATTCTTCAAGTTCTGACAGCAGAGCATCGGTTTCACCGCATCGTTTTGAACGGTTGTTGTATCTCAGCTTGTCAAGGGAAAGATTGCGGACGATTTTAGCCACATAAGCACAAAGACTGCGTGGTTTTTCCGGCGGTATTGTGTTCCATACTTTCATATATGTATCGTTTGTGACTTCTTCGCTGTCGCTTCTGTTGCCGAGGACATTGTATGAAATTGATGAACACAGTCCGCCGTATTTTTCGGACAGGAGTTTTAGTGCCTGTTCATTGCGGCTTTCGAGAAGTGTGGTGATTTTCTTGTCGGATATATCCATATTCACTCTCCTTTTTCTCTCTTTATATATTAAGACGATATTTTTCCGTAAATGTCACAGGGTATTGCAAAAAAGCCGTCCGTGCGGGCGGCTTTTTTATAAGCGTTTATTAAGAACAGATTTGTGCGCCTTACATTCGCTCGCACTATTGGGCCTTTTTGCGGAGGAGGAAGCCGAGAAGCGAGAAGATGAGGAACATTCCGAGGTTTGCAACTACTACGCTTGCACCTGCGGGAAAATTGTCGGCATAGTAGGTTATCGCTATACCGATAATGTAGCTGACGCAGGAAACAACCGCAGAGCAGATCGTTACACTGCGGAAGCTTCTGAATACTCTCATTGAGGTCAGTGCAGGGAAAATTATAAGGCTTGAAATAAGGAGCGCACCCATAATCCGCATTCCCACTACAATAGTAAGGGCGGTGAGGAGCGCAATTATCGTGTTGTATACACCCGACTTTACGCCTGTCGCCTTGGAAAAATTCTCGTCAAAGGTCACGGCGAAAATCTTGTTGTAGAATAAGACGAACATTACAATGACAATAACCGAGCAGATTATGCTGAGTGCAAGATCGTCGTTGCTTATCGCCATAATACTGCCGAACATATAGCTGTTCATATCCGTTGCACTGTTAGTCTGCGAGATGACGATAGCACCTATCGCAAGCGCACTGCTTGAAAGAAGTGCTATTGCGGCATCTCCTTTTATCTTGCCGTCAGAGCTTATTCTGAGCAGAATAAATGCGGCTACGATCACAACGGGGATAGATACCTGCAAAGGCGCTAAATTCAGCGCGGAGGCTATTGCAAGCGCGCCGAAGCCGACGTGTGATAATCCGTCGCCTATCATAGAAAAACGTTTTAATACAAGGCTTACACCAAGAAGTGCGGCACAAAGCGAAACAAGAAGTCCGACTACAAGCGCACGCAGAAGAAATCCGTATTGAAAAATCTCAAGCATTTTAACGAGCCTCCTTTGAGCCTGTGTGATGGTCGCAGGTGCAATGACAGTCACAGGTACTCATTGCGTGGAATATATCGGTACTGCGGTACTCGGCGGTAGTTCCGAAGAAGTATGCACCGCTCTCCATATGAAGTATCTTTGTACCGTATTTCAGTGCGCCCTGCAGATCGTGGGAGATCATTATTATCGTTATGCCCTGCTCACGATTCAGCCTGCTAATTATCTCATACATTTCGGCGGTAACCATAGGGTCAAGTCCGGAAACAGGCTCATCGAGGAGAAGAAGTTTTCCTGTCGCACAAAGTGCACGGGCAAGCAGTACACGCTGTTGCTGACCGCCCGACAGATTGCGGTAGCTGCGGTGGGTGATGCCGGTTATGCCGAGAAGCTCTATGTTGTCATCGCAGAGCTTCTTGTCGGCTTTGGAGTAGAACGGAGAAAGCCCTTTTCTGCCAAGACAGCCCGAAAGCACTACCTCACGCACGGTAGCGGGGAAGTCCTTCTGTGCGGCGGTCTGCTGGGGAAGATAGCCTATCTCGGTCTGTTTAAGACCGTCACCGAAGATTATCTCTCCCGATAAAGCGGAGCGCAGTCCGAGAATGGTTTTCATAAGGGTGGATTTTCCGCTTCCGTTCTCGCCGACTATGCACAGATAATCGCCTGCGGAAACATTGAAGCTGAGATCCTTTACAACAGGCATTCCCTCGTAGCCTGCGGTAAGATTTTTACATTCTATAAGATATGACATTATTAATCCTCCTGTCAGCCGTTAAGGGTCAATTTAAGATTTACAAGATTCTGTTTCATAAGATCGACATAGCTTACGTTGTTTTCTATGTCCTGCTTTGAAACGTTGTGGCAGGAGTGAAGCATCAGCTTTGTTGCTCCTGTTTCATCGCACAGAGTATCCGCTATTTTGGTACTGCTGAATTCAAGATAGTACACTGCGGGAATGTTGTTTTCCTTTATCGTTTTTGTCAGCTTTATCATCGTAGAAACGCCAGGCTCGGATTCATCGGAGCAGGCGGCAAATGCGGCACTGAATTCAAGACCGTATTCGTGCGCAAGATACCTGAACGGGAATTTGTCGGCTAAAACTATCGTCTTGTTCTTTGCGTTGTCAACCGCCGACCTGTAAGCATTATCAAGGTCGGAAAGCTGTTTTGCGTAAGCGTCCTTGTTTTTGGTGTAGGTCTGTTTGTTCGACGGGTCAACCTTGCAGATTGCGTCATATACCGCAGAAAGCATAAGCTGAGCATTTTTGGGCGATGTCCATATATGCTCATCGGTTTCGTGTTCATGCTCGTGTTCATGCTCGTGTTCATGCTCGTGTTCATGCTCGTGATCATGGTCGTGATCGTGGTCATGCTCGTCCTCGTCTTCCGAAAGGGTAGGAACATAATCAATCAGCTTTACTGCTGTGACATTTTCAGTATCGTTTGAATTTATCAGCTTTTCAGCCCACTGTTCGTTTTCACCGCCGATGTAGAGAAATATGTCGCAGTTGCGTATTGCAATCATATCCTTGGCGGACGGCTCATAATTATGGATCTCGCTTCCCGGAGGGAGAAGAATGCTTATTTCGGCATTGTCGCCGGCTATCTGCCTTGCAAGGTCATACGGCGGAAATACGGTCGAGATGATTTTCAGCTTGCCGCTGTCGCTGTTTGAATAACCGCTTTCTGACGAGCAGGCACACAGGCTGAAAACCGTTGCCGCCGCAGTAATCACGGCAAGCAGTTTTCTTTTTAACTTCATTATATATCACTCTTTTCTTTTGCTGTCGGGGTCTTTTTGGCACATTCTCCGCAAATACCGTAGAAAACGGTGCGTGAGCTGTCTATTGTAAAATCGTGCATTTTCGAAATATGCGCCGCAATATCTTTCAGGTGGTCGCATTCAAGATGAAACAGCTTTCCGCATTTAAGACATTTCATATGAAAGTGATCGTGACATTGCTGTTCATCGTTATATTGATAGCAGGCACTTTTCCCCTCGCTGAGAATGAATTTCCTTACGATATTTTGTTCGCAGAGCTTTTCAAGATAACGGTATACGGTGGTTTTGCCGACCTGCTCAGCTTTCAGCGCATCGGCTATATCGTCTGCGGTAAGATGCTTTTTTGCGTTCTTTTTAATATAATCGAGTATCAGCTCACGCTGACGTGTATTGTATGACATATTTATCCCTCCGCAGTAATTACGAATGTTAAAATGAAAATGAAATTCATTTTCAAATCCTTAGATATTATACACTCCTGAGCCGTGAATGTCAAGCGGCAACGCAAAGAATCTTGAAATTTCCATTTAAATATGATAAAATAATGCTATATAGCCTATAGCGAGGTGTTAATATGGATAAAATCCGCATAACCAAAGACGAGAACGGCGCTGTTATACTGCGTTTTGAAAAGCGTGAGGACTGTGAAAAGTATACGGTTTATTTCAGACGTGAGAACGGCAGATTCAAATTTCTTATAACCACAGAGAAAACGGCTGTCAGAGTGAACGCTGTCGAAGGGCTGTGTTATTTCAGGGTAACAGGACAGACAAGCGGCGGAAGAACGGTGAATATCGGCACTGTGGATACTTCTTCGCTTATGAAGCGTACCGGCTTTATTACTATGGGCTCTTACAATGTACAGAAGATAGTCGAAAGAAGCCCTAAGTTCACAGCCGACAACACTGTAAGAAAAATATCTCCTCTTGCGGCGTTCTTCCCGGAAAAAATCGACAACAGCGATGCTCAGTGGGAGAGCAGAACATTTGAATATATAAAGGAAAACCGCTTGGACTATTTTATTTTTGATTTTTACGGTACTGCAGTACACGGACTTATCAAGACTGAAAATTCATTTCTGACGGGCGGTATTGACGGCAATGAAAAGCACGGCGAAAAACTGCCGAACATACTGCCCGAGGACGTTTATAAGCCGCTTGTCGATATTTTCGCAAAAGAGATATTAAAGCTGTATCCTGCGGACAGAATCATTCTTGTAAGGACAATTTCTCCCGAATTCTACGCAATAGGCAGACAGGTCAGAAAAAGCACGCCGAAGAACAAGCTGAACGCATTCCTTGAGGATATTGAGAATTATTTTATCAAAAAGGTACATCCTGTTATAATAGACCTTTCGGGAAGATATTTCGGCGATTTGTCGTTGACCGGTGACGGAAAAGAGGCGGTGTTCAACCGTTTCTATTTTGCGGACTGCGAAAAGGCGCTTGATGAGATCACATCGGGAGAGCCGGGCAGAGTGTACAAGGAGCAGGATATTGATTCAAGGCTTGAACAGATTCTGTGCTATTATGACAATGCGTGTGCAAGGGGACTGCTTACCGTTCTGCTTGACAGAAAAGAGCCTGCAGACGCACTTATGTTCCATACTTCAAGAGAATTTATTGCGGAGAACAGGGCTGAAATAAAGGACATAATCGAACAGCATTACTCAAGCATAACCGATATTTACAGATATTACGATTTCGGCGATAATATCGAGATGAAGAATGCAGTGAAGGTTATTGCGGCACTGGAAAGCAATACGTTGCAGAATGTGACTCACGGCGAACTTATAAGACTTCTTGACAGACAGTACAGGATAAAGCGTCCTATTGCAAACTTTGTAAGGGCTACGCTTGGCGGTGCACTGGGAAAAGAGGTAGATGTAAACGAGCAGAACCTGCGGTTTATGACAAGGGTCGCATACGAGCTGTGGAACGGCGGCGATCCTAAGGCAGTGCCACAGAAGATAGACGAATATGAAAAGATACACAACTTCACATTGATAGATATGTGGGGTACGGGTGTTATAAAGAGAGCGCTTGCAAAGGCTACAACTATCAGAATGAATGTGGCGGTGAGCGGAGAGTCGTTTGTATGGGCATTTGACAAGCCTCATTCTGTAGAGGAAAAGAGGTTTGCAACTGCAGATAAGTCGGGCGCTAAGGCTTTGGAACAGCTTATGAGGACAACTGTGCAAAGGCTCACGGTAAGTCAGTCACGGTGGATAGCGATAGATATGGCGGACGTTATTGCGGATAATGCAAAATATAACGGTGAGGGATTTACTGTGGACAAGCAGTATGCAAATTCCGACCTTTCGGTTATTCTCGGAAAAGCAGGACAGCCGTTCACGCTTGACGCTCAAAAGGACAAGGAGCGTATCCTTGCCGCCTGTGATAAGCTGTCGCAGTTTGTGAAGCAGAAATACGGCAGTAATATAATTCTGTGCAAGGTGTCGCTCAATGACAAGGTAAGAGATTATGACGGAAAAATAAAGCCGCTTGTGACAGACAAGAAGAAATTTGCAAACGCAAAGGCACTGCTAAAGCTGTGCGAGGAAAGATTTGTCGAGAATACGGATTGCTATATACTTGATAACTCGAAGAACTATGTTTCTGATGAGAATTTTGCATCGGGCGGTGCGGGTATAGCAAGGTTCGAGGCAGATTTCTACTCGGCTACGGCAGAGTATGTGGATTATATCGTGCAGTACAGCCCTGTGCAGAAGTATTTTGACAAGCTGTAAAACGGTAAAGAAAAAGAATTTAATACAAAACTGCCCCGTGAGCTTCTTCACGGGGCAGTGCTGTATTCTGTATAAATTATGCTCAATCGTCAAGAGCCGAGTACATAACCTGCTTTAATGTTCTGAGCGGACGTATGCCGTTACCGCCGCAGACCTGTATAAAGTACATAAATGTAAGATTATTTTCGGGATCGTTGCAGAAGTAGTTTCCTGTCCAGCCGTCCCAGCCGTATTCGCCTGTACTGCCGACAGTAGTTATTTCGGGGCTTGTGAGCGTTCTCATAAGTCCGCCGTAGCCGTAACCGATACACGAATCCCAGTTGAATGTCTTTGCCTGCTCGTCGGTGATGATATTGTGAGATATAAGGTCAACTGCCTTGCGGCTGAGTATGCGGGTATCGCCGTATTTTCCGCCGTTTAACAGCATCTGAGCAAATTTCTCATAGTCGTTTACGGTGGAAACCAGTCCTGCACCGCCTATCTCAAATTCGGGACGCTTTGTATATTTATAGACAAGTCCTAAGTGCTGCCAGTCGCACGGAGCGAGTTTTCCGTCCTCACCTCTGATATAAATCTCGGCAAAGCGGTCACGCTTTTCGGCAGGCACATAGAAATCGGTATCGTTCATACCGAGAGGCGTGAATATCTCATCTTTCAGGAAGTCACCGAAACGCTTTTTGCTTACAACTTCAACTATCGCACCGAGAACATCGGCACAGACGCTGTAGTTCCAGCAGGTGCCTGGCTGTGCGAACAGCGGTATTTTACCCATTTCGTTGCACATCTCAACGGTTGAATATGTGCCGTTTCCCGAAAACGCTCTTTCGTAGAATTTATCGAATAAATCAGCCATTTTATCGCCGGAGGGATTTACGTTTCTGTCGGGGTACATAAGTCCTGCGGTCATTGTAAGCAGGTCGATGATTTTGACTTCACGGTTTGCCGGAACAATGCCGTCTGCGGTTTCGACCTTCTGATCCTTAAAGCCCTCAAGAAACCAGCTTACGCTGTCGGAAAGGTCAATAAGCCCTCTGTCATAGAGTATCATTGTCGCAACTGCGGTGACGGGCTTTGTCATACTGTAAAGACGGTATATCGTATTGTCGGATACCTTAAGATTACGGGCAACGTCAGCCATTCCGAAGCATTTATCGTATACTCGCTCTCCGTCCTTGATTATTCTTAAATGTCCGCCGGGAATCATTCCGCTGTCTACCTGCGACTGCATCATTTCATCAAGGCGGTTTAATTTATTCTTGTTCATAGTAACTCCTGTTTGCCTTACGGCTGTTATTTCTGATTAATTGTAGCATATCCGATGCGGAAATGCAACGTAAAAAGGAAAAGAAACAGCTTGTGCGGCTGTTTCTCTTTTTTAGTTTACTTAATTTCGAGCGAATCTATAACGCCTGCTATAAGGTCGGGGAATGCGTCATCATCTGTAGACTGGGTGAATGAGAAACAATAAGCATCTTCGCCCGACTGGATCATATACTGTGTTATGGTGGTCTGCTTTGTTACCTGTGACACCATACCTGTCAGCTGCATATAGATTGCCTTTTTGCCTGCTATTTCGGTGTGCTGAAAATCAACCAGCTTGAAGTCCTCCATAGTAGCCTTATATGTGGCGGTCATCTGCTCGGAGGTCACATCTTCGATAGGGCTGTTGGTCTTGCTGACTACAAGATTGAATTTATTCTCGTTGTATTCGTCCGTTGACGCAAACTGATATGCTATAGAGGCACTTGCGAGCTTCCAGTCCTCAGGCATTTTGAATGACAGGTTGCCGTTTGCAAGGGAGAATTTGCCGTCCTTTACATATTCGTATGTGACGGTCGATTCGGTGCTGTTTTTGCCGCTTTTGTTCTCGTCACTGCTCTTGGTATCCTCTGAACTGCTGTCGGTTTTGCTTTCGCTGTTGACAGCTTCCGATGATGTAGAGGAGGATTCCGAAACGGACGTTGTGTCGCCGACATTACCCGTTGATGCATCAGATGAGGTCGAGGACGAACTGCAGGCTGTGAGCGCCGCTGTGCAGGAGAGTATCAGAGATACGGCAATGAGCTTTATATAAGTTGATTTCATACTGAAATTCCTTTCGATAATCAAATAGTCAGCCGATAGGCTTTATAAATGATATTTTAGCACATAAGGCGTAAAAAGTCAATTTCTAACCTTTATAAAAGGCAATTGTGAAAGAAATTTCATTTATTTTTCGTATTGTTCCAAAACCCAAGCAAGTTTCATAGAATATAACAAAAACATATTGCGGAGGTTAAGCTATGGAAAAATGTACATTCAGCACGGTTACGCAGAAATATCTTGACAGCTATGCAGGCATACTTGATACTATGACGGGAACGATGAACTGCGCAAAGGAAAATGACAGTATTTCTTATAATTTCATCGTGAAAATGATACCGCATCATCAGGGGGCAATACGAATCTCGGAGGAACTGCTGAGATATACGACTTGCATTGCGCTACAGAATATCGCAACGGAAATTGTTGTGACGCAGACAAAGGAAACGGAAGAAATGAGAAAAATGCTCTGCGGATGCGCAGGATATCGTAATGACAGTCAATCGCTGTGCGGATACAGGCGGCAGTACGGCGTTATAGTTACGAATATGTTCAGCCGTATGAGGTCGGCTTGCCCCGATAACGATATAAATATAAGCTACATAAGGCAGATGATACCGCACCACGAGGGCGGTATTGCGATGTGCAGGAATGCGTTGAGATTCAGCATCTGTCCTCAGTTAAGAGCAATACTGAAAGAAGCTGTCAAAGCTCAGGTAAAAGGTATTGAGGAGATGAAAAAGCTGCTGCAGTGCAAGGCTTGACCGATTGCAAAGGTAGGTCTGACAAAAACTCCCGACGGCACTTAAAATACCGTCGGGAGCTTTGTTATTTGAATATGAAATTTAATTTCTTTACGTTCGTATCCTGCGAGAAGGTTATTACGTTATACATAAACAGAACGTTCTTGTAATCGCCGATATTGACACCGAGCGTTTCTATGTCGCCGTTTATATAGCGAAGGTCGAGTACGGTTATATGGCTGTAATTCTTTGCAAGGAAGGGTATCAGCGAATGTGCGTAGCTGTCCTTTATCACAAGCAGACTGCCGTTGTCGGCATTTTCGGGAAGAACGGAATTTATGTCTATTCTGGGAACGTTCTGACCGAGGAATGTGGAATATTTATCCTTTACATTAAGGAACTCACGGAAATACATACTGTCATATGTTCCGTCGGGCTGTGCTCCGCTTTTATATACGGTTACGTTGACCTTCGGTTCATTATCCGCCAGAGCGTAAATGTCTATAGTGTCGGGGGTTATGCTGTTGTCGAGCGTCTTTGAATAGAGCGTGCCTCTGAAAGTGTCGGAAGCGTGTTCTACGCTGAACTTATCGGCGGTATATGCGGAAAACTTCATTGCTTTTCCTGCCTCTGCGTAGCCAAGATATGCGCCGTAGCTTGTCCAGTGGTGGTCGGTGCGGTAATAAATATAATTGTTTTTGGCACTGCTGAGAGCCGAATATACGTCAATTCCCGTGATTGAGGGAACGCTGTCGTAGCAGTCCTTTATGAACAGCTTCTGGTCTGCCGCACCGCAGTTTGCCGGAAGGGTATCGCTGTATATCTCCTGTGCGTTAGGTGCAAGCATAAAGTACATCTTGATCTTGGGGTGTTTCTGAGCGAAGCTTTCCATAGCGGCAAGGTTTTTCGATACGCTTCCCTTATCGTAATCGCTTTCTCTCCACGACTGCATCATTCTGCCATCCTCAGTAAATATTCCCTTAATTTCTTTTTTGCCGAGCAATCTGTCGAAATCGTTCATAAGACTTATCCACTGTTCACGCATTACTATTCTGTCCGAAAAGTAGTTTTCAAACTTAGTCATAAACGTTTTGTCGGTTACGGTGTCGAAATTGAACTGCGGCATTTTTTCAAGGTAGCGGTTTTCATTTTCGCTGAACGCATTTTCGGGAAGCTGTGCGCTTGATATTATCGTTGCAACGGGTACTGCTATCGAGATAAGAGCAAACAGCCCGATAAGCAGGAACTTATAGATATTTTCTTTTTTCATCTTATTTACTCCTTTCTCAGAAATTGAAGTACAGGAACGGGTTGTAGGTCTGGTCTACAAGGTATGCGGCGCACATAACGAACATTCCCATAAGACCGGCAATTCCACCGTAATTGATAAGCAGAGGCAGTTTTTTCTTCAAATATTCCACTGCGAGCTTGGGAAGGTCTGTACAGCCGATTATGCAGATGATGAATGTTATTCCGTAGGTGGATATCTGATACATTGCTGTGCTGTCTATAAACGGTGTGCCGCCTGCACCGAACATATTTGCTGCATAGGCAAAGGCTGTGGGCAGATCCGCTGTGTCAAACAGCACCCAGCCGAGTATTACAAGCAGCATTGTATAGATGTGGCAGAACACCGCCGGAATCTTCTGGAGCCATTTGCCGAGAAAGAGCTTTTCAAGTATGATGACAACGCCGTACAGCGAACCCCAGAGTATGAAGTTCCAGCTTGCACCGTGCCATACGCCTGTAAGAAACCACGTTATAGCGAGGTTCATTATAGTTCTCGGCATACCTTTGCGGTTGCCGCCGAGAGGGAAGTAGACGTATGATTTAAACCACGAACCGAGTGTGATATGCCATCTGCGCCAGAATTCAGAAATGCTCTTTGAAAGGTAGGGGTAGTTGAAGTTTTCGGGGAAGTGGAATCCCATCATTTTGCCAAGACCTATTGCCATATCAGAGTATCCCGAGAAGTCAAAGTAGATCTGGAAGGTGAATGCGAGTATTCCGAGCCACGAGCTTACTACAGATACCTGTGAAATGTCAGTTGATTTTACCGCTGTCCACAGTGCGCCTATGCTGTTGGCGATAAGCACTTTTTTGGAAAGTCCAATTATGAATCTTATAATGCCGTCATAGACAAGGTCGAGCGTTATAGTTCTGTCGTCAAGCTCTTTTGCCACATCGTCATATCTTACGATAGGACCTGCGACAATCTGCGGGAACAGGGTCACGAAAGCCGCAAAGCTGATAGGATTTTTCTGAACCTTTACGTTGCCCATATATAAGTCTATCGTATAGGACATTGACTGGAATGTGAAGAAGCTGATACCGATAGGCAGCATATTCATAGGCAGAAAATCAATGCCGAAGAAGTTCATATTGTTTATGTCGATTATCTGACTTCCTGCTATTGCGTTGATGTTTTCAGCGATGAATCCGCTGTATTTGAACACACCGAGAAGTCCGAGATTCATAACTACCGATACAATAAGGCATAGCTTGCGGGGGAGCTTTTTCCCTTCAAAGTGATTCATTGCAAGACCCGCAAAATAGTCTATCATTGTTGAGATGAGCATTACCACAACATATATAGGCTCGCCCCACGAATAGAAAACAAGACCGCTTAGCAGGATGATGAAGTTCTTGCTTTTTTTAGGAGCAATGTAATATATCAGCAGGGTTATCGGAAGGAACAGATATATGAATATCGATGTTGAAAAGACCATAAATTAATTACCTTTCGTGTACGGTTTCAGTTTTTGTTTTCAAACGCAGTGCGTACTGCGTTTTCATATTCTTCTTTTGTATAAAGCCTGTTTATCACTTCAAGCATAGTATTTGCGCTGAGTATCGGCGGTAAGCCGAGTGCCAGCAATACGTCACGTCTTAGCTGTGAGCTGTTGGCAGAGCCTATCATTCCGTCATCCATCATATCGGATTTGGTCAGAAAGTCGTGCTTTTTGTAAGCTGTATCGCCTTCGGTCGCAACACCGGCTTTTTTGAGAGCAGACTCCAGTATCTCTGTGTCAAGACCCTCAACTCCGAGATAACCTTCGGACGAGGGAACTGTTTTACGTTTTTCTTTGCCTTTTATCTGAGGCACGAATACGTTTATTATATCGCCGTTTTTACAGCAGCCTTTTATATGATTTCTGATTTTAAGTCCTGCGCTGTCGCTGTCGGTAAGTATCACTATTCCGCAGGTAGAGGCAAGAGTTCTTATCAGCTCGGTTTTTTCTTTATCCTTATATATTCCGAAACCGTCTGTGGTTATTATAACGGTATCGAGCAGGGAGGAGAGCTTTATTTTATCATATTTGCCTTCGACTATTACGGCACGTCTGAGCTTTATCAATAGTACGACCTCCTGCTTTTTTCGGGGGAGAGCTTTACTATCGTTTCCTCGAGCACAGTTCTGTAGTTTATCGCTGACGTCTTGAGGGCAAGGTCGGCGTTGAACAGAATATCAAGGCAGTTTCTTATATGCTCCGTATCGAGCCGTGATACGAGATTCATCGCTTTTGTCACAACGAAGGTACGGTTTTTTGCATATCCGAAATCATCGGCTGTCTGCTGCGAGGATTTTCCTGCTACCTGTGCGGTTTTTGCACGGTAGAAGTCGATATAATTCGAAGAAAGAGCCGCCAGTATAACAACAGGCTCGATTTTTTGGGCGATAAGGTCGTCAAGTATCAGGAGCGCCTGTCTGCGATTACCCTTCAGAAGCTCTGTCGCAAGCGAATATATGCTTGTGTCAAGCTGTTTTATTGTCAGCTTGTCTATCATCTCTGCGGTTATTTCGCCTGTGCCGGCATAACTGCACAGCTTATCGGTTTCGGTAGAAGCAAGTGAAAGATCGCATAGTGTAAGCTCCGCTATATGCTGAGCGTCAGCCCGTGATATTACACAGCCACGTTTCGCCGCTTTTTTCATAATAAGCTCCGTCACTCTTGCCGTCGTAAGATGGGCAAATTCGCAGACTGCGGCATTCTTCTGCTTTGTGAGGGCGGTTATGAGTTTTTTGTTCTTTGCTTTTTTAAGCTGTTCCGTGTTTCCCGTCATACTGATTATTACCGTGCATTCATCGGGAACATCCTTCAGTGAGTTCAGTATTATTTCAATTCCGTTATCATCGAACTTTTCAAGGTCGAGGTCGCTAATCAAAACAGCCTTGTTGTCTGCAAAGAGGGGCATACTGTCGATACTGTCCGTGAGCGTGTCAACAGGAAATGTACCTGCGAGCTTTATGAGATTTATATCATTCCTGTCCTTGCCGACGGTTGCGTCAAGCAGGCGGTCGGTATAAGTCTTTACAAGAAAGCGTTCTTCGCCGTAAAGATAGTTTACACGGCTGATTTCACGACTTTTGATGGCTGTTGACAGCTTATCCTCGTCCAGCTTCATACTGTTTCCCCTTTCTATCTGTAATTGCATCGGGCGGTTATCCCGTCCTCGTTTATGTGCAATTCGCACTCGGTAAAATAAAGAGATATTCCGTTTGACGCTTTCTGATACCTGTTTATCAGAAAGCAGGGTGTACCGGCAGAGATATATCTGCTTTTACCCCATAGGATATTTATCATATCCGTCTGTGCCTTTCCTGCGGAGGAGATATTGATTTTTGTGTTGTATGCCGACAGGAGCAGGGCATCGTTACGGCATCTGACCGAAAAAAGTCCGCCGTTTATATCATTGCCGCCGTCACACTCGGATACGTTTTCGGAAATAGCGTGTGCGGCTTTGACAAGCTCATTTCCGGGATTCCGGTTATTGCAGAAAATGAGCGTGTCGGCATTGGCCTTATTGTTTCCCAGAAGCACGTTTTTTATTGTGCTAAGCTCTTTTTTATCGTTTCCGATAAGCACCGCCGCCGAATAATCACGGGAAAGAATCACAACAGAGCCGTTTGCTCCGTCACTGTGCATAAGTATTCTTATGCTGTCGTCCGGAATCTGAGGCAGTACAGTGTTTACTGCGGTAAAGCACAGCAGTGAAACAATAAGTATCGGAACAGCGTATTTCTTTTTAAGCAGAAGATAACACACAGCGGCAACGGCTGAAATCACAACAATAGTTATAATCACCGTAAACGGCTCACAGCTGAAGTGCAGGAACGGTACGGCGGCAAAAGCCGAGAATATTATCCGCATAATGTCACAGCAGAAGTGCGAAATTGCGGCAAGCGGTATTACCGCACCGCCTGTCAGTGCGAATATCAGCATCGCCGACAGGCACAGTGTGAAAAGAGGCACTGTTATCACCGATACGATTATGCCTGCAAGCGAAAACGTACCGAAGTATATAGCCGAAAGCGGTATTCCCGCAAGTGCGGCACACAATGACACGCATAACGTATCGCAAAGTTTGCCGTTTAAAAACGGGAGCTTGTCTTTCAGCCATGCGGAAGCCGAAACGCCGACAGCACCTGCTCCCACGGTAGTTACCGCTGAGAGTATCAGACCTGCGTCAAGGCAGGAGAGAGGGTCGAAAAGCGTTATCAGCAGTACGGCAAGTCCGACAGAATTAAGACAATCGCTCCTGCGGTAAAACAGAGCGCCTGTGTTTGCCGTGATAATCATTATTCCGCTTCTCAGTACCGAAGCCGTAAAGCCGAAAAATGCCATAAAGCCTACTGTAAGCACCGCTGTTATCACGAACCTTACACGGTAGGAGTATCCGAGCCGTGTAGCTGTCAGCAAAGCCGACAGTACGGTCATAATAAGCGTCAGGTGCATACCTGATACAGCGGTAAGATGCGATACTCCCGACAGCTTTATATCACTGTAAAGCTCATCGGAAAAAGAACGTTTGTCACCGAAAAATATGCCTTTCATCAGCGCACCGCTGTCATCGGGAAAGCTATCGTCAATACGTCCTATCAGATATTTACGGTAATCGTCAATGAACGACAACGGGTAATCTCCCTTTGTTACGGAAATGTCGCCGTAAGGTATGGCGGATAAAGTTATACCGTCGCTTTTGTATCGGTCGGCAGTGCCGTAATATGCCGTATTTGTCAGCTTTTCAAACCGTGCTTTGAAATGCAGCCTGTCGCCCTTTTTCGCATCAATGTCATCGGTATACATAATCACACCGACCTTGCCGTCTGATGTATAGGTATAAAGGCTGAATACAGCTGAATCATTACTAATTACTTGTTTTTGTGCCACAGTTGCGGTTATGTCATAGGTTCCGTCCAATAACGGTTCAGCCGCTTTTGCCATAGACAAGGATACACAGCTGAATACGGTTATTCCTGCGGCGTAGCAGAGCAGTGCTGCGGATATGTCGTATTTCCTTGTTAAAATCGCTGTTATTATTGCAACAGCTATAAGCAATATTACTCCACAAATGAGAAAAATTGCAAAATCATAGAAAATTGAGGCGAAAATCAGTCCTATCAGATATGAACCTCCAACAGTCGCTAATTTCCGCCTCACAACTATTCACCTTTTAAGCAAGCTCAACGCTCAGCTTTTTGCCGCCGAGTAAGTGGAAGTGGAGGTGACGCACTGTTTGACCGCCGTCTTCACCCACGTTTGAAACGATTCTCCAGCCGTTTTCAAGGTTGAAGGACTCGGCAAGATGCTTTGCAACAAGCATAATGTCTTTTACTATACCGGCATTGCTTTCATTAAGCTCATCGACACCGCCGATATGTTCTTTGGGAATGATAAGGATATGTACCGGTGCCATAGGATTAATATCCTTGAAAGCGATTACTTTATCGCTCTCGTATACCTTTTCGGAAGGGATCTCGCCTGAAATAATTTTGCAAAAAATGCAATCCATACTTTTTCCTTTCCGGCTTTTATCAGCCAATCATATTCTTTACTATATCGGTAAGTGCAAGCAGAGCCTCGTCGATCTTTGTTACATCTGCGATGCCTGCCATAGCTGTGTCGGGCTTTCCGCCGCCCTTACCGCCTGCGATAGCCGCAATTTCCTTTACTATCTTTCCTGCGTTTGCACCCTTGGCAACAGCTTCGGGACTTGCTATACAAAGGAAGTTGCCCTTACCGTCGGATACACCTGCAAGCACGGCGATGAACGAATCGTTAGCGTCTTTCAGCTTGTCGCCGGCTTTTCTGAGGCTGTCGCCCGTTACACCCGAAAGCATAGCGGAGAATACCTTTATGCCGTTTACTTCTGTTGCGCCCTCTGTTACATTCTTCATCTGGCTCATTGAAATGATGCCGTTAAGGCGGTCTATCTCAGCTTGCATAGCGTGCATCTCGTTCATCATATTTTCGCACTTCTGCATTACGGCGGAGGGGTTTGCTATTTTCAGTACCTGAGCAATGTTTGTAACCATTGCCTTTGTCTGATCGTATGCGGAGAGTACGTTGTAGCCTGTTACAGCTTCGATTCTTCTTACGCCCGAAGCTACCGATGTCTCGGAAATAATCTTGAACAGACCTGCCTTTGCGGTATTGTCAAGGTGAGTACCGCCGCAGAATTCGGTTGAAACATCGCCTGCCTGTACTACTCTTACAATATCGCCGTACTTTTCACCGAACAGAGCCATTGCGCCCTTCTTGCGTGCTTCCTCGATAGGAAGTTCTTCGGTTACAACGGGGATACCTGCAAGAATCCAGTCATTTACGAGCATTTCAATCTTTTCAAGCTCCTCGGGAGTTACTGCGCTGAAGTGGCTGAAGTCGAAACGGCATCTGTAGGGATCTACAAAAGAGCCTGCCTGATGAACGTGGTCGCCGAGAACCTTTCTGAGCGCCGCCTGTAAAAGATGTGCGCAGGTGTGGTTTCTTGCTGTAGCCATACGCTTCTTTTCATCAACAGCCGATTTTACGCTGTCATCTGTATAGAAGCATCCGCTCTCGACATGGCAGTTGCAGATAAACTGTCCTGCACCTGTCTTCTTGGTGTCGATAACCTGCATTACGTTTTCGCCTGCCGTAATTGTACCGCAGTCGCCTACCTGTCCGCCGCTTTCTGCGTAGAAAGGTGTAATATCAAGAACAACCGTTACCTCGTCACCCTCGTTGCATACATCGGTGACCTCGCCGTCCTTTATCATAGCAAGAATCTTGCTGTCGGCGGTAAGCGACTTGTAGCCTACGAATGTGGTTGTAAGTCCGCTGAGTGCATTTGCCGTAGCTTCGTCCCAGCCGCCCTTGAACGCCTGATTTGAGCGTGCCTTTGCTTTCTGCTCGTTCATAAGCTCGAAGAAGCGTTCTTCATCTATACCGATATTCTTCTCCTGAAGAATTTCTCTTGTAAGGTCAACGGGGAAGCCGTATGTGTCGTGCAGCTTGAAAAGGTTTTCGCCGCTTAAGATGGGCTTGCGTGTATCGTCTGCTGAAAGCTCCTTTATAAATTCCCCGAGTATCTGCATACCCTTGTCAACTGTCTTTGCAAAGCTCTCTTCTTCGGTCTTGATGACCTTCTTTATATATTCTCTCTTTTCGTCAAGCTCGGGATAAGCTGTGAGGTTTTCGTTTATAACCGTGTCGCATATCTCATAGAGGAAGGGTCTGTTTACGCCGAGCATTCTGCCGTGTCTTGCGGCACGTCTTAACAGACGGCGCAGAACGTAGCCTCTGCCTTCGTTTGAAGGACGGATACCGTCGCCAACCATAAATGTCGTTGAACGGATATGGTCGGTGATAACACGGATAGAAACGTCTGTTGTGGGGTCATCGTGATAATTTACACCTGCTACGGAGCAGATCTTCTTCATTATGTTCTGAATAGTATCAACCTCGAACAGGTTGTCAACATCCTGCATTACGCAGGCAAGACGCTCAAGTCCCATACCTGTATCAATGTTCTTTGTTGCAAGCTGAGTATAGTTGCCCTTGCCGTCATTGTCGAACTGTGTGAATACGAGGTTCCATATCTCGATAATTCTGTCGCATTCTCCTGCCTGTTCAAAGCTCTCAAAAGGACCGTACTTTTCACCTCTGTCAAAGTGTATCTCAGAGCAGGGTCCGCAGGGTCCGCTTCCGTGCTCCCAGAAGTTGTCGGCCTTGCCGAGCTTGATTATTCTGTCACGGGGTACGCCGACTTCATTTGCCCAGATGTCGCCTGCTTCATCGTCTTTTTCGTAAATCGTTACCCAGAGTCTGTCCTCAGGGATTTCAAGCACCTTTGTGAGATACTCCCACGCCCATGCCGTAGCCTCATGCTTGAAGTAATCTCCGAATGAGAAGTTGCCGAGCATTTCGAAATATGTGCCGTGTCTTGCAGTTTTACCTACGTTGTCGATGTCGGGTGTTCTGATACACTTCTGACAAGTTGTTACACGGTGTCTGGGCGGTTCTTCAATGCCCTGGAAGTATTTCTTGAGAGGGGTCATACCTGCGTTTATAAGCAGTACGGAGTTATCTCCCTGCGGTACCAGCGGTGCTGACGCCATTCTCAGATGTCCTTTGCTTTCGAAAAATTTCAGATAGCTTTCTCTAAGATCGTTTAGTCCTGTCCATTTCATATAATTTATGATTCCTTCCGTTTATCATCAGGGTAGCAAAAAAGCCGTACCCGATTTTTTATTGAACATACATATTAAATTATATACGAATTTGGGAAAAAGTCAATATTTTTTTGTGACAAAGAGGTGAGAGAGGGATAAAAAATAAAGAGCCTTTTACGTTCAGGCTCTCAGTTTGTAGAAAAAGTCTATTTTTATAAAAATAGAGCAAATTCTCTATCCCTA
>OHQN01000211.1_pt1 | contig 21843 bp, 20 predicted proteins | sample 1578161 | NCBI WGS metagenome assembly OHQN01 (sample SAMEA3879554, study PRJEB24766) | human gut metagenome | biome: human-associated habitat; feature: feces | place: USA | collected 1985/1987
AATATAATATCTGTTAGTGACTTTTTCCCTAACTGAAAAACAAAACTGTCAACTGTCAGCTGTAAGGGGATTGTGTCTTTCCTTACAACTGACAGTTGACAGTTACTATTTGTCCGCTAAAGAAAGATGCACGCTTGCCTCCGAATGGAAACACGTATGGCTGAAAAAACAGAAACCGCCGCTTTCTCTGCACGAAAACATTGTTTTCGATACTGTATATCAATGTATTAGTTTTATTAACACGAAATTGCGATTTTGTTAACAGATTTTTACGGATTACCGATGCCTCATTTTTGGTCGATCGCCGAAAAGGCCTTATATTTGCCTTTGTGAATGAGGAATGAAGAACGAAGAATGAAGAATTTGCCTGCGGCCGAGGCACCATCCATTCTCAATTATCCATTCTCCATTATCAATTAACCAAACACAATTTAAAACAACAAAGCTATGTCAACAATCGGAACATTAAAGTACAGACGTTACGCGGCCAAGTCGCCGCAGGATCCCGACGGAGTCGCCAAGTGGTACGCCCGTGCCGTGCAGGACCGCACGGTGGAATTCGAAGACTTCGTCACCCACATTTCTGAACACAACTCGCCCTACTCGCGCGGCGTCATCCACGGCGTGCTCATCGACATGCTCGCCTGCCTCAAGGAGCTGGTGCTCGACGGCAAGAGCGTCCGCCTGGGCGACCTGGGCCTCTTCTCCGTAGGCATCTCCTCAAAGGGTGCCGAGACGGCCGAGGCGTGGACCACCAGCCTCATTACCGGCGTCCACCTGAACGTGCGCAACACCAAGACCTGGAGCAACGCCGAGCTGCGCAAGTCCGCCCGCCTGACCGAGCTGACCGTCTACACCGCCGGCGGCACCCTTGAAGAAGGCACCACTCCTGAACCCGAGCCCGGCGGCGAGGACGAAGAAGAAGGAGGCAGCCCGCTGTAAGAATGGAGAATGGATAATGGAGAATTGAAAATTAAAAATGCGGCCGAAATTAATTATCCATTATCCATTAGCTTCGCTCAAAACCTCCTTTAATATTTACACTAAGGAATAGTCTCAATTATCAATTAAAGAAAATTCTCAATTAACGAAATGGACAAGAAAACTATTTGGAAAACCATTATCCAGACGCTGGTCACTATCCTGACCGCTATTGGAACTACGCTGGGCGTCACCAGCTGCATGATGTAGCCTTGCGCCGCATGCGACAACACAGACACTGAATGAAACACCCGCCGCCTCAGAGAAGAATGAGGGGCGGGTGTTTTTGTTTGAGCATCTTTCATAACCAATGCAATATAGCATAACATACAAATGCTATATTTCCTTTATTTGTGTGTTTAATGTTTATAAATATCCGAAATGCGTTCCCATACGCATTTATTCTCTTGTATTGACTTTTCCTTATTGAGCCGGAATACGCCCACAAAGCGATAGAAACAGAATCCCAAATCGTCCTTGTAGCGCAGGAATGTAATTCTTGTTTCTTCGGGAGCAGAGAGCCATTGGTTGAGATGTGCCTCACGTTTTTCAGTGGCTTTGGGATATTCATAAATGAGCATTCCATCCTCTGAAAGTTCGTTATGCCAAAGATGATGTTTTGCATTTGGCCACCAGACTATCTCATTCTTCTTATTCGGTATGGCTGCGCCTGATGCACGTAAGAAACCCTGATGCTTTGCAACCGTTCCAAAAATGGCGGCAATATCTTCTGTGGTGCGCAGGCACTCGTTATCCGCTACCTTTAGATAGCCTTTGTTCCGATGGTATTCCACTGAAAGGGTGCTGACATCATCCCATGCCTGAAAATTCTCGCCAAGTTGTTGTATGGCTAATTTTATAGCCCATACGATAATGGAAATCTGACGGTGAATTTCTTGGATGTCGTTATCGCAATCGACAACAAAGAATTGGGCATGGGTAGTATTGATTATTTCTTCATTACGAATAGTATCAACCTCAACATTGTTTTTGTGAAACGGCTCGTTGATCTCGATCAGGATATTGAGCTGAGGGAGATATAAGTCTGCAAGCGCATACTTGTCATGTGTTCTTTTGATGTACTGCTGGACGACAAATTTAACACGGTCGTCATTTAGCTGATGCCATATTCTGCTTATGACATAAGACTCTGTCTTTTTCTTGCTTATCTTAGCAAACAGACGTTCCATATACTCCAGTTTATAATCCATAATTGAAAGTTTTTAAGTTTGTACTTCTTGTTTTGAGAATTATACTCGCCACATGAAGGTATTTGCATTTTGAATGTTAAAAAATCATTCAGCAAACGATTTTTTGTTCATTATTGCGTGACAGGCAGCCCCATCGGCATGCAAAAAAACGTTGGAGCAATATATCGTTACGCAATTTTAAAGGATTATATGTAACAAAAAGCTTTGCTTCAAAAAGCCGCAATTACAAATTACAATTACAGTTAGCCAAAATGAATTTTTGAGATTCTTCGCTGCACTCAGAATGACGCGCCCCTCCCCGCTCCTGCCCTCTCATCCCCTCAGAACTTCAGGTAGAACTCGCCCGTCAGGCGGCGGTAGTCGTCGGAGTAGTCGCCACCCGCCTGGTGGATGTAGAGCGTGTCTTCGGCCACAGGACCCAGCCATCGGCCGTAGGTGACCAGCACGCGGCGGGCGGGCTTGCCTGCCTTGGTGTAGACGCGCGTGCGACGCTGGGGATACAGGCCCTGCATCCAGGCGGCGTCTTCGGCCGCACGCTCCACCTCGCTGGGGATGACGATGCTCACCACTCCGCCCTCGCTCAGCAGACGGGCCGAACGACGGAAGAGCAGGTCGTAGTTCAGGCCACCGGCATGGCGGGCGGTGTTGCGCTGACGGTCGGGGCACGGCAGGGCATCGACGAAGTAAGGAGGATTGGAAACAATCAGATCGAACCGGCCATCGGGCTGGAAATCGTTGAAATCGGCACAAACCACCTCTATCCGATCGGGCCAGGGCGAATCGGCCACGTTCTCGGCCGCCTGCGCAGCGGCAGGGGCGTCTATCTCGACCGCCGTCACGCGCAGATGGGGGTTGCGCTGGGCCAGCTGGAGGGCGACAAGGCCCGTGCCTGTGCCTACGTCGAGCGCCGTATGTGCCTGGTCTACAGGCGCCCACGCGCCCAACAACACGCCGTCGGTGCCCACCTTCATAGCGCAGCGGTCGTGGTGTACAATAAATTGTTTAAACAAAAAAGACGAGTCGGACATATCGGTTGCGGTTATTGTGCGGCCAAAATTAGTGAAAGACGAAGGAATAATGCATGCGAAAGCGGCTGTTTTTTGTCTTTTTAAAGAATTAGGGGCCGATTAATAGAAAGAAATAGCGTAAATTTGCAGCTGCTTTGTGAACTCCCACAAGAGAGTACTAACTTAACATGACAGAAATGAAGAAAAGATTTTATATGGGTGACGACGAATCGCAGGGCGGAAAGGGCTTTTCCGTCATTGCCGACTTTGAAGGAAACGAAGAGCAGATTATGGATGTCGATATCGACAACGTATTGCCCGTGCTGCCGCTACGCAACATGGTGCTGTTTCCAGGGGTGCTCATGCCCGTGTCGGTGGGCCGCAAGTCGTCGCTCCGACTGATACGTGACGCTGAAAAGAAGGGACTGTACATCGGCGTGGTGTGCCAGAAGGTGGCCGACACGGAAAACCCGCTGATGGACGACCTGCACGACATAGGTACGGTGGCCAAGGTGATCCGCGTGCTGGAGATGCCCGACCAGAGCACCACCGTCATCCTGCAGGGAACGAAGCGGATGCAGCTGAAGGAAATCGTAGAGACCACGCCCTATCTGCAGGGACACGTGACCACCATCAACGAGGAGCTGCCCGAAAAGAACGACAAGGAATTCCAGGCACTGGTCGAGGCTTGCAAGGACCTCATCGTGCGCTACATGCGTACGTCGGAGATGTTCTCGCAAGACCCTTCATTCGCCATCAAGAACATCAGCAACCCCATCTTCCTCATCAACTTCATCTGCACCAACCTGCAGCTCAAGAAGGACGAGAAGATCGAACTGCTGCGGATGAACTCCCTGCGCGAACGGGCCTACCACTTGCTGGAAATACTGAACCGCGAAGTGCAGCTGGCCGAAATCAAGGCATCTATCCAGATGCGTGCCCGCGAGGACATCGACCAGCAACAGCGCGAATACTTCCTGCAACAGCAGATCAAGACCATTCAGGACGAGCTGGGCGGAAGCACGCAGGAACAGGAGATAGCCGAAATGCGCAAGAAGGCAGAGACGGTGAAGTGGAGCGACGAGGTGAAGGCCACCTTCCTGAAGGAGGTGGACAAGCTGGAGCGCACACACCCGCAGTCGCCCGACTACAGCGTGCAGCTGAACTACCTGCAGACGATGCTGAGCCTGCCGTGGGGCATCTATACGACGGACAACCTCAACCTGAAGAACGCCGAAAAGACGCTGAACAAAGACCACTACGGACTGGAGAAGGTGAAGGAACGCATCCTGGAGCACCTGGCCGTGCTGAAGCTGAAGGGAGACATGAAGTCGCCCATCATCTGCCTCTATGGCCCTCCAGGCGTGGGAAAGACGTCGCTGGGACGCTCGATAGCCGCCGCGCTGAAGCGCAAGTACGTGCGCATGTCGCTGGGAGGTGTGCACGACGAGGCCGAGATACGCGGACACCGTCGCACGTACATCGGCGCCATGCCGGGACGCATCATCAAGAACCTGATCAAGGCGGGATCGTCGAACCCTGTCTTCATCCTCGACGAGATAGACAAGGTGAGCGCCGACCGTCAGGGCGACCCGTCGTCGGCCTTGCTCGAAGTGCTCGACCCTGAACAGAACTCGACCTTCCACGACAACTTCCTCGACGTGGACTACGACCTGTCGAAGGTGATGTTCATCGCCACGGCCAACAACCTGAACACCATCCCCGGCCCCTTGCTGGACCGCATGGAGCTGATCGAGGTGAGCGGATACATCACGGAGGAGAAGATCGAGATTGCCCGACGCCACCTGGTGCCCAAGGAGCTGGAGAACAACGGACTGAAGAAGACCGACGTGAAGCTGCCCAAACAGACGCTGGAAGCCATCATCGAATCATATACACGCGAGAGCGGCGTGCGCGAGCTGGAGAAGAAGATAGGCAAGATACTACGCAAGGTGGCCCGACAGTATGCCACCGAGGGAACGCTGCCAAAGGCGGAGATCAAGCCCGAGGACCTGTACGACTATCTGGGCGTGGCCGAATACACACGCGACAAGTATCAGGGCAACGACTATGCGGGCGTGGTGACGGGCCTGGCATGGACGGCCGTGGGCGGCGAAATCCTCTTCGTGGAGACGAGCCTGAGCCGAGGCAAGGGCGGACGCCTGACGCTGACGGGTAACCTGGGCGACGTGATGAAAGAGTCGGCCATGCTGGCGCTGGAGTATATCAAGGCACATGCCTCGCTGCTGGGGCTGGACGAGGAAATCTTCGACAACTGGAACATACACATCCACGTGCCCGAAGGCGCCATACCCAAGGACGGACCGTCGGCAGGCATCACGATGGCCACTTCGCTGGCTTCGGCCCTGACGCAGCGCAAGGTGAAGGCCAACCTGGCCATGACGGGCGAAATAACGCTGCGCGGCAGGGTACTGCCCGTGGGAGGCATCAAGGAGAAGATCCTGGCTGCCAAGCGCGCAGGCATCAAGGAAATCATCCTGAGCGAGGAGAACCGCAAGAACATCGACGAGATTCAGGACATCTACCTCAAGGGACTCACCTTCCACTACGTGAAGGATGTGAAAGAGGTGTTCGCCATCGCACTGACCGATGAAAAAGTGGCCGATCCCCTCGACCTGACTGTCAAGAAAGATAAGGAACAAAAAGAAGAAGCATGAAATTCGAATTACAATACACCGACAGCAAGACCAATGCCCGTGCAGGCCTGATAACGACCGACCACGGGCAGATCGAAACTCCCATCTTCATGCCTGTAGGCACTGTGGGCACCGTCAAAGGTGTGCACCTGACGGAGCTGAAGGAGGACATCAAGGCGCAGATCATTCTGGGCAACACCTACCACCTGTACCTCCGTCCGGGCCTCGACGTGCTGGAGAAGGCAGGCGGCCTGCACAAGTTCAACGGCTTCGACCGCCCGATGCTGACCGACAGCGGTGGCTTCCAGGTGTTCTCCCTTTCGAGCATCCGCAAGCTGCGCGAAGAGGGAGCCGAGTTTCGCTCGCACATCGACGGCAGCAAGCACATCTTCACGCCCGAACGCGTGATGGACATCGAGCGTACCATCGGGGCGGACATCATGATGGCCTTCGACGAGTGTACGCCTGGCGATGCCGACTACAACTATGCCAAGAAGTCGATGGAGCTGACCCATCGCTGGCTGGACCGCTGCATCGCGCGCTTCAACGAGACGGAGCCGAAGTATGGCTACCACCAGGCGCTGTTCCCCATCGTGCAGGGCTGTGTGTATCGCGACCTGCGCACGCGCTCGGCCGAGTACATCGCCTCGAAGGGGGCGGAAGGCAACGCCATCGGCGGACTGGCCGTGGGTGAGCCTGTGGAGAAGATGTACGAGATGATCGAGCTGGTGAACGACATCCTGCCCAAGGACAAGCCCCGATACCTGATGGGTGTGGGTACGCCCGTCAACATATTGGAGGGCATCGAGCGCGGCGTGGATATGTTCGACTGCGTGATGCCCACCCGCAACGGTCGCAACGGCATGCTCTTCACGAAGGACGGCATCATCAACATGCGCAACAAGAAGTGGGAGACCGACTTCTCGCCCATCGAGGCCGACGGCGCCTCCTACGTGGACACGCTCTACACGAAGGCCTACCTGCGCCACCTCTTCCACGCGCAGGAGCTGCTGGCCATGCAGATAGCCTCCATCCACAACCTGGCCTTCTACCTGTGGCTGGTGGGCGAGGCACGCAAGCACATCATTGCAGGCGACTTCGCGACTTGGAAACCCATGATGGTCAAACGAGTATCTACTAGATTATGAAAAAACTGAAAGGCATACGGATGCCGAAACTGAATGTCAGCATATCCAGGCTGACAGGCGGATTTCTGCGGCGGCTGGACATGTACATCATCAAGAAATTCTTGGGAACGTACATTTTCGCCATCGCACTGATCATCTCTATTGCGGTCGTTTTCGACTTCAACGAGAAGCAGGACAAGTTCATGTCGCACGACGCTCCCTGGAACGCCATCATCTTCGACTATTACCTGAACTTCATCCCCTATTTTGCCAACCTGTTCAGCCCGCTGTTCGTGTTCATTGCCGTCATTTTCTTCACCTCCAAGCTGACAGAAAATTCGGAAATCATTGCCATGTTTTCCTCGGGCATGAGCTTCAAGCGCATCTTGCGCCCCTACATGGTTTCGGCCGGCATCATTGCTGTTGCCACCTTCTGGCTGGGAGGATACGTCATTCCCAAGGGCAGCGTGACGCGCATCAACTTCGAGGACAAGTATTACAAGCCACGAAAGGCAAACTCGGCACGAAACATCCAGCTGGAGGTGGACACGGGCGTCATTGCCTACATCGACCGCTTCGAGAACTATCGTCAGACGGGCTACCGCTTCTCGTTGGACAAGTTCAAGGACAAGCAGCTGGTTTCCCACCTGACGGCCCGCAGCATCACCTACGACACGACTGCCTATCATCGCTGGACCATCAAGGACTATATGATACGCGAAATGGACGGAATGAAAGAAAAAATCACGCATGGGGACAGGATAGACACGACGCTCTTCATGGAGCCTGCCGACTTCCTCACCATGAAGAACCAGCAGGAGATGCTGACCAATCCGCAGCTGAGCGAATACATCGACCGACAGAAGCAGCGAGGATTTGCCAATATCAAGGAGTTCGAAATCGAGTATCACAAACGCATCGCCATGTCGTTTGCCTCCTTCATCCTGACATTGATTGGAGTCTCCCTGTCGTCCAAGAAGACCAAAGGGGGTATGGGACTTTATCTGGGTATCGGATTGGGACTAAGCTTCTCGTACATCCTGTTCCAGACCATTGCGTCTACATTTGCCGTCAATGGCAATGTGCCGCCCATGATCGCGGTATGGATCCCCAACATCCTGTATGCCTTCATCGCATTCTATCTGTATAAGAAAGCACCTAAATAAAAAGAGGTATAGAAACATTGAAGCCCCTCCAGTCCTTGTGTCGCCACAAGCGCTGGAGGGGCTTTTTTGTTGTATTCATTTCCTCTTATCAACCACTCTCCTCCTGTCAGACCGATTGGAACAATCAGTTCAGATAGGACGAAAGCTCAGCAGCAGAGATGTTTTTGGCAATAATCACACCATTATCATCCAGTAAATAGTTTGTAAAACCACGACCTAAACGGTATTGTTTAAAGAGGTCGGAGTTTTCACCATCCGTTTCTACAAAACAGACGGGAGTAACTATTTGGTCCTTACGAATGGTTTCTTCGAATACGGAACGATATTCATCGAACGAAACGGAAACCATTTCCACATTTTGATTGGAGGCCGCACGAAGCACATTGCTCAAACTTGCGTTTTGCATACGGGACTGCGCATCATAACTGGCCCAAAAGCTCAATAACACGTATTTGCCTTTCAGATTTGAAAGTTCGTGTTGTTCATCAGACATAGATTGGATTTTAAAATCAGGGGCTATGTCACCCACATTCAAACCTCCCGTAGGTTTGTCTTTTGATACAAAAGAAGTCAAGGAACTAACTAGTAATACAACAAAAATCCATTTTACATATCTCATGCAATACGGTTTTGGTTAATACTATCCGGGACTGTCGTTCGTGACAGTGATTTCTTCCCGGAACATTGTCTCTCAGGCCTCTCCCACCAAAGAACTCTGATAGTCAAAGCCTTTAATCTGAAATCGGCTGCAAAGGTACGTATTTCTCAAAGTATAATCCAAACAAACAAGTAATTTTCTTACTTTTTAAGGGTCGTTTTTTATGTTATTTAGCATATTTTGCCCCACAAACAGGCTTGGGCAAAAGGAAACGGATGTGTCTCGACAAAAAATCAAGTAAGCTTGTTTTTCCTCTTTTCTACATTTATATTATCTTTGCGTCCAAATTGAGATGAAGCATGAAGTTTTCTGAATTACCCCTGAACGACAGCGTTCTTGATGCGCTCGACGCCATGCGCTTCGAAGAATGTACTCCTATACAAGAAAAATCAATTCCAGTAATACTCGAAGGAAGAGACCTGATAGCCGTGGCACAGACGGGAACAGGCAAAACAGCTGCCTATCTACTGCCCGTACTGAATCGTCTTTCAGAAGAAGAACATCCCGAAGATGCCATCAACTGCATCGTAATGGCGCCTACACGCGAACTGGCCCAACAGATAGACCAGCAGATGGAAGGCTTTTCTTATTTCATGCCTGTGAGCAGCGTAGCTGTATATGGAGGAAACGATGGCATCTTGTTCGAACAGCAGAAGAAAGGGCTTACGCTGGGAGCCGATGTGGTGATAGCAACCCCAGGCCGCCTGATAGCCCACCTGAACTTGGGTTACGTAGACCTTTCGAAGGTATCCTATTTCATTCTGGACGAAGCCGACCGCATGCTCGACATGGGTTTCTACGACGACATCATGCAGATTGTGAAATACCTCCCAAAGGAACGTCAGACGATCATGTTCTCCGCTACCATGCCTGCCAAGATACAGCAGCTGGCGAAAAACATCCTGAACAACCCCGCAGAGGTAAAACTGGCCGTATCCAAACCTGCCGACAAAATCATACAGGCCGCCTACGTCTGCTATGAGAACCAAAAGCTGGGCATCATACGCAGCCTGTTCGCAGAGGAGGTCCCCGAGCGGGTTATCATCTTCGCTTCTTCGAAAATCAAGGTGAAAGAAGTGACAAAAGCCCTGAAGCAGATGAAACTGAACGTAGGCGAAATGCACTCCGACCTGGAGCAGGCGCAACGCGAAGCCGTCATGCACGAGTTTAAGGCAGGGCGCATCAACATCCTGGTGGCGACCGACATCGTGGCGCGTGGCATCGACATCGACGACATCCGCCTGGTCATCAACTTCGACGTACCCCACGACTGCGAAGACTATGTGCATCGTATCGGACGTACTGCCCGTGCCAACAATGACGGTGTGGCCATCACCTTCGTCAGCGAAAAGGAGCAGACTAACTTCCACACCATCGAGAAATTCCTTGAGAGGGATATCTATAAGATTCCTGTTCCGGCCGAACTGGGTGAAGCGCCCGAATACCAGCCGCGCAACAACGAAAAAGGTGGACGAAAACGAGGAGGAGGCAAATCGCGCAGAGGCGGACGAAAAGGCGCTGGCAACAAAGGGAAAAAAACGAATAAAGAATAATCTTTGCTTTTTATCTTATCCCATAAATAAAGAAATAGCCCAAGACATCTTGTCTCGGGCTATTTTTATTTTCAGAAGGCTTTGCGTATCCTCATTTGGAAACCTAGATTATCGCCATAAATCTCTCCTGTATCCAGACCTAGGGAGGCATGGATCAACCATGTCTTCTGCTTGTCGGGCATGTATTGGAAAGCGACATAAGCTGAGAAGTTTTCCAAGATATCGAGCGTAGGCGTCCCATGTGTACCCCACGTGCGATTAAAGGACATCTTGGCTATATAGTTCCATTTGTCGGAAAATTCGCCGCTCCAACCCACATGCAGGGCTTTTACGCGATTGTACTTGAACGACATGCTCCCATCTTCATTGTAAATGGGCGAACGAAGCAAGGGATTGCCGTTGGCCATTCCCCAATGGGCCCATCCATGGTACAAGCCGTTGTTGTAATAGTTGTCACTACCTCCCGTCTTATGTACAGGTCCGTCCTCAGGTTCGTGAAGTCCATGGAGCGGACCACTTTGGTTGGTGGTCTGCAGAAACTCCAATACAACATTGTTGATCGGACGGAAGTTGTTGCACTTCAGTTCTATACCCCAGAGGCCGTCCCATCCGTTCTGCTTGCCCATGGCGGAGAAGTCTTCAAAGTAATTGTCCAGATAGGCGCTGATCGAGAAGTCTTTTCCACGATAGGTTCCACGAATCTGTTCGGTCCCTACAAAATTGCCCTGATAAAACAAGGCATCGTTAGCAGGTTTGTCTTCGTCAGCCGATCCTGGGATAAATATGCGAAAGTAGTCCTTCAAAGTGTTTCCCAAATCGACTTCTCCGCTACTGGTCACCCTCTGACCTCCAAACTCAGTGTCCAAAGTCATGCCAAAATCCAATTGCCATTTACCGTCAGGCACTCCGATACGTACAAATCCTTCTTTATGATGGTATTTGATATTCTTGGTATACCAGGCTCCTCCAGCCACGTTGGCATGGTCTTTCAGCCAATTGCTGTCCGTAAACCAGCCATATGAGATTTCTCCCTTGATGGCCAGACGCGGCAACAGATAGAGGTATTCAGGGATACCTATCATGATTTGTGGGATAGGTCTGGAATTGCCCGACCAGGTAAGTTCTCCACTACTCAGGCGGCTATTGATCAACGGCACTGTCATCTCTTTGCTTCCAGCAAAAATGCCGAACCATTTGTATCTGAAATCAGCGTAAGCCTGCTGGATGCCAGAGCTGAAACCTGCGGCTGCAATCACATCCAATCCGGCCTCTACATCCCACTTGCCCCATCGGTCATTATAAAAGACACCACCACGGATATAGGTACTATTGTCAAGAGAAGCCAATCCCTGCAAATTGCTTACTTGCCACAAAGGAGTATTGTCACCTGTGCGAACAGTAGCTCCATATTCTACAAAAGAGTTGAGCTTGTTTTGTTTTTGTGCCGTCGCACTTCCAACGCTAGCAAGCAGAAGTGCTAAAAGGCCAACTTTCATATACATAAATAAGCACGCTTTAATGTAAGACGGTGCAAAAGTAGGAAAAATCCAGCAGCCAGATGCTCTTTCGTTGATATTTTGTTGATAAGAAAAACGGAACTTTTGACTCATTTATCCAATAATTCTGCTATTTTTGCACCATGATTGAATTGTCCCGACACATAGAAACACTGCTACTGGAGAATGATTGCGTCATTGTTCCCGATTTTGGAGGCTTTGTCGCTCATTACAATCCGGCTACCTATATAGAGGAAGAAAACATTTTCCTTCCCCCTACCCGTACCATTGGTTTCAACTCGCAATTGAAAATGAACGACGGGCTTTTGGTACAATCGTATATGGCTGTCTATGGCACCAACTTCCCTGACGCCACCCGTATGGTAAACAAGGAAGTGCAAAACCTGGTAGCCTGCCTGCACGAGAATGGCAAAGTTGAAATGCCCAACATTGGCGAGATAAGCTATACAGTCCATGGCACTTGTAATTTTACGCCTTATGACAATCGAATGACTACTCCCGGCCTGTATGGACTGGACAGCTTCGAAATAAAACCGCTGGCCGCGCTGCATAAGGCAGAGGCGCGCAACCATCTGCATGCTCCTTCTATAGAAGTAAGACCGTCGAGACGCATCAGAAGAAGCAGTTACCATTGGAAGTTAAAACGTTCCTACCTGTCCAACGCCGTTGCCTTTATTGCTGCCATAGCCTTGTTTTTCATGTTTTCCACCCCGATAGAAAACACCGAAACCATTCAAGGCAACTATGCCCGCCTGCTTCCCACAGAAATATTCGAGCAGCTGGAAAAGCAATCGCTGGCTGTCACACCCGTCGTTACACCCCAATCATCAAAGGTGCAACAGAAAGCCAAACAAACTGCAGCAGCCAAAGCTCAAACATCCAAAGAGGTGAAGCCGATAGCCGTTCGCGAAGTGAAAGTTAAAACGGTAGAAACTAAAAAAGCTCCTGTAGTTGCCCAACCGACCAAACCAGTTGAAAGCAAACCGACAGCCGCCGAGGCTTCTCCTGCAGCTAAGGCAGCTAAGAATGTCAAGAAGCCGTATCACATCATTGTAGCCAGTGTAGGTACAGAGAAAGATGCGCGCGCAACAGCCGAGCAGCTGAAAAAAGAAGGATATGAAGGTGCTTCAGCCATCATCGGCAATGGAAAAATGAGAGTTAGCATCGAGTCTTTCTCCACTCAGGCAGAAGCTTATCGTAGCTTGCAAGTTATCCGTGAGCAGAAAGCTTATCAGAACGCATGGGTACTGAAGTATTGAAAAACATCATTTCGAAGAACTCATAACAATCACCAAGCATGAAACGTGTACGTTGTCCCAAATGCGAGAATTTTCTAACCTTCGATGAGACCAAATATACCGAAGGCCAGTCTTTGGTTTTCATTTGCGACCATTGCAAAAAGCAGTTCAGCATCCGACTGGGCAAAAGCAAAGTACAGGCGCCGCGAAAAGAAGAAAAACTGGACGAGAAAGAATTTCAAAACGCCTTTGGCAGCATCACTGTAATTGAGAATGTCTTCGGCTTCAAACAGGTACTCCCGCTACAGGAAGGCGATAACGTCATAGGACGCCGATGCATTGGTACAGAAATCAATGTACCTATTGAAACTTCTGACATGAGCATGGACCGTCGCCATTGCATCATCAACGTGAAGCGCAACAAACAGGGGGAAATAGTCTATACTCTGCGCGATGCTCCCAGCCTGACAGGAACATTCCTGAACAACGAGATATTGGGCGATCGCGACCGCGTTCGTATCGAAGACGGAGCCATAGTCACCATTGGCGCCACTACGTTCATATTACGGGCAGGAGAGTAAATCCCTAAGATTCCCATAAAATAAAAAAAATGCCTGAGTTTCTGTTCAAGTCCTCAGGCGTTTTCTTTTATAGGTTGTTATAGTTATTATTCAGCTTCCGAAGAAAGTCTTCTTCTTCTGGCGGGCTTTTCCTTAGTAGCATCTACTTTGGGCTCTATGGTTACTCCTGCCAACTCTGGGTCGATCATGATACGTCCACAGTATTCGCAAACGATTACTTTCTTGCGAGAGCGAATATCCAATTGTCTCTGAGGCGGAATCTTATTGAAGCAACCACCACAAGCATCGCGCTGTACGTAAACGATACCCAAACCATTGCGAGAATTCTTACGAATGCGCTTGAATGACTGAAGCAGACGGGGCTCGATTTTTGTTTCCAAGTCCTTTGCCTTGTCTCTCAGCTTTTCTTCCTCTTGTTTGGTTTCTGAGATAATTTCGTCCAGCTCGTTTTTCTTTACTTCCAGATCCTGTTTTCTTTCTTCCAACTGAGCTGCACTGGCTTCCATCTCTTTCGACTTCGCAGCTTCTTGTTCTGTAAACTCGCGGATACGTTTTTCGCACAACTCGATCTCCAAAGTCTGGAACTCAATTTCCTTACTCAAGAAGTCATATTCGCGGTTGTTGCGTACATTCTCCTGCTGTTCCCTATACTTTGCTACAGAAGCCTTAGCTGTTTCGATTTCCACCTTCTTGGTTGCGATGGATGTTTTCAGTTCAGTTACTTCCGTCTTAATTCTTTCGATACGAGTGCTCAAACCTGCAATTTCGTCTTCCAAGTCTTGTACTTCCAAGGGGAGTTCTCCTCTCAAAGTCTTGATTTCATCAATCTTGGAAAGAGTTGTTTGCAACTGGAACAAGGTCTTCAACTTCTGCTCAACAGTTAGTTCCTGCTGATCTTTTTTTGCTTCTTTAGCCATTTCTGTTACATGTATTTTATGGGATTGGTGTTCACCTTGGTCTGCTGTACTTCCAGACTGGGGAACAGTTCCCTGATTATTGTATAAAATATCTCTTTTGTATATTGCTCACTTTCATAATGCCCAATCTCGGCCAACAGAATGTCGCCCTCATGTCCGAAATATTCATGATACTTTATTTCACCCGTAATGAACACGTCTGCTCCTTGTCGGATGGCAAGCGGCATCAGGAAAGCACCTGCACCTCCACATAAAGCAACCTTCTGTATTTCCCTACCCATCAGTTTGTTATGACGCAAACATTCTACTTCAAAAGTCTTCTTCACCTTTTTCAGGAAGTCAAGCTCTGTCTCTGGTTCCGACAGTTCGCCTATCACGCCGGCACCTGCCTGCTGCCAAGTATTCTGCAATGAATAGAAGTCGAATGCCGGCTCTTCATATGGATGTACAGCCAACAGTGCCTGAAGCACTTCTGCTTTCCTATAAGCTGGCAGGATTGTCTCAAGACGCACTTCTGATTCGGTATGCAACTCACCTATCGTACCACAGTAAGGATGCGTTCCCTCCTGCGCACGAAATGTTCCTTTTCCCTCCACATTGTAACTGCATGAATCATAATTCCCAATGCAGCCACATCCTGCGGAAAACAGAGCGTTTCTTACTTCTGAAGCTTGCGCTACAGGAACGAAAGTGACCAATTTGAGCAACGCATTCTCTTTAGGTTCCAATACACGCAGATTCTTCAAGCCAAGTTTCTCAGCCATCTTGAAGTTCACTCCCCCCCAGGCATTATCCAGATTGGTATGGGCGGCATAAACAACGATGTCGTTTTTGATAGCTTTCAAAATACACCGTTCCACGTAGTCACGCCCCGTTATCGATTTATAACCTTTGAACAGGAGTGGATGATGGGCTATCACCAGGTTGTACCCAAGTGCAATCGCCTCGTCCAGCACTGCTTCAGTAACGTCAAGACACAACAAAGCCCCTGTTGCTTCCGCATCTGTCAATCCTATTTGCAGGCCGGCATTATCAAATCCGTCTTGCAATGGCAGAGGCGCGAACCGTTCAAGGGCGCTTACGATCTCCTTTATTTTCATAATAAAACAGAGAATTTGGATGCAAAGATAGTAAAAAGTAAGGATGTGATAAATAAAATCTGATATTTTCGGCAAAAAAATGACAGGCATAGGTAGAAAAGCACGTTTTTTTGCAGGCAGAAAGGTCATTTGTCGGATGAAGCCAAATATTTATCGTATCTTTGTCTCACTGATTCATTCAAAAAATACATTCAACTATGATAGCAAACGAAAGAGACGTCCGTCACGAACACATACTGAGTGTGGCCCGACAAATGATGACAACTGCACGCACTGCCCCTAAAGGCAAAGGTATCGATGCCATCGAAGTTGCCATGGCGACCAATGAAGATTTGCAAAAGCTCTCTGCTGAAATGCGGCAAATTTCAGAAGAAACCGGTATGAAATTCTTTCTGCGCGATGCCGACAATATATTGCAAGCCGAATGCGTGGTTATAATAGGTACACGTGAACAACCTCAGGGGCTGAACTGTGGACATTGCGGATATGCCACCTGTGCTGCACGTCCGAAAGGCGTTCCTTGTGCTTTGAACACTGTCGACGTAGGTATTGCCATCGGTTCAGCCTGTGCTACGGCTGCCGACATGCGTGTCGATACCCGCGTTATGTTCTCTGCAGGCCTGGCTGCCCAACGCTTGCAATGGTTGCCCGAATGCCATAGCGTATTTGCCATCCCTGTCAGCGCTTCCTCCAAAAATCCATTTTTCGACCGCAAACCTAAAGATGCTAATAAATAATGATGGAAACAACCGCAACCATACTTCCTGCAGAATGGACACGCCAAAGTGGCGTACAGCTGACTTGGCCACATGCAGCTACCGACTGGGCCTACATGCTCGATGAAGTTCAGACGTGTTTTCTCCACATCGCCCGCGAAATAGCTGCTCGCGAACTACTTCTCATTGTCACTCCTGAACCCGAAGAAGTAAAACGTCAGATCTCCGATACGGTCAATATGGAAAACGTACGCCTCATACAATGCGCAACCAACGATACGTGGGCACGCGACCATGGCGCCATTACCCTACTCGATGCTGACAAACCTGTTCTGCTCGATTTCAAATTCAACGGCTGGGGATTGAAATTTGCTTCAGATAAGGACAATCTTATTACCCGCCGATTGACAGATGCCAATGCACTGCATGGCAGATATGTCAATTGCCTGGGCTTTGTTCTCGAAGGAGGTTCTATCGAAAGCGATGGTAAAGGTACTTTGCTCACCACATCAGAATGTCTGCTTTCCCCCAATCGCAACGGACAAATGACTCAGAAAGAGATAGAGACATACCTTCGCAATACTTTTCATGTACAACAAGTTCTCTGGTTGGATCACGGTTACCTGGCGGGTGACGACACAGATAGCCATATCGATACCTTGGCACGCCTTTGTCCCAACGACACCATCGTATACGTGCAATGTACCGACACAACTGACGAACATTACGAAGCCCTTCGCCTCATGGAAGAACAACTGAAAACGTTCCGAACCTTGAAAGGCGAGCCCTATCGTCTGCTCCCCTTGCCCATGGCCAATGCCATCATCGAAGATGGCGAACGCCTGCCGGCTACCTATGCCAACTTTCTCATCCTGAACGAAGCCGTGCTCTACCCCACTTACAACCAGCCCGACAACGATCGTCGTGCCGCCGAAGTGCTTCAGCAGGCCTTCCCTGATTACGAGATTGTGGGTATCGACTGCCGTGCCCTTATCTGCCAACACGGGTCGCTACATTGTGTAACGATGCAGTATCCTATAGGAGTCTTACGATAACATTAAAAAATAACAAAATACAGATTAGTACAATATGAGAAAAATAAAAGTAGGCATCATCCAACAAGCCAATACCGCTGACCTGCGGATGAATCTGATGAATTTGGCCAAGAGCATTGAAGCATGTGCTGCTCATGGTGCACAGTTGGTTGTACTGCAAGAGCTGCACAACTCACTTTATTTCTGCCAAACAGAGAATACACAACTTTTTGACTTGGCCGAACCTATCCCTGGCCCTTCTACAGGTTTCTATTCCGAACTGGCAGCTGCCAACCGGATTGTTCTTGTGACTTCGCTCTTCGAAAAACGTGCACCAGGGCTGTATCACAACACAGCTGTAGTCTTCGACCGTGATGGAAGCATTGCAGGCAAGTATCGCAAAATGCACATCCCCGACGATCCCGCATACTACGAAAAATTCTATTTCACTCCAGGTGATTTGGGCTTCGAACCGATACAGACCTCGCTTGGCAAACTAGGCGTGCTTGTCTGCTGGGACCAATGGTATCCTGAAGCTGCTCGCCTCATGGCATTGAAGGGAGCCGAACTGCTGATCTACCCCACTGCCATTGGATGGGAAAGTACCGATACAGACGACGAAAAAGCTCGCCAGTTGAATGCTTGGATTATTTCACAGCGTGGACATGCCGTAGCTAATGGGCTGCCTGTCATTTCCGTGAACCGTGTCGGTCATGAGCCTGACCCTTCGGGACAAACCAATGGCATTCTTTTCTGGGGAAACAGTTTCGTAGCAGGTCCTCAAGGCGAACTCTTGGCTCAAGCCAGCAACGACCGCCCAGAAAATTTAGTGGTTGAAGTCGACATGGAACGTTCTGAAAACGTACGCCGATGGTGGCCTTTCCTTCGCGATCGCCGCATCGATGCTTACGAAGGTATTGTAAAAAGATTTATCGACTGAACATTTGAAGTAAGCCACTGAAAATCAACGAAAAGTAACACGTTTATTCATCAGGAAGTTTACTGTACCATAGATAAAGAGGCCGAGGAACTGAGCTAAATATTCGTTACAATCCCACAGTTCGACCAGTACGATAAGAAAAAGGAATTGGGCAACATAAGCCATTCCGAAAGCAATAAGAAAGAGCAGCACCTGCCGCCAGGTGTTGCTCTTTTTGTCTGTAGGAAATATCCAGTACTTGCACCAGATGAAGTTATGCGTCTGTGCAAGCACGTAAGCCGTCACGTTGGATGCCAGATAGTGAATGCCCAAAACGCCCATCATGATTCCGATGGTCGCCGCAGTAATCAGTGCATTCAGCGTGCCGATTACCGCAAAGCGGATGATTCGTGTTGTTTCTTTCACTATCGGTTCCAGATGATTAGAAAGTTATTCTTTTACATCTACAATCAGATTCAGTTCGTCCAACTGTTTCTGATCGAGGAAGCCCGGTGCGTCAAGCATCACGTCGCGTCCGCTATTGTTCTTCGGGAAGGCAATACAGTCGCGGATGCTATCCAGTCCGGCAAAGATGCTCACCCAACGGTCGAGACCATAAGCCAAACCTCCATGAGGGGGTGCACCATACTTGAAGGCATTCATCAGGAAGCCAAACTGTTCCTCTGCCTTCTCTGGCGTAAAGCCCAGGATTTCAAACATCTTAGCCTGCAACTTCGCATCGTGGATACGGATTGAACCACCTCCCACTTCGATACCATTGCAAACCATGTCATAGGCATCAGCACGCACAGCAGCCGGATCGGTATCCAGCAAGGGGATATCTTCGTCCTTCGGATGAGTGAACGGATGATGCATGGCCATCAGACGGCCTTCTTCCTCGCTCCACTCGAACATCGGGAAGTCTACTACCCACAAGAGAGCAAATTTATTCTTGTCGCGCAATCCCAGTTGGTTACCCATTTCCAGACGAAGTTCGCAAAGCTGCTTGCGGGTTTTCATTGCATCGTCACCACTCAGGATCAGAATCAAGTCACCCGGTTTGGCACCAAAAGCTTCTTTCATCTGTTGCAGTACCTCTTGCGTATAAAATTTGTCTACACTCGACTTTACGTTACCATCAGCCTCTACACGAGCGTAAACCATGCCTTTGGCTCCGATCTGCGGACGTTTTACGAACTCAGTCAACGCATCGAGTTGCTTGCGTGTATAGTGGGCTGCACCCTCGGCACAAATACCACCGATGTAAGCTGCATTGTCGAATACCGAGAAGCCATATCCCTTCAGGATGTCCATCAGTTCGACAAACTTCATGCCGAAACGCAAGTCGGGCTTGTCACTACCATAATACTTCATGGCGTCTGCCCATGGCATGCGTTGGAAAGGTTCTGTCAACTCAACGCCACGCAATTCCTTGAACAGATACTTGGCCATTCCCTCGAAGAGTTCGATCACATCGTCCTGTTGCACGAACGACATTTCGCAGTCAATCTGTGTAAATTCCGGCTGACGGTCAGCACGCAAGTCCTCGTCACGGAAACATTTGGCAATCTGGAAATAGCGGTCAAAACCTGATACCATCAGCAGCTGTTTCAGCGTCTGCGGACTCTGAGGCAACGCATAGAACTGTCCCGGATTCATACGTGAAGGAACGACAAAGTCGCGCGCGCCTTCAGGAGTAGAACCGATGAGCAGTGGAGTTTCCACTTCGATAAAACCTTTGCTATCCAAATATTTGCGCACCTCGATAGTCATCTTGTGGCGCAGTTCCAGATTCTTGCGGACAGCTGTACGGCGTAAGTCCAGATAACGGTATTTCATGCGAATATCATCGCCACCGTCCGTATTGTCCTCGATGGTGAAGGGAGGAGTCAGAGCTGCGTTCAGAATATTCAGTTCCGACACGATAATCTCAATGTCACCCGTAGGAATGTTGCTGTTCTTGCTGAAACGCTCGTTTACTGTACCAGTCACCTGAATAACGTACTCACGTCCCAAGTGGTTGGCCTGTTCGCACAAAGCAGCATTCACTTCCTCATTGAATACTAACTGGGTAATGCCGTAACGGTCGCGCAGGTCGATGAAGGTCATGCCTCCCATCTTACGGCTGCGCTGCACCCATCCGGCCAGCGTCACCTGCTTATTGACATCGGAGATGCGAAGCTCTCCGCAAGTATGTGTTCTATACATTTTTTATTGAGTTTTGATTTTATGAGTGCAAAAGTACGGAATATTTGGAATACTCTCTCTATTTTTTTGTCAGCTTTTTAATCTGCTCTTTACCTTTATCCAAAATCATACGGTTTTTGTGCGAAATATCCTCTACAATTGTCTCGTTGAGCTGCTTCAAACCATTGATATAGTCTTGTGCACGTTGCAGCACATTGACAGAACCTTTTCCGGCATTACGGGGCACGATGACTTTCAATTCCTTCTGCACAATAGCCACTTCCACATCCTCGCCTGCCATCATGGGGTCGCCGTCAAAATGCACTACGCCCGGCTTTGTACGATGAATGCGCAGAGACTTACACTGGAAAGTCTTGATGCGGCTGTTTTGGTTAATGGTCTTGTTGAACAGCTGAAAAGACAATGCCGGTACGTCGAGTACCGTAAACGGTTCCAGAATCGTTACGTCGAGCAATCCGTCGTTCAAGGTAGCTTTCGGAGCAATATAAGCATTGTTTCCATACTGCGACGCATTGCCGCAGGCTATCAGGAAAGCTTTGTAGCGTGCCGACGGATTTCCGTCCATCTCCAGTTCGTAAACTTCCGGACGATATTTCAAGCTTTCGCGCAGCGTCTGCTCCAGATACGTCAGAGGCCCCCTTCTGCCGGCTTGCGAAAATTTCAGGCTGACAAAAGCATCGAATCCCACCCCACACGTACAGAAGAAAGGTACATTATTTATTTTACCGTAATCAATAATGTCCGTCACCCCGTCGTTGATGATATCCACCGCTTTTTTCGGTTCCATAGGGATCTGCAGATGGCGTGCCAGTCCGTTGCCCGATCCGCAGGGAATAATCCCCAGCGCCGTTTCCGTATGAACCAGCGAACGGGCAATCTCGTTGATAGTGCCGTCACCTCCGATTGCCACTACCGCAAAAGCCCCTTCAGCAGCTTTCCGTGCGGCAATCTCCACAGCATGTCCGGCATATTCGGTATAGACCACCTCTTTATCATAGCGTTCCTGGTCCAACCTTTCGTTCACCCAAGCCAGGATTTGCTCTTTACTCTGAGTGCCCGATACCGGATTTATAATAAAAACTATTTTTTTCTTATCCTTATTGTCCATTCCAAAATAAGTGGGATTTTCATGTCCTGCAAAAGTAATACAAATCCTTAGAAGAATGGCAAAAAACTTCTCCCTAAAACAATCATAAGTAGTTTTTTTAGTCCAATCGATGCAAAAAAAGAACTAAAATTGCTATCTTTGCCCC